>ERZ832317.412-NODE-412-length-62266-cov-11.230972_pt1 | contig 62266 bp, 49 predicted proteins | sample MGYA00519695_ERZ832317 | MGnify/ENA primary metagenome ERZ832317 (study PRJEB31850, sample SAMEA3708726) | human gut metagenome | biome: human gut; feature: human-associated habitat; material: faeces | place: China | collected 2014 ...
CCGTCTCTTCGCGGTATCCGGTTCTCAAGGTACCCGCCGCGGGTCTTCCGAGCTCGTTCGCTCTCGGCCACCCGCGCGGCGAAGAGATATATTGCCAGAGTCCAAGACGCTGTGCAGTCAGAATCAGCACTTCACATTTCCTACATAAATGGCATATTCGACCCTTTATGCAAGGGAAGGCGCTTCAGGCGATCTTTCACCTCATATAGATGACGACCATTCGGTTCTCGTACATATGTGCAGCGGTCATCTGTATGGAACACACACCCTGTTCCGGCCGGGCAACGCCGTGCCCCCACCTCCCCACGCCGATCCGCCTGAACGCTCGGCAACTTCGCACGAACCCAAGGGAAGAAGGGGCCCGAACTCGGCCTTTCCGGAGAGCCCCGAACCGGCCCGGGGATCGCGAGCGCATATAGGAAAACGGGACGCCCCCTGCAGGGGCGTCCCGTTTGAAGGCGCATTAGGCCTCGAGAGCCTTCTTGGCGATGGCGGCGAGCTCGTTGAAGGACTCGATGTCCTCATAAGCCATCTGAGCGAGGACCTTGCGGTCGAGCTCGATGCCGGCGAGCTTCAGGCCGTGCATGAACTGGGAGTAGGAAATGTCGTTCATGCGAGCAGCAGCGTTAATACGAGTGATCCACAGGGAGCGAATCTCACGCTTCTTGTTGCGGCGATCGCGGTACTGGTACTGGAGGGAGTGCTGCACCTGCTCCTTGGCGTACTTATAGGAACGAGATGCCTGACCGTAATAACCCTTTGCACGGTTAAGGACGGTACGACGCTTCTTCTTGGCGTTCACAGCGCGCTTCACACGAGCCATATCTAATCAACTCCTAAATGAGATTACAGCGGTAAATACGGATTAACGGCCGGCGAGGCGGGCGTTGATGACCTTGGCGTCGGCGGCGGCCAGCTCGGCCTCCTGGCGGAAGCCACGCTTGCGCTTGGTGGACTTCTTGGTCAGGATGTGGCTCTTGTAAGCCTTGGCACGCATGATCTTGCCAGTGCCGCTGCGGCGGAAACGCTTCTTGCTGCCGCTGTGGGTCTTCATCTTAGGCATGGAAAACTCCTTCTAATACCTGGTGGTTAACTACTTATCGCTCGGCTCGGCGTCGCCCTCGTTGTCGAAGGCTCCCTTGATCGGGGCGAGCAGCATGAGCATGTTACGGCCTTCCAGCTTGGGCTGGGACTCGACCGTAGCGAACGGTTTGAGGTCCTCTGCGAGGCGCTCGAGCACGTTCAGACCCTGCTCCGGGTGGGCCATCTCGCGGCCGCGGAACATGATGGTGATCTTGACGCGCGCGCCCTTCTTGAGGAAGCGCAGGACGTGACCCTTCTTGGTCTCGTAATCGCCCACATCGATCTTCGGTCGGAACTTCATTTCCTTGACCTCGACCTTGGACTGGTTCTTACGAGCCTGCTTGGCCTTCATGGCCTGCTGGTACTTGAACTTGCCGTAGTCCATGACCTTGCACACGGGAGGCTCGGCGTTGGGCGCGATCTCCACCAAGTCAAGGTTCTGGTCGTCGGCGATGCGCTGCGCATCACGAGTGTCGAACAGACCCAGCTGCGATCCATCGACGCCGATGAGACGGACACGCGGGGCGCGGATCTCATCGTTGATGCGGGTGTCATCAGACTTAGCTATCTCAATACCTCCTTCTTGCAACTCGAACAAAAAACCCGGCCACCTCAACGGTATCCGGGTCTACAGATCTTGGGAGATGTACGCACCGAGGTGCGGACATACATCTTGATTTGTACGACCAGACAGCTACCGATATGGCGCCGAAAGGTGGGGACCCGCAGGTCCCTCTTTCCTGCTGGAAAACCAGCGACTTGTGAATGATAGCACGGAAGTCATTTGCTCCATGGTTTCATCACGAGAATACCGCCTCCCTCGATCTTGCATCAAAGGGATGCGAACGCGCATATGGTGCCCGAGGTGAGAGTCGAACTCACACGCCCTCGCGGGCGGAGGATTTTGAGTCCCCTGCGTCTGCCATTCCGCCACTCGGGCATAAATAAATGCGCTGGGCTATGGTACCACAGCCCAGCGCGCGCATCAAAGCTGAAATGAATCAGTTACGCCTTGTTGACGGAGCCGAACTCCTCCATGAGCTCCTTGGTGCGAGCCACGATGGCCTCGCGACCGGGCTTGAGCACCTTGCGGGGGTCGAAGCCCTTGCCCTCGAGGTCCTTGCCGGCCTCGATGTACTCACGGGTAGCAGCAGCGAAGACGAGCTGCAGGTCGGTGTTCACGTTGATCTTGGAAACGCCGAGGGAGATGGCCTTCTGAATCTGGTCCACCGGGATGCCAGTGCCGCCGTGGAGAACCAGCGGCAGGTCGCCCACGGCCTCCTTGATGGCAGCAAGAGCGTCGAAGGACAGGCCGGCCCAATCCTCGGGGTACACGCCGTGGATGTTGCCGATGCCGCAGGCGAGGAAGTCGACACCGAGAGCGGCGATCTGCTTGCACTGATCGGGGTCGGCGATCTCGCCCTGACCCACGATACCGTCCTCGACGCCACCGATGCCGCCGACCTCGGCCTCGACGGAGATGCCCTTCTCGTGGGCGATCTTCACGATCTCAGCGGTGCGGTCGAGGTTGATCTGGAAGGTCTCCTCGTGGGAGCCGTCGTACATGACGGAGGTGAAGCCGGCCTCGATGCACTCAAGGCAGTTCTCGTAGGTGCCGTGATCGAGGTGCAGGGCGACCGGGACGGTCACACCGGTGGCCTCGACGGCGGCCTTCACCATATCGGCACAGACCTTGAAGCCGCCCATCCACTTGGCGGCGCCGGCGGAGCACTGGATGATCAGCGGGGACTTGGCCTCCTCGGCGGCCTGGAGGATGGCGAGCGTCCACTCCAGGTTGTTGGTGTTAAACGCACCGAGGGCGTAGTGACCGGCCTCGGCGTCCTTCAGCATCTGAGCTGCATTGACGAGCATATTGGACCTCCCATTGTCCATACTCTGAACGGTAAACGTTTGCATTTTACCACGCGAACGGCAAGTGATGATGTTCAATCAGGCACCCGCACGCGCGTCCGCGCAACTGCCCGCAGGAAAGTCATCGGCGAGACGGAGGAAGCGGCTTCGCTACCCCCCCCCTACGACGAGAGCCGCTCGGGCTATTCCTCGAACAGGCTCGCTCCGTTGGACTCGATGACTTTCTTGTACCAATAGAAGCTCTTCTTGCGAGTGCGGTCGTAGGTACCGTTGCCGTAATCGTCTGCGTCAACGTACACGAAGCCGTAGCGCTTCGACATCTGAATGGTCGAATTCGAGATGAGGTCGATCGGCGCCCAGGAGGTATAGCCCATGAGCTCGACGCCATCCTCGTAGATCGCCTTGTGCGCCTCGTGCAGGTGCGCGGCGAGATAGTCGATGCGATACTGGTCGTCAATCGTCCCATCGGGCTCGACCTCGTCATGCGCCCCCAGACCGTTCTCGACGATGAACAGCGGCTTGCGGTAGCGGTCGTAAAGGTCGACGAGGGAGATGCGCAGACCCACAGGATCCATCTGCCAGCCCCAGTCGGAGCTCGGCAGGTACGGATTCTTGATGCCCTGGACAGTATTGCCTGCCGTGACCTCGGCCTCGTCGTGATGGACGCCCGCCGCGCACCCGGAGCTGTAATAGGAGAAGGACACAAAGTCGACTGGATAGGCCTTCATGACGCGAAGATCCTCATCGGTCATCTTGATGTCAAACCCCTTGTTCTTGTACATCGACGTGAGATAGGCGGGGTACTCGCCGAACACCTGGACATCACCGTAACAATAGGTGGCGCGCTCGCGCTGCTGTGCGGCGAGGACGTCGGCGGGATGGCAGGTATAGGGGTAGAACGTGAGTTTAGTGAGCATGCAGCCCACCTTGGACCCGGGGATGTTCTCATGGCAGATCTTGGTCGCGAGCGCGCTTGCCACGAATTGGTGGTGCATCGCCTGGAAAAGGACCTCCTCGAACTCGTCTGCGGCGAACCGGCTCTCGATCAGGCCACCGGTCATGAAGGGGTGGCGCAGGATCGAGTCCACCTCGTTGAACGTCAGCCAATACTTCACCTTGCCGGAATAGCGCTTGGTGATGACATCCACGTAGCGGCAGAAGAAATCGATCGACTCGCGGCTGTACCATCCGTTGTACTTGCGGCAGAACTCCAGGGGAGGCTCGTAATGGCTCATCGTCACGAGCGGCTCGATGCCGTACTTGGCGCATTCGTCGAACACCTTGTCGTAAAACGCCAGGCCCGCCTCGTTGGGCTCGGCCTCATCACCGTTGGGGAAGATGCGGCTCCAGGCGATAGACATGCGATACACCTTGAAGCCCATCTCGGCGTAATAGGCGATGTCCTCTTTGTAACGATGGTAGAAGTCGGCGCCGAGGCGCTTGGGGTAGGCGGCGTCATCGGTGGAGGCGAGCGCCTCGTCGATCAGCTCATCAGTGATGTCGCACAGGCCGTGGACATCCATGAGCTCCTTGAGGGACTTTGGGTCGGCGAACTTCTGGACATCGGCGGTGGACGGCCCCTTGCCGTCGAGGTTCCACGCACCCTCGCATTGGTTGGCGGCGGTGGCGCCGCCCCACAGGAAGCCCTCGGGGAAGGCCTTTGAATCGGACATGAACGCTCCTTTCATTTGGGCGCGGAGGTGCCCCGCGCCATCGAGCTCACAGGGAGAACACCGCGCTCGCGATGGTGAGCTGAACGGGCATCGCCACGAGCGACAAGAGGGTGGACAGCGTGACCAAACCGACGCCGAATTTGTAGTTGCCGTCGAACTTCTCGGAGAGGATGGCGGCGAAGGACGCAACCGGCGCTCCCGTGGCGATGAGCATGGTGAGACGCACATCGACCGGGATCATTGGGAACAGAGACATGATGGCGATCGACACCGATGGGATAACGGCGAGCCTGAGCAGACAAACAAGATATGCCTTTTTGCTGACGGCAATCGCGCGCAGGTCGCTTTGAGCCAGGTAACACCCGAGCACGAGCATCACGAGGCCCGTATTGACATCGCCGAACGCCGCGAGGACGTCGTCGAGCAGCCGCGGGGGATGCACCGAGAAGGCGAAGCACGCGAGACCGACGACGATGGCGATCAGGTTGGGATTACTCACGACCCTGGCGAGCGACATCTGATCACGGTCGCCCGAGACGAGCCACACCCCGTACGTCCAGATGAAAAAGTTAAGCACCGACGTGCCTATCGACAGGTAGAACACATAACCCTCGCCAAAAACGCCCTGCACGATGGGTACGCCGATGAACCCGCTGTTGGCGAATATGGCGCCATAGCGGGCGACCCCCTCCCCTGGCTCGAAGAATAGTCTGGTGAGCGGGATGGACACAAGCGTCACGACGGTCATGAGGGCCATGCAGAAACCGGCATCGAACAGCTTGCCGGGGTCGAAATCAACCATGAGCGTGCGCAGGGTGATGGCAGGGCACGCCAGATAGATCACGACATCCGCCATCTGCTTGGCACCGGCGCGGTCGATGATCTTCATGCGGAAGAGCATGCAGCCGATCCCCATGATCGAAAGCATGATCGCGATCTGATTGACGAGAGCGGGAACGGCTCCCCCCATGGCTTACAGCTCCTCGCCGTTGGTCTCGATGACCTTCTTGTACCAGTGGAAGCTCTTCTTCTTGCTACGCGCCATGGTCCCGGTGCCGTCGTCGTGCTTATCCACGTATACGAAACCGTAGCGCTTGGCCATCTCGCCATCGGCGTTGCTCACCAGGTCGATGCAGCCCCACGGGGTGTAGCCCCACACCTCAACGCCATCAGCAATGGCCTCGCCCATCGCCTCGATGTGCTCGCGGAGATACTCGATACGGTAGTCATCGTCGATCGTGCCGTCCGGGTTCACCTCATCGCGACATCCCAAGCCATTCTCCACCACCATGATGGGGATCTGATAGCGTTCATACACCTGGTTGAGCATGATGCGCAGGCCGGTGGGGTCGATCGGCCACTCCCAAGCGGTCTCCTTGAGGTAGGGGTTCTTCGCGCCGCCGAGCAGGTTCCCGCTCGTCTCCTGAGACGCATCGACGGACGCGCACTGGCTCTGGTAATAGCTGTGCGTGTAGAAATCGACCGTGCCCTCCTTCAGGATCTCCAGATCGTCGGGGGCGATGTCGAGCGCGACGCCCTCCTCGGCCCACATGCGCCGGGCGAAATAGGGGTACTCGCCGCGAACCTGGACGTCGGAGCAGTAGTAGTTGCGATACTGGTTGCGCTCACGTGCGAGCTCCACGTCGGCCGGATTGGGCGTGAGCGGATAGGCGAGCATGTAGGCGATCATACACCCCATCTTGTTCTCGGGATCGATCTCATGGCCCGCCTTAACCGCCAGGGCGCTTGCGATGAATTGATGATGTAGCGCCTGGTAGCGAAGCTGAGGGTCGTCGGGCTGATGGCGCAGGTCCGGATCGCCCGTGAGGATGCCGAGGCTCATGTACGTGCCGATCGGCATCATCGCGGCGTTGATCTCGTTGAACGTGAGCCATTTGCGGCAACGGCCGCGATAGCGCCTCATGACCGCCGTAGCGTACTTCACATACAAATCGATGGTCTCGCGCGAGGCCCACCCGTTCTGTCTCTGGGCGATGGCGAAGGGCATCTCGTAGTGGGACAGGGTGATGAGCGGCTCGATGCCGTGGCGCTCGAGCTCGTCGAGCACGCGATCGTAAAACTCCAGACCGGCCTCGTTCGGCTCATCCTCGAACCCCGTGGGGAAGATGCGGGGCCAATTGATGGAGAACCTAAAGCACGTGAAGCCCATCTCGGCCAAAAGCGCGATGTCCTCTTTGTAGTGGTGGTAGAAATCCACGCCGTCGTGACAGGGGTACAGCTTGTCCGGGTCGAGTTCGGGCGTGATCTGGCGCGGCGTGTGATGGTTGCCGTTGGTGGCCATATCCATGCAACTGGGACCCTTGCCGTCGACGTCCCACGCGCCCTCGAACTGATTAGCGGCGGTGGCGCCGCCCCACAGGAAACCCTCGGGAAACTTCATGTCGATTCCTTTCCTTTACCCGATAGATGAAGGGGGCGGGCCGAAAGCCACGGCCCGCCCAAGTGATTACGCCAAGTCGGCGCCGTTGGTCTCGATGACCTTCTTGTACCAGTAGAAGCTCTTCTTCTTGCTGCGCTCATACGTGCCGTCACCCTCGTCGTCGAGGTCGACGTACACAAATCCGTAGCGCTTGGACATCTGGCAGGTGGACATGGACACCAAATCGATGCAGCCCCACGGGGTGTACCCCATGACGTCGACGCCCTCTTCGATGGCCGCCGCGATCGCCTTGATGTGCTCGCGGAAATAATCGATGCGGTAGTCGTCGTCGATCGTGCCGTCCTCGTTCACGGTGTCATAGGCGCCCAGGCCGTTCTCGACGATGAACAGCGGCTTGTGATAACGGTCCTGCATATCGATGAGCGCATAGGTGAGGCCGTCCGGATCGACCTGCCAGCCCCAATCGGAAACGGGCAGGTAGGGGTTCTTCACGCCCGTCGCGAGGTTGCCGCCAACTTTCTCGCGCTGCTCGGCATCGATGGAGTCGACCATCGACATGTAGTAGGAGAAGGAGACGAAGTCGACCGGGTACTGTTTGAGAATCGCCTCGTCGCCCTGGCCGAACTCCACATGGATGCCGGCGCGCTCCCAGTACTTGAGCACGTGCGCGGGATACTCGCCCAGGACCTGGACGTCGCTGTAGAAGTAGTTGTCGCGGTTGGTCTTTTGCGCAAGCAGCATGTTCTTGGGGTTGCAATTCTCCGGATATGTGAGCGTTCGCGTGACCATGCAGCCCATCTGGGCACCGGGAACCATCTCATGCAGCATCTTGGTGGCAAGTGCGCTCGCGACGAACTGGTTGTGCACGCACTGGTAGATGAGTTCCTCGCGCTTCTCCGGAACGTAGCGGTCGGTGCACACGCCGATCGTGGTCCAGGGATGGCGGAACACGGAGTCGATCTCGTTGAAAGTGAGCCAATAGGTGACGTACTCGCCGAACTCACGGAAGCACACCTCGCAAAAGCGCAGGAAGAAGTCGATGACCTCGCGCTTGCCCCATCCGTCGTAGTGGTTTGCGAGGTACAGCGGCATCTCGTAGTGGTGAAGGGTCACGAGGGGCTCAATCCCGTACTCGCGCAGGGTGCGGAACATGTTGCGGTAAAAATCGATGCCGGACTGCAGCGGCTCGGCCTCAGTGCCCGTGGGGAACAGGCGGGTCCACTGGATGGAGACGCGCAAGGTCTTGAAGCCCATCTCGGCGAACAGGGCGATGTCCTCCTTGTAACGATGGTAGAAGTCGATGCCGTGGCGCTTGGGGTAGACGTGGGTGTCCGCAGACGCCTCGGCCTCGGCGACCTGCTCGCTCGTGATGCCGTGAAGTGCGGCGTAGTCCTTCTTGTCGACGTTCGGCTTGTACGTGGTGCAATCGGCGACGGATAGCCCCTTGCCGTCGACGTCCCAAGCTCCCTCGCACTGGTTGGCGGCAGTCGCGCCGCCCCACAGGAAACCCTCGGGGAAAACGGATTTGTTGGTGGACATGCGAACCTCCTCGTGGATGCGGCGCGCGTCGAAGGCGCCGGGGTTTGAAAAAGGGCCACGCGAACGCGGCCCCTCGTTGCGAAGCGCTTAGGCCTAGGCCTCAGCCGCCTCCTTCTCCGCCTGACGGTTGGCCATCAAGACGAAGGGGATCCAGATGAGCATACCGACCGCCAGGATGATCAGCTGGATGACCACGCCCTGCCAACCGTGGCCGACGAAGCCGTTGAGGAAGATCGGAACGCCAAAGGGAACGTCGACGGTGTTGCACGGAAGGAAGCCGATGTTGGTGGCGAACACCGCGATGGCAGCCTGAACGGGCGCGCACAGGATGAACGGAATCGCAAAGGTGGGGTTGAGCACCAGCGGGAAACCGAAGACGATCGGCTCGGAGATGCCGCAGACACCGGGCAGGAAGCCGAGCTTGGCGATGGCTCGATGATCCTCACGCTTGGAGAGCATCAGCGTGGCGAGGATGAGGCAGAAGGTACCGCCGGCGCCGCCGAGGGTCAGGAAGCAATTCCAGAACCCCATGGTGAAGATCTGGTCGGGCTGCGCACCGGCGGCGAGCGCCGCGGTGTTGGCGGCGATGGCGGCGGCGAACATCGGGTTGCGGACTGGGGTGACGATCAGGCCGCCGTGGATGCCGAGCACCCAGAACAGCTGGGAGACGAGGATGAGGCCGATGATGCCGAACGGGGTGTTGAAGAGGGCCTCGAGCGGGGCCTGCATGATGGCGTAGATGAAGTCGCCGACGTACTGGCCGGTAGCCATGCGGAAGAAGATCCCGAACAGGGAGCTGATGACCAGGGTGATGAACACCGGGATCATGATGTTGAAGGAGCCGGCGATGCCCGCGGGAACCGACGGGGGCATCTTGATCTTGATGGCATCGATGGTGGTGAGCCGGCAGAACAGCGAAGTGAAGACCAGGGCGGTGGCCATGCCGACGAACAGGCCCTGGGCGCCGAAGGTGGTGTTGAGCATACCCGCGATGGGAGCCTCGAGGCCGTCGACGGTGATGGTGGTGGCGCACATGGAGATATAGGCGGCCACGCTGACGACTCCGGATGCCTGCTCGGGGCCGTTCTTCGCCTTGGCGAGGTTCTGGGCGATCAGAAAGATGACGGGCAGCGTCATGAACGACATCGTGCAGAAATTGATGGCAGTGAAGGCGGGCTCAAGCGCGGCGAGCTGCGGGATCCAAATCGCCAGGCCGGTCGAGGTCGAGGAAATCAGGACCTTGAGCAGGGTGCCCATTGAACCGATGATGATGAACGGCATGAAGGACGTGAAGGCGTCCTTGATGGCCATGAGATACTTGTTGTCACCAACAACCTCGGCAACCGTCATCAACGCGTCTTCGAACTTCTCTCCGAAAGACATGATGTACCTCCTAAAGGGGTATAAAGGGGAACAGAACCGGGACGGATCGACCGTCCCCGCCCGCATCGACCGCGCCACTTCTTCACTCCAGTGCGGTAAATGCGGGAACGTGTCTCACGTGAGGGCGCCCCTGTGGCGCCCTCACGCGTTACAACCGCGTTGGCGCTAGGCGTTGACCAGGTCCTCGGCCTGCTTGAGCACGGCGGCGCCGTCGGCGCGACCGTATGCGACCGCGTCAATGACGGCGACGGGGGCCTTGCCGTCGACGAGCTTGGTCATCTTGCGCTGCATGTGGCGAACCTGCGGGCCGAGCAGGAGCACGTCGAAGTTGCCGAGCTGATCGGCGACCGCGGTGGTGTTATCAGCCCAGATCTTGTAATCCTTGCCCTGGTCGACGGCGGCCTTCTCCATCGCGTTCACGAGGATGGAGGTCGACATTCCAGCGCAGCATGCCAGCATGATGTTCATGGCTGACTCCTTTCTTCAGCGCCCTCCCTCGGGCACCAATGAGACGACGACTTGGGATGATCGGTCGCGGCCCTACTTGGCCTTGACCTCGCGATACAGGTCGATCATGCGCTCGGCCATATCGGCCGCCATGATCGCCATGGTGAGATGGTCCTCGGCGTGGATGAGGATGATATTGATGTCGACGGGGTTACCGCTCGCCTCGGCCTGGGTGAGGGCGAACTGCATCTTGTGGGCCTCGCCCATCTCCGCCTGGGACTCGGCGAGCAGACGGTCGGCCTCCTCGAAGTCCCCCTCCGCGGCGGCGTCGATGGCCATGAGGGCGGAGGACTTGGCGTTGCCGGCGTGCAGGATGATCTGCAGGGCGTTCTCGTACTTGGACTCATCCATGTGCGTTACTCCTTTTCGGGTTCGGGAGAATAGGTATCGATTACATCGAGAAGCGTGGCGAAGTCCGGATTCGACACCAGCTTCTGGATTGCCTCACGGCTCGTGAGCAGGCGCGCCATGCCGCGATAGAACGCATCGAGTTTCTGATCGCGCAGCGAGGACACCGAGACCAGGAACACCGCCCTGACCTCCTGCCCGTTCCAGCTCACGGAATGATTGAGCACCGCGACCGCCACGAAGGTGGAAGTGGTGACCGGTGTGACCGGGTGCGGCATGGCGACGAGGTTGCCGAAGCACGTCTGGGCGAGTTCCTCACGCCTTTGGACGAGGGCGCGGAAATCGCCCGGGACGTCGTGGACCTCGGCGACACGGGCGCACAGGGCATCGAGCGCGCCGTCTTTGTCCTCGGCGTCGAGGGCACCCAGAAAGAGGCGCTCGTCGAAGTAGGCGGCCAGCGGCGCCGCGGCGGCCGCCTCGCCTGACAGGATGCGGCGCACGCTGTTCACGTCCTCGTCGTCGAGGAAGTACTTCACCTCACGGACGGGCACGGGGAGCTTCCGCTCCAGGGGGACCGTGGTGAACACATAGTCGATGCCCGTCAGGTCACGGCTCGCGACATGGGCCACATCGCACGTCTCAATCCTGTCGAGCCACGTGCCGAACTCCTGACGGTAGCGCCACTCCAGCAGGCGCGCGCTGCCCTGACCGCTCGCGCACACCACCAGGATGTTCTTGCGCGGGCGTTCGCTCTTCTGACGCTCGATGGCCAACGCGAACGCGAGGGCGATGTAGCCGACCTCGTCCTCGGACAGGGCGTTGCCGTATTCCTCCGCCAAGATACAGGAGGACTCGAGCGCCATGGAGTAGGCAACGGGAAAACGCTGCTTGATGTCGGAGAGCAGCGGGTTGTCGATGCGCATGCGATAGCGCAGGCGAACCGAGAGCGGCACGATGTGGCGGGCCAGGTTCATGCGCAGTTCGAGGTCGTTGCGAAAATCGAAGTGAAAGGCGTTCCAGACCATCTCGAGCATGCGGGAAACCACGTTCCAAACCTCGTCCGAGATGACGAGGTTGGCGTCGGCGTCAGAACCGGGGGTGTAGAGCGTCTGCTTGCCCGCAAGATGGATGGCGATGTAGCCGATCTCCTCTTCGGGCAGCTCGGCGGTCAGCTCACGCTCGACCGCCGCAGCGACCTTCTTGGCGATGAGGTACTCGGGCGTGGAGCGCATGCGCTCAAGATGCTCGGGTTCCATGGGGACGTAACAGTTGGCGCGAATGCGCTCGACCGCGACGGCTATGTGCACGAGCAGGTTCTGATATGCCGCCGAGTTGATCTGGAAGTCCTCCTCGGCGAGCGACTCGCTCACGCATCGGGCGATGACGTCAAGCGAGGCAGACCCCCCAGTGCCGATTATGCAGTCGAGGGTCAGGTTCGCCAGACACAGACGGCGCGACATCTCCGGACCCGTCACGCGGATGCCGTAATGGGGGCGCTTCTCCAAAACGAGGCCGAAGCGCTCGAGAGTCGCCGCCACCTGCCTGAGGTCGCTCGTGATCACGTTGCGCGAGACGAACAGGATGCTCGCGAGGTCATCGACCGTGATCCAATCGGCACGTGAGAGCAGGTCGTTCAGGAGGTAGTCCACACGCGCCTCGGGCGTAGTTGGAACGGCGTCCTGCCCGGCATGGGCGTCACGGGCGCGCAGGGCGGCGAAGGCGGATGCGTTGAGGACGCGAAGCGAGTACCCGCCGCCACGCCTCTTCTCGATCTGAGCGCAGCTGCCGAGCGCCTCGTTCGTCCTGCGGACGTATGTACGGACGCTGCGCTCGCTTACGGAAAACCGCTCGGCGAGATCGACGGGGTCGATGTCGGGATGCGCCTCGATGATGTCGATCAACTTGATGTCCCTGCCGTCGAGCATGTGCGCCTCCCCATCGGCCGTACCCGCGCTGAATCGCGCCGTCTTCCGTACGACTCATACCTTACGTGGCGATCACCACAAGTTCCACACCATGGTTTTCCAGATAAATTGGAAGCTTTTCCAATAAATAAGAAAATACCCATCTAGCAGTGGATATATGCTAGATGGGCACCTGTTTTGGAAAGTCTTGCGACGCGCGGTCATCGGTAATGGCGCAGACCCACCCGAACCGCGGAGATGAGCGCTATCGGTAATGACGCAGACCGCGGCGCATGAAGAGATTGCTCTCAAGCTCGCGCTCGATGGTGGTCGTGTCATTGTGGCCGATCAGGCACAGGGTATCCGCGGGCAGGAGCGCTCCGATCTTGCCGAGCGAGTCGATAATCTGCTTCTCCGAACCGCCCTCCAGGTCGGTGCGGCCGTGCGCACCGGGGAACAGCGTATCCCCCACAAAGGCAACATTGCCGGTGGCGGCGGCGCAGAAAAGCACAATGCCGCCCGGCGTGTGCCCCGGCGTTGCCACGACCTGCAACTCCACATCGCCAAAGGCAACGACATCTCCCTCGTTAAGCAGGCGATCGGGCGCGGGCGGCAGCTCGTGGTCGAAGCCCCACATCTCGCGCATGTCCTCGATGGCACGCCCCATGATCTCCGAATCGGCTTCGGAGATGAGGAACGGGACATCGCTGCCGAGTGCGCGACGCATGCCGGCGACGCCACCGATATGGTCCGCGTGCCCATGTGTGCAGATAATGGCAGCGACCCGCTTACCGGGACAGCGCTCGGCCAGCACCTCGGCGAGCCTCTCCCCCTCCCAGGCGGGGTCGATGACGACGACCTCATCGTCACTCGCGGCAAAATACGTATTGGTTTGGATGGGACCGTTCGTCACGCAATGGATGGCGAGGCTCCCCTTCCTGTTCATATCAAGCGTCATGTCTATACCACGCTCTCGTTCACGTCTAATACTCAACAGGGCTCAATTTTACCCATGGCAACCCCGATATTACCTATGGTCACTCGGAGATCGCTTATGGTTTTCCATCATTTGAACCGTTCAAACGGTGGAAAACCATAGGCAATTCATCGCTTCGCATGGCGTTCGGCTGAGGCCGGCGTGACTCAATTTGTACCTGACTCAATTTGAGATGCGGCGGCAGCGCTTCTTTGGGAAATCCGACCCCATTTGAGTCGGTTAGCGGCGGCGCTTCATCGTCTTGCTGCCCTCGCCCGGCATGAGGCGGCGAGCATCGTAGACGCTCTCGACGGCGCCAATTGCGCCGAGGAGCGGGTCGAGGCGGCTCGCGTCGGAGATCTCGATGAGGAAGCGCAGAGTCGCGATGCCCTCGCGGTTGGTGGACGTAGCGGCGGAAAGAATGTTGCCGCCGGCGTCGCCGATCGCGATGGTGACGTCCTTGAGCAGGCCCATGCGATCGATGCACTCGACCACTATCTCGACCTGGAAGAGGGCGTCGGCGCCGTTATCCCAGCTCACGCCAATCATCCGCTCGGGATGCTCCATGAGCCCCTTGACGTTGGGGCAGGTGGCGCGATGGACGGAGACGCCGCGGCCGCGGGTGATGAATCCCACGATGTCATCGCCCGTCACGGGGTTGCAGCAATGCGCGAGGCGCACGAGCATGCTATCGCCCTCCGCCCCCTCGACGAGCACGCCGCTGTTGCCCTTGGAACGCTTGCCCTTGCCGCTACCGCCCGTGCGCGGCGGCTGATGCACCACGCTCGCGATGGCCTCCGCCTTGGCATCGGCGGCGCTCTGGGGCCTGGGGTCGAGAATCGCCTGGACCTTGTTTCCCACGGCTCGCGGCTGGACCTTGCCGGCACCCACCGCTGCAAACAGATCCTCGAGTGACTTGTAATTCATATCGGTGGCGACCGCGTTCAGCGCGCGGGTGGAGCGGGGAGTGGAGATGCCGTAGCCGCGCTTACGCAAATCGCGGGAGAGCATCTCTCGACCAGCCGCGGCATCCTCGTCCTTGGTAGCCGCCGCGAAATATCGGCGGATCTTAGACTTGGCGCTCGGCGTCTTGACGATGTTCAGCCAGTCGCGCGAGGGCTTGGCATTTTTGTTGGTGAGGATTTCAACACGGTCACCCATCGACAGCTCGTGGGTGAGCGGGGCCACGGCGCCGTTGATGATCGCGCCCACGCAATGGTTGCCAACCTCGGTATGGACCGCATAAGCGAAATCGAGCGGAGTGGACCCCACGCGGAGGTTGAGCACCTCGCCCTTGGGGGTGAAGACGTAGATCTCCTGGTCGTACAGCTCAACCTTGAGAGAATGCAGAAACTCCTTCGGATCCTCGATCTCGTCGCTCGCGGCCCAATCGAGGCTGCGCTTGAAGGCGTTGATCTGATCATCCAAGCTCTGGGCGCCGGCGTCCTTGCGAGCGCTCGAACCGCCCGAGCGCTTGTAGAGCCAATGCGCGGCGATGCCATATTCGGCCTGCTCGTGCATCTCGTACGTGCGAATCTGGATCTCGAGCGGACGGGCCGTGGGACCGATGACCGTGGTGTGCAGGCTCTGGTAGTTGTTGGCCTTGGGCATGTTGATGTAATCCTTGAAGCGCCCGGGCACGGGCGTCCACAGGGAGTGCGCGGCGCCGAGCGTGGAATAGCAATCGACGACGCTCTTGGTGATCACGCGCAGAGCGACCAGGTCGTAGATCTCGGAGAACTCCTTGCCTTTGCGCTTCATCTTCTGATAGATCGACCAATAGTGCTTGGAGCGGCCCGTGATCTGATAGCCCTCGATACCGGCGCGCTTCAGCTCATCGTCGAGCGCCTTGATGGTCTCGGCCAAGAAGCGCTCGCGGGCCTCACGACTCTCGCTCACCATACGGGCGATGCGCTGGTACGCCTCGGGCTCGAGGTAGAAGAAAGACAGGTCCTCGAGCTCCCATTTGATGGAGCTCATGCCCAAGCGGTCGGCGAGCGGCGCGTAGACGTCCATGGTCTCGCGCGCCTTGAACAGGCGGCGATCGGCGGGCAGCGCCGCCAGGGTGCGCATGTTGTGCAGTCGGTCGGCGAGCTTGACGATGACCACGCGGATGTCGCGGCTCATCGCGAGGAACATCTTGCGCAGGTTGAGCGCCTGCTTGCCGTCCATGGTGTCGACGTCGATGTTGGTGAGCTTGGTCACGCCGTCCACAAGTTCGGCGACAGTCGCGCCGAAGAACGCCGTGACGTCCGCGAGCGAGGTGGTGGTGTCCTCGACCGTGTCGTGCAGCAGTGCCGCGCAAACTACGTCGCAGTCCATCTTGAGCTCGGACAAGATGATGGCCACCTCTACCGGATGGTTGATGTAGGCCTCGCCGCTACGGCGCTTCTGCGCGCAATGCTTCTCGGCGGCGAAACAGTACGCCTGCTCGACAAGGGCGCAATCCTGCTCCCCCATGTACTTGCGCACCAATGAGGCCAGTCGATCGTAGTTGTCCGCCTGGAACTCGGTGGGCAGGTCGTCTGCATGCGCGTAGTGCACCATCTCGGCGCTCGGGCGCAGAGATTCGGCACCCGCCTTGTACTCCATGGCCTTGTCCGGATGGGTCCCTGTGGCCGTCTGCTTATCCATTGACGGCACCCCCCTCGTGTACCTGCGGTGTTATGGGATGGTTGATGCGTGTCAGCATATCATGCGCGGACGCGGAAAGCGCCCAATCGCGGAAGGCGGAGAACTCTCGGCGGGCGTGAAGGCCCTCGAGATACAAAATCGAGCGATTCAGGTCGACATGACCGGGGTTCTCGACCATCTCGATGGCCCGGGCATCGTCATCTCCGGTCACACGAGCGAAACCGAGCTCCTCGAAAATGGCCAGGCCGCTGGGCACCGCACGTTCGTCGACGGGCGTGCGGGCATCGACTGCCAAGCACATCTGCGCGATGTCGAGATCGCTCGCGGGCAGCGGGCCCGTGGGCGCACCACCGCGATGGCGGCGCCACATGGTCTGCAGCGCGCGATACAGCGTCACCAACTCACGACGATCGGGGGCCGCAGCGTCCAAAAGCCGCTCGTTGATGCGCGCGTCGCGGCCGGAATAGAGCAGGTGGATGCTGGCGGGCGCCCCATCGCGCCCCGCGCGGCCGCTCATCTGATTGAACTCGATATCGCCAAAGGGCATATGGTAGAGGACCACATGACGGATGTCGGGGATGTTCACTCCCTCGCCAAAGGCGGAGGTGGATACGATGCATGCGAGCTCACCGTCGCGGAAAGCGGCCTCGACGGAGGCGCGCTCGGGCCGTGTGAGCCCCGCATGGTAAAACGCGATGCGGGCGCCCAGCTCGGGCACTCGCCGCCGCAACGTACGGCACAGCGCCTGGGCCTGATCGCGCGAGTTCACGTACACCACGCTCTTCTGCCCCGTGGCAACGATCGACACCAGCCTGTTCTCGCGGCTGGAAAGATCGCGACCATCGTCGAGCTCCAGATTCTCGCGCACGGCGGCGTCCACGACCTGGGCGTCGACGGGCAAAAGACGGCGGATCTCTGCCGCGACCTCGGCCGAAGCGGTCGCAGTCACCGCAAGCACAGTTGGATCGAGCAGGTCGTGCAGGATCTGGGGCATGTCGAGGTAGGCCGTACGGTCGCCGCCCTTGGCGCCCGCCACATGATGGGCCTCGTCCACAACCACGAACCCGATGCGACGCGACGCGGCGAAGCGTGCGCGATGGATGGAAAGGAACTCGGGCGTGGTGAGGACGATGTCGAGCTTCCCGGCCCCCAATAGGGAGAACGCACGGTCGCGCGCAGCCGAGGGTGTGTCACCCGTGAGGACGCCCACGCGGACTCCGAGAGAGGCGAGCGTCTCCTGCAGGTGATAGGCCTGATCGGTCACAAGCGCGCGAAGCGGATAGATGAATATGCTCGCGGAGCCGTTGAGTATCGCCTCTCGAACCGCGTGGACGTGGAAGATGAGGGACTTACCACGGCCCGTGCCCATCACGGCGAGCACACCGCGACGACTTTTGAGGGCGTCGAGCGCCTCCATCTGCGCGCGATGAGGCTCGGCCGGGCCGATGAACGTATGAATGAGGTTGCGCGTGAGTTGCTCGTAGGGAAGACGCGCCAACGCGGCGCGTCGATCGGCGTCGACCGAAGTCGCGCACGGGCGGGCGCACGTGGGCTTCGACGCGTGGTCCCCCTCCCCCGCCCGCTCTCCAACTCGGACAAGGGCCTCGCCCGCCGAGACGGGCTCCTCACACGAGCGGCACAGGATGTCCTTGACCATGAGCTTGGGCTTCACGCGCCCTTGCCAGCACTCGGCGACCGCCTCGAACACAAGGTCGACCACCGTGTCGCAATTCACCAGCTGCTCGACCTCGGGCGCCCGGAACATGATCGCCGGCACGCTCGCAGCTCCATCCGTGGCGATGAAGCGCATGTGGTCGCCGGTCTTGCCCACGACAGCGCGGTCGCACATCGTCACACCGCGAGCGGCAAGCAGGGGAACGCGATTTCCCTGGCCGAATGGCTCGAGCATCCCGATCTGACGGATGGTCTCGATGTCGAGCTCGTCGAGCCCCACCGTGGCGGCAATCTCGCCCCGGTCCTCGAAATCCTCAGCCGGAAGATCGGCCAGCACCGCGTTCAAGCGGTCGCGCAGGGCGTCGAGGTTCTCGACCGCGCAGGTGACGCCGACGGCGCCGGCATGGCCCCCGAAGCGAATGAGCAGGTCGGAACACTTCTCCACCGCCTCGAACAGGTTGACGCTACCCACCGAGCGGCCCGATCCGCGGGCAACGCCGTCCTCGATGGAGAACAGCAGCGCCGGCACGTGATAGCGGTTGACCAGACGGCTCGCAACGATGCCCTTCACACCTTCGTGCCAGCCCTCCCCGCCCACAACGATGGCGCGGCCGCCGTCGTACGTGCGCTCGGCGAGCTCCTCGGCCTGGCCGGTGAGCTCGGCCTCGATTGCACGGCGCTGTTGATTTATCTCCTCGAGCGCAGCGGCGAGGCGGCCGGCCTCCACGGCATCGCGGGCGAGCAGCAAGTCGAGGGCGAGCGTCGGGTCCGCCATGCGACCGGCTGCGTTCAAACGCGGGATGAGGGAGAAGGACAGCGCATCGGCCGTGATGGTGGACAGGTCGGTCCTGGTGACCGCCGCCAGGGCGATGTAACCGGGGCGGGCAGTCGCGCGCATATGCGCGATACCGTCGGCCACGAGGGCGCGATTCTCGGGCGTGAGGCACATCATGTCGCTTACCGTGCCGAGGGCGGCGACCTCCGTATAGGAACGCCAGAGCTGCGGCTGCCCCAGTCGCTCGCCCAGGATCTGGACGAGTTTGAGGGCCACTCCGGCGCCCGCGAGCTCGCGGCTGGGGCTCTCGTCGACCATTTTGGGGTCGGTCACCGGAATGCCCACGGGAACGAGATCGGACGGCTCGTGATGGTCGGTCACCACGATGTCGATCCCGCGGCCGGCAAGCGCCACCACCTCATCACGTGCGGCGATTCCATTGTCCACCGTGATGACGAGGGAGGGCTCACACGCCTCGACCACGCGGTCGAGCGCCTGGGCCGTGAGGCCGTACCCTTCCTCGAAGCGGTGGGGAATGAAGGGGTGCACACATGCGCCGAGCTGGCGCAGGGCCTCGGTCAGCAGGCAAGTCGAGGTGATGCCGTCCACGTCGAAATCGCCGAACACCGCAATGACCTCGCCGTCGCGCACGGCGCGCTCCACACGGGCGGCCACCTCTGCCATACCGGGGATGATGAGCGGATCGGCCCAATCACGTTCGAGGGAAGGGGTGAGGAAGAGCCTGCCCTCCTCGACGCCGCCGATCCCATGCGCGACCATGATGCGCGCGACCAAAGGCGCGACGCCGAGAGCGGAGGCGAGCCGCTCCTCGAGTTCGGGGTTGTTAGGGGCAATGCACCAGCGGTGCGTGGTGGAAAGCGAAGCCATGCGATCAAATCCTTTGTCGCCCGCTACGGCGGGCATGCACGTTGAACGAATCAAAGTATACACGTGCGTTCCGACAAGAATCTCACCCGCTCGGCGAACGCGCCGCAGCGGCCGGCGCGGAACCCGTAACGAAACGGCAATGCGCGCGGGGTATGCTGGGTGCCCAAAGACCAAATGAGGAGGCCGGCATGGAAGCATGGAAGCGGCTTGGAGGATTCATCGGGGCGAACATGCCCGTCATCGTCGTGGGATGCGTCGCCGCGGGCGTGCTGTTCCCACGCGAGCTTGCCTGGCTCAAACCGCTCGTCCCGGCTCTCTTCGCCTTCATGACGTTTCAAGGATCCCTCGGCAACACCTTGGGTCAACTCGGCGAGGTACTCCGCCATCCGGCGCCACTGTTCGCCATCCTCGGCGTGTCCCTCGTCGCCATGCCCGCCCTCGCGTTCCTCCTGTCGAGCGCGATCTTCGCCGGCAACACCGATATCGTCACCGGGATTTTAATCGAGTACAGCGTCCCCATAGGAATCGTCAGCTTCATGTGGGTGGGCATGTTCTCGGGCAACACCGCCCTCGCCCTGACGGCGATCCTCGTCTCCACCCTGGTGTCGCCAATCACCATCCCGCTCACGCTTAAGCTGCTCATGGGAGCAAGCATCGATGTCGATGCGCCGGCCATGATGTTCGACATGACGCTCATGATCGCGGCGCCGGCGCTCGTCGGCATGATCGTGAACGACCTCACGAGAGGCTGGGGACGCGACGTGCTCTCGCCCGCCGCCGCCCCGCTCTCCAAAATATTCCTCGTGCTCATCATCACGTCGAACTCGACGGCCATGAGCGAGTACGTTTTGCACATGACCTGGACGCGACTGGGCGTCGCGCTGTTCATCCTGTTGTTCGCGCTGAGCGGTTTTGCCTGGGGCGCGCTCGTGGCCCGGGTCCTGCGCGTGAACGCGCCCACGGCCGTGACAATGAGCTTCGATTGCGGTCTGCGCAACATCTCGTCGGGCGCCGTGATCGCCACGCGTTATTTCCCGGGGGAGGTCGTGTTCCCCGTCATGTGCGGGACTTTGTTCCAGCAGCTGCTGGCGTCGTTGGTGGGACGCGCCATGACTCGCGCGGTCGGGCGGAGGGACGCACCGCAGGGACAAAAGGGCCGATGCGACGAGGGACGCGGCTAGAGGACGACGATCTTGGTGCCGTGCAGCTCATCGACGCCCAGGGCACACGCGACCTGCTCCGCGTTCTTTGCGGTAATACCGCCGCCGGGCAGGATCGTGAGTCGATCGCCCGCATGGGCGATCAGGGCGCGGAGGTGCTCGTAGTTGTCCTCGATGGGCGTGTTGGCCGGACCGCCATGCGTGAGGATGTGGTCGACCCCGAGCTCCGCCAGCGCATCGATTGCAGTGAGCTGCTCGGCCTCATCGAGCGCATCGAACGCCATGTGGAACGTGATACCGAGTTCGCGGCCGCGCATCTCGCCCACACCCTGAGCGACCTTGACGAGGCGGCCGGTGGCATCGGGGTCGAGTTCGAAGCCCTTGCCCTTGGAGCGGCGCTTGAGGCAACCGAGGACGACGCCGTCGACGCCGTTGGCACCCGCGTAGCGGATGTCGGTCTCCATCGCCCTCATCTCCGCCTTGGAATAATCGAAGTTGCCGCGACGGGGACGGATGATCACACGGAGCTCGGCCCCCTCGTGCTCACGCACGATGCGCACGGCCTGCTCGATCACGCCGGCGGACGGTGTGGTGCCGCCCTGGGCGAGGTTGTCGCACAGCTCGATGCGATCGGCACCGGCGCGCAGGGCCGCCTCGATATTGGTGAAGTTCTCGGCGCAATATTCGAACAGCATAAGGTCTCCCCAAAGTAGAAACGTTTGCCCCCAGGATAGCGCACGCCCCCGCGTCGCGATCGGGAACAGGCGCAAATTGCGACATTGGACGTACTCCGATTCGCGCTGATTCCCAAATAACGCGCGCTCCCGTGCGGCGGCGACGCATAAAAATGCGCGCCTCCCGCCGGATGGCATTGCGGGAGGCGCGCTGAGGCAAGGACGCTCGTCTCGGATACGGATCCGAGGCAAACGTCAGCCACCGAGATAAGCGCGACGGACGTCGTCGTTGTGCAAGAGCTCCTCGCCCGTGCCGGAGAGCGTGACCTTGCCCGTCTCCATCACATAGGCGCGGGTGGCGATCGAAAGCGCCATCTGGGCATTCTGCTCGACGAGCAGAATCGTCGTACCCGCCTCGTGCAGCTCCTTCACGATCTGGAAGATCTGCTCGATGAGAATGGGCGCCAGGCCCATGGAGGGCTCGTCGAGCATGAGTAGATGGGGGCTGCTCATAAGGGCGCGACCCATGGCGAGCATCTGCTGCTCGCCGCCGGACAGCGTACCGGCCACCTGCCTACGACGCTCCTTCAGGCGCGGGAAATGCGCGTAAACGCGCTCCAGGCCGGGGGCGATCTCGGCGTTGGGACGCGTATAGGCACCCATTTCGAGATTCTCCTCGACGGTCATCTGGGCGAAGACACGACGCCCCTCCGGGACGTGCGCCAAGCCGCGAGACACGAGCTTGTCGGCGGGGGTGCGCATGATATCCTCGCCCATGAATTCAATGGAACCGGTGTTGGAGCGCAAAAGGCCGGAGACGGTCTTCAGCGTAGTGGACTTGCCGGCGCCGTTCGCGCCGATGAGCGCCACGATCTCACCGTCGAACACCCGGAAAGAAACGTCCTTGATGGCATGGATCGCGCCGTAATATACGTTGATGTCCTCGACGTTCAGAATGCAATCGGCCATGGCCCTTACGCCTCCTTCCGCTTGCCGAGATACGCCTCGATGACGGTCTCGTTGTTCTGGATCTCCTCGGCGGTGCCCTTGGCGATCACCTTGCCGAAATTGAGCACGCAGATGCCCTCGCAGATATTCATGACGAGGTTCATGTCATGCTCGATGAGCATGATCGCGATGTTGAAGGTGTCGCGGATCTTGACGATGTTCTCCATGAGCTCGACTGTCTCGGACGGGTTCATGCCGGCGGCGGGCTCATCGAGCAACAACAGGCTCGGGTTGGTCGCAAGTGCGCGGACGATCTCCAAGCGGCGCTGAGCACCGTAGGGCAGGCTACCGGCTTGATGGTCGGCGAGGTCCTGCATGTCGAAGATCGACAGCAGCTCCAGCGCACGCTCGTGCGCCTCGCGCTCGCGCCTCCAATACGCAGGCGCGCGCAGGATGCCCGAGAGCGTGGAGTACGCCTCGGTGTTGTGCAAACCGACCTTTACGTTCTCCTCCACCGTCATGGTGTCGAACAGGCGGATATTCTGAAACGTACGGGCGATGCCCATGCGGTTGACCTGGTGGACCGTCTTGCCGCTCGTGTCGTTACCGTTGAGCAGAATCGTCCCGCGCGTGGGGGCATACACTTTGGTGAGCAGATTGAACACCGTGGTCTTGCCTGCGCCGTTGGGTCCGATAAGGCCAGCGATCTCGGTCTTGCCGATGGTGAGGTTGAAGTCGTCGACCGCCTTCAGACCGCCGAAGTCGATACCGAGATGCAGGGCCTCCAGGACGGGGGCGGAGTCGACGTCGCGCTCGGGCACGATGGAATGGCTCGGCACCGGCACCATCTTGCCGCGTTCAAACTCGAATTTAGGCATCGGCGCCCACCTCCTTCTCACGCGATGTGAGCCGCGCCTTGAGGCGCCCCACGGCCCCCTTGATCGCATCGTTATTCGACACGATCATGACCAGGATGAGCACGACCGCGTAGACGAGCATGCGGTAATCGGAGAACTGGCGCAGGGCCTCGGGCAGGATGGTGAGCGCCACGGCGGCCACGATCGACCCGCGCATGTTTCCCAAGCCGCCCAGGACCACGAACACCAGGATCAGAATCGAGGTGTTGAAATCGAACTTAGTGGCAGACAGCTGTGAAAAGCCGTTGCCGAACAGGGCGCCGGCGGCTCCCGCGAGCGCGGCGGACACCACAAAGGCGATCATGCGGTACTTGGTAGTCGAGATGCCCACGCTCTCGGCGGCGATGCGGTTATCGCGCACGGCCATGATGGCGCGGCCGGTACGGCTGCGTACCAGGTTGAGCACAACGATGAGGGCGACCATAACGAGCAGGAAACCGGCGATGAACGTGGAGATAGTCTCCACACCCGAGGCGCCCTGGGCGCCCTTGATGATCGCGGTGCCCCCCTCGGAGAGGTTGAGATCGCTCACCGAGAGGCTGCCCGTAAGATTGAACAGCACGTGCAAACCGCGCTCGTCCACACCCACGATCAGGCACGTGACGATCTCCTTGATGATCTCACCGAACGCAAGCGTCACGATGGCGAGGTAGTCACCCGACAGACGCAGGACGGGAATCCCGATGACGAACCCCGCCAGCGCAGCCGACGCGGCACCGACGATCATGGCGATGACCAGACGCAGGCCATCATCGGGGACGGCCTCCGTCAGGCTCATGGCCGCGACGATGCCGGTGTACGCACCGACGCTCATAAAGCCCGCATGCCCGAGCGACAGGTCGCCGGCAACGCCGACCACCAGATTGAGCGAGAGCGCCATGACGACATAGGAGCAGATCGGCACGAGCTGGCCCACGATCATGCGGGGGATCATGCGGTTCGCCTGCAGGAAGTAAACGGCGACGAAAGCGGCGATCACGAGCGCGTACGTGATGAGGTCCCGGCGGGTCCTCTTGTTTTGCAAGCACTTCATCATGGTCATCGCCTACACCTTCTCCGGGACGTACTTACCGAACAGACCCGCGGGTTTGACCAGCAGCACGACGATGAGCACGCCGAACACGATGGAATTCGCAAGGCTCGTGGAGATGTACGCCTGCGCCATGGCCTCGATGATACCGAGCAGGATACCGCCGACGAAGGCGCCGGGGATCGAACCGATGCCGCCGAACACGGCGGCCGTGAATGCCTTGATGCCGGGCATGGAGCCCGTGGTAGGCTGCAAGACCGGCGAATAGGAGCACAGCAGCACACCGGCGATGGCGGCGAGCGCGGAGCCAATGGCGAAGGTCATGGAAATGGTGCGGTTGACATTGATGCCCATGAGCTGCGCGGCGGCCTTATCCTCAGAGCAGGCGCGCATGGCCTTGCCCATCTTGGTCTTGCCGGTGAACCACATGAGGCCCGCCATGATCACCAAGCACGCCACGACGGTCACGATACCGACCGCGGAGACATTGTAGGCGCGCAGGGCCTCGGGCACCTGGAAGCTCACGATGGACGTGAAATTCTTGGGCGTGGCGCCCCAGATGAGCTGAGCGGCGTTCTGCAGGAAATACGAGACGCCGATGGCGGTGATGAGGACGGCGAGCGGGCCGGCCTGACGCAGGGGCTTGTAGGCCAGACCTTCGATGAGAATTCCGAGCGCCGTGCACACCGCGGCGGCGGCGAGCACCGAGACGATAGCGGGCAGACCCATGTAGGAGGTCACCACAAACGAGATATACGCGCCGATCATGATGACGTCACCGTGGGCGAAGTTCAGCATCTTTGCGATGCCGTAGACCATGGTGTAACCGAGTGCGATGATCGCGTACACGCTGCCCATGGTGAGGCCATTGGCGAGGTATTGCAAAAAGACCGTCATGCGCGAATCCCCCTTTCTTCGTGTGAAGGGAACCGGAGTTCCCGCAACCAAAAGCAGGGACAAAGCGTCCAAGCCCTGCCCCTGCGTCGGGTTCGACGTGTGTTTACGGACGTTATCGGGAGCACCTTACGCCAGGACGTACTTGCCGTCCTTGATGACGTACACGGTGGTCTCCTTCTCGACCTCGCCCTTGTCGTTCCAGGTGAGCGTGCCGGTAAGGCCCTCGACGGTGATCTTGGTCATAGCCTCGGGGAGCGCATCGGCGACCTCCGCCGGATCGGCGTCGGCGCCGAGACCGATTTCTACGAGCGCCAGCGCCACGGCATGCACCGAATCGTAGGCGTCGGCGGCGAACTGATCGGGAACCTCGCCGTAAGCCTCCTTGTAGGCAGCCACGAAATCGGCGTTCTCGGGATCGTCCGCGGAAAACGGCGTCATGAGGTACAGCCCCTCGGCGAGCGCGGCGTCAAAACCCTCGACGCCCAAGATGCCGTCCATACCGTCGCAGCCCATGACCTTCACGTCGTAGCCCATTTCGGAGGCATTGGTGAGCATGACCGAGGCAGGGGTGTAGTAGATCGGAGCGTAAATCAGCGTGGCGCCGGCGTTTTTGGCCTTCGTGAGCTGATTGGTGAAACTCGTGGCGGAATCGTCCTTGAAGGTCTCCTTGTCCACGATATCGAGCTTGAGCTCCTCTGCCTTCTCGAGGAAGGCGTCGTGAACGCCCGCGGAATACGTGTCGCCGGCGTTATGGAAGGTCGCGATCTTCTCATTCGGGAGGTTCTGCGCGAGCCATTCGGCGGAGTGGACGCCAATCGCAGGGTCGCTGTAACACGCACGGAACACGACGGTCTTGCCGTCCGTGACATCCGGGGCCGTGGCGGAAGGCGTGAGCATGAACAGATGGGCGTTCTCGGCCTCCTGGGCGACCGCCAGCGAACATCCGGTCGTGGTGGGGCCCACGAGAACCTGCATGCCCCAGTCCGCCAGGCTGTTGAAGGCGTTGACGGCCTTCTCGCCATCGGCGACGTCGTCCTCAGCCTTGAAGACGAGCGGCAGCTCGTCGGTGGAGAAGTCCTTGCAGCCCAGCTCTGCACCGCCGGTGACAGAGGTGCCATAAGAAGCGGCAGGGCCGGTCAGCGGACCCATGGAGCCGATCTTGAACCCGGCGGAATCGGAGCCGCCGTCTGCGGCCGAGCCGCCATCGGAGCAGCCGCTAATAATGGAACACGCCCCCAGACCTGCTACGCCTGCGATAACGCTCCTGCGATTCATAACAGGATTGAATGACTTACCGGTGAGGCTCGACATGCGGCTCTCCTTTCAAATGCGGCCCGTCATGGTGCACGGGCGATGTAACTGCCCTCACGGCGATTTGCCAGCAAGGTTGCTTCAGCTTACACGCTTTACCAAAGAAAAGCGCCGTAGGGGCCACTCGAAATCTCGGCGAAACAATTCATGCCTTCCGCCCGCGAGCACTCGCCACTTGCATGACCCACGCCCCACGCACCCGCTTTTGTGCTAGACGCCACCCGCCTCGCGCTTGACCGTTCGCGCCTCAAAGCGAGTAGAATGCTGGGAACACAAGCACACCCAGCCCCACAAGGCGGCACGCCCGGGGAGAACAGGAGCCTTCCATGCAGCCGAGCACCCGCACCGTCAACGTCGGCATCATCGGATTGGGCACCGTGGGCGGGGGCGTCTATCGTCTTATCACGACTCACGCCGAGCGTTATCGTAAGAACCTCGGCATCGACTTGCGTATCGCACGCGTGTGCAACCGCAGCGAAAAGCGTGCCCACGAGCTCGGCATCGATCCCGAGCAGTTCACCTCGGACTGGCACGACGTCGTGTCCGACCCGTCCATCGATATCGTGGTCGAGGTCATCGGCGGAGAGCATCCCGCGACCGAGATTTTCGAACAGTCCTTCGCTGCCGGCAAACACGTGGTGACGGCCAACAAGGCCCTGCTCGGCCGCCATATGGAAAAGCTCGCCACCGCCGCTCGCGCGGCCGGCGTCCAACTTCGCTGCGAGGCGTCTTGCGGCGGTGGCATCCCCATCGTGAACACGCTCGAGCGCGACCTCTCCGGCAACGAGGTCATCACCGTCGCCGGCATCGTGAATGGCACCACCAACTACATCCTGTCGCGCATGGCCGAGGAGGGCCTGGGTTACGAGGAGGTCTTGGCCGACGCCCAGCGCTTGAGCTACGCCGAAGCCGACCCCACCGCCGACGTCGACGGCCTTGACGCCGCCAGCAAGATCGCCATCCTCTCCTCTATCGGGTTCGCCACTCGCATCACCACCGATGACGTGTACGCACAGGGAATCCGCGCAATCTCCGCCCAGGACATCGAGGTCGCTCGCAAACTCGGCTACGCCATCAAGATGCTCGCCATCGGCCGTCGTACGGACTCGGGCATCGATGTGCGCGTGCACCCCGCCATGATCCCCGCATCGCACCCACTCGCCGGCGTTTCGGGAGCAATGAACGCCGTGTACGTCGTGGGCGACGCCGTGGGCGAGACCATGTTCTACGGCGCTGGCGCGGGCGCCTTCCCCACCGCGAGCGCCGTGGTGGGTGACGTCCTAGCACTCGCAGAGCCCCTTTCGGTCGGTACAAGCCCGCTTCCCGAGCCCGAACCTTTCAAGCGCGAGCTTGCGATCCGCGATATCCGAGACCTCTCGACCCGGTATTACGTGCACATCGTCCCCGGCGACACGGGCGATGCCCAAGTGCGCGCCGAAGAGGTCCTTACGGAGCACGGTATCGCGACCGAGCAGGTCATGAAGCTCGAAGACGGGTCATTCGCGCTCGTCACGGGAGCTGTCTGCGAGGGAGCCATGACGAATGCGCTCGCGGAGATGGCTCGCGGCGAAGGAGCCGTGCGCGAGGTGGCCAATGCCATCCGCATCGAGGACATGGCCGCCTGGACGGAAGGCATCGAGGCGAATTAAGACGCACGTGGCACGAACCGCGAATCGCATCCGTCGCGAGCCAGGAACATGTTCGCCGCAGTGAAGCCTTTACTTTGCGCGCGGTCTCTTGACCCGATTTTTCTTGCCAAGGGGTTATTTTTCACGGTAATCTAAATCATCGCGCCTGTTAATCGATGGTATAGACGCACATTTTTCGCTCTTGGACCCAAGTGTGGCGATTGCCGGCGCCCGTCGCAGACCAGCGACGGGCGCCGGCCGTTTAAACGGGCGCACCGTAGTATCACGCGATCAAGAAAGACCGACATGCTTTTGCAACTCTTCCTCATCATCGTAGGATTCGCGCTCCTCGTCTGGGGCGCCGACCTGCTCGTCAACGGCTCCAGTCAAATCGCCGCGCGCGTGGGCCTGCCCGACCGCGTTATCGGCCTCACGGTCGTCGCCGTGGGCACCGCCATGCCCGAGCTCGTCGTGAGCGTAGTCTCGGCGATCGACGGGCATGCCGATATGGCGTTCGGCAACGTCGCCGGCAGCTGCCTGGCGAACCTCCTGCTCATCCTGGGTATGAGCGCCGTCATCACGCGACTGCCCCTCGCACGTCACACCCAGCGCTTCGAAATCCCCGTGAGCGTCGCCTCCGTGCTGCTGCTCATGCTGCTCGCCAACACGGGCGGAGAGCTCACCGCCCTCGAGGGCATCATCCTGCTGGTCGTTTTTGCCGCCTTCATGTCTTACACCGTGTTCTTGGGTCTGCGCGAGGGCGATAGCGGCCACGACGACCTCGACCCCGAGACGCAACTCGAGCCCCACGAGCTCGAAGATGACGATGCCGACGCCGATGAGCCCCGAGGCATGCTCGTGTCCATCGCGCTCGTGCTGTTCGGCATTGCGCTGCTCAAGTTCGGCGCCGACTACGTGGTCAACAACTCCGTGACCATCGCCACTGCCTTGGGCATCAGCGAGCGCGTCATCGGCATCACCGTCATCGCGCTGGGCACGTGCCTGCCCGAGCTCGTCACCTCCGTCGTCGCTGCGTTCAAGGGCAACACCGATATCGCCGTCGGCAACGTCGTGGGCTCCAACATCACCAACGTCCTGCTGGTCATGGGTGTGCCGGCGCTGTTCTCCCCCGTTGCCTACGCCACTGGGTACAACCTCGATTTCACCCTGCTCGCCATCTTCTCCATTATGCTCGTGGGCTTTGCCTTTGTGGGCACCAAGCACACCATGACCCGCCGCGAGGGTGTCATCTTCGTGTTCCTCTACGTCATCTATATCGTGGCCTCCACCGTGCTGTAGGACGCCGACTCGCACCGATTGAGCGCGCAACCGTCCCGCATGCATCGTCCGGCAGATCGGGCACTTCTCACAGACCAGACCCGTGAACCTCAAGTTCGCGGGTCTTTTTATGGCACTCGATGCACCCCTCTCTCTTTCCATATTTTAGAACATATGTTCTATTTTGTGCTATACTCTTTTCACGAGATTTGGACGGGAGGGGGCCGACGTGAACGCATTCAACCGCTATGCGCCTTTTATCCAAGACTTCATCTATGCCCATGACTGGGAGAACTTGCGCTCCATCCAGGTTGCCGCAGCGGACGCGATCTTCAATACCGAAGACAACGTCCTGCTCACCGCATCGACGGCGTCGGGCAAAACCGAGGCGGCCTTCTTCCCCATCCTCACCGAGTTTTGGGAGAACCCGCCGGCAACCGTCGGGGCCCTATATATCGGCCCGCTCAAGGCCCTCATCAACGATCAATTCCAGCGGCTCGACGCCCTTTGCGAGGAAGCGGAGATCCCGGTCTGGCGATGGCACGGAGACGTCTCCTCTTCCCACAAGGCGAAGCTTCTCAAAAAGCCGAGCGGTATCCTGCAAATCACACCGGAATCGCTTGAGGCGCTACTGCTCCACCGTCACGCGGCGGTCGGGCGTCTGTTTGGCGACCTGCGCTACGTCGTTATCGACGAAGTTCACTCCCTGCTGCGGGGAGATCGCGGTGGACAGGCCCTCTGCCTCATAGAGCGCCTATCTCGCATGGCGGGAGTCAATCCTCGGCGTATCGGGCTATCGGCAACCATCGGCGACCCCGAGCGCACGGGAGCCTTCCTCTCATCTGGCACGGGAAGGGGCTGTGTCATCCCGCGCTTCGAGGAACCACGCCGCACATGGCGTCTATCCATGGAGCACTTCTATATGGCCGGGCCACAGGCGCCGGAGCGAGCCGTCGAGGCCCTTGGAGCGCTCGAAGCCGATGTGGTGCATGGCGGTAACCCGCATGAGCCCTACGCGGATGACGAGGTGCGCATCGATGCGCTTCCCAGCGGAGAAATCATGGCCCGAACCGACATCGCGCCACAGGAAGCCGATCCGGGCCTCGGCTACATCTTCGAGCACACGCGCGGGCGCAAATGCCTCGTCTTCGTCAATTCCCGCGAGGAAGCCGAGGCCGTCTGCTCGTGCCTGCGCTCGTATTGCGAAGCCCAACACGAGCCCGACCGCTTCCTCATCCACCACGGCAACCTCTCTGCTTCATATAGGGAGAGCGCCGAAGAGCTCATGCGCGATGACGAGCAACGCCAAACAACCGTCACCACCGCGACCCTGGAACTCGGCATCGATATCGGTCGGCTCGAGCGAGCCTTCCAGATCGACGCGCCATTCACCGTGTCGAGCTTCTTACAGCGGATGGGGCGCACAGGCCGGCGCGACCTGCCGCCTGAGATGCACTTCGTTATGCGAGAAGAGCAACCCGAGCCGCGAGCGATGCTGCCCGAGACCATTCCCTGGAAGCTGATCCAGGGAATCGCCTTGGTCCAGCTTTACCGCGAAGAGCATTGGGTCGAACCCCCGGCACTCGACCGCTTGCCCTACAGCCTGCTGTATCACCAGGTCATGAGCACACTCTCGAGCTGCGGCGAACTCACGCCAGCAGAACTCGCGAACCGCGTGCTCACCCTCTCGTACTTCCATCGCATCAGCGCCGACGACCTGCGCTGCCTGCTGCACCACCTCATCGAAACAGAGCACATCGAGGTCACCGAGGGAGGGGGCCTCATCGTCGGGCTATCCGGGGAGCGAATCACAAACTCCTTCAAGTTCTACGCGGTGTTCCAGGAAAACGAGGAATTCACCGTACGATGCGAATCCGCGGAACTCGGAACGATTGTGAACCCGCCGCCTGCAGGGGAACGCATCGCTATTGCAGGCCACTGCTGGCTTGTCGAAGAGGTTGATTGGAAGCGGCATCTCGTTTACTGCACCCAGGTGAAGGGTCGCGTTCCCGCCTATTTCGGAGACTGCGCGGGCGACATCGACACCCATGTGCTCGAGCGCATGCGGCGCGTACTCGAGGAGAACGATGTCTATCCATATCTGATGGGCAACGCCCGCGCACGCCTCGCGCAGGCGCGCCATGTCGCAGCCAACGCGGGGATAGCTGGCAGGAACCACGGTTCAATCGCCGTATGTGCCAAAAACCACATCGATGATGCCGAGGATATCTGGGAGGCCGATGAGCAAGGCGCGATCCATTGCGTCGGCTCCGCGGTCGCACCAGCCGACGCACGGACCCCAGACGAGGCGCGTATAGCAAACGAGGCCGAGACCGTCCCGTCAATGGGAGCAGGACCCCTCATCAACCTGGGCGGAGACACATGGGCGCTCTTCCCATGGCTGGGTAGCTACGCATTTCTCGCGCTCGAACGGCTGCTCAAAATCAAGTGCGCAGCCGAACTGGGAATCAAGGGGCTCGATCCGTCCCGCCCCTATTTCATGCAGTTTCGCATGAAAGCGGATGCGCGCACGTTCTTCGAGGTGGTGGCAGCCGAAGCCGAAATGGACTTCGACCCAATCGAGCTCCTATATCCCGGCGAGGTCCCCTATTTCGACAAATACGACGAGCTTTTGCCCGCCGAGTTGGTCCGCAAGGGCTTTGCCGAAGGCGTGCTCGACATAGATGGCATGCGTCGAAGGGTCGTCGGCTGGCGCGATGCGATGATGCGAGGAAGGGAGTTGTAGTACCGAGAGAGCGCGAAGCAAGATGCGGAGAGGCGGAGGCAAAGATCAATCGATGGGGCTACAGCGGATTGACCTCAAGCAGCAGGGACGATGACGCACGGTCATATGACGCGCCGAGGACTTTCGACGCAAAGTCATGGCAACCGGCCACCGTGAACGAGGGGAAATCCTCAGTTGTCTCCACGTTGTTCCCGCCCGCGAGCTCGTCACTGTAGTCGGCGAGACGATAGACTCGCATCCCCGTATCCGATCGAGATGTCTTGTGCATCACGGTCGGCTGGATGGAACACGAGGTGATCGCGCATACATTGCCGATCTTCTCCACCGTGAGACCAGCGAGACCGCCAACGGTCCGAGGCGCCTCCATCTGACGTGAGATGAGATTGCCAAGCGACCAAAAGACCGGCACACGCCGTCCATCCGGTCGATGCATCAATTCAACGGGCTGCAAAACATGCGGATGCGTTCCGATGATCGCGTCCACCCCCGCCTCAATCAGACGAGAGGCGAGACGTCGTTGCGCCGCATTTGGCTCGTAGACATACTCAGTCCCCCAGTGAGGACAAGCGATGACGATGTCGGCACCCGCTTCGCGAGCACGGGAGACATCCGCCGCGAAGTTCGACCTGTATAAGCTTTCGACGCAATACGGATGCTCAGCCGGCATGGGGATGCCATTGGTGGTCTCTGTGTAGTTGAGAATCGCAACCGCAATGCGACCGCGTGTGACGATATACGGTCTATCTGCCGCTTCATTCGAATCGGCAATGCCCGGCACGAGCATCTCAGGATGCCTTTCGCGCCAAAAACGCAGGGTCGCTTCAATCCCCTCGAAGCCCTTGTCGAGCGCATGGTTAGTCGCAGCGAGAGCGACATCGATGCCGGCGGCCGCTTCGGCATCGCCAAGCTCCTGGGGACTGTTAAAGGTCGGGAAGCCAGATAGGCCCATCTCCACCCCGCCCAGCACCGTCTCCTGGTTGATTATCGCTATGTCGGCAGATTTGAACGTAGGCGCGATCGCGCTGAAAAGATGGTCGTAATTGCGCGTGCCGTCGGCGCGCTCGCCGCTCATCCAAATGCCACGATGCGCCAAGACGTCTCCGCCCATGACGATTGAGATACGATGCACACCTCGTTCGCTGTCCTGAATCGTCGCAAGCGAGGCGTGGCCCGCAGCGTCGAAGTCGCGCGACCCCGCCTCACCGGGTAGCCCCGAACAACCCGTCGCACATGCTGCCACAACCATGCCGAATCCCGCTGCGGCGGTTGCCAGGAAGCGGCGACGGGTCATGCCGGCGGCAAGTGCAGACCCGGGCCGTTCGTCCATCGCAGAGTGAGTGGGTGACGCACACGCAGGACCGTCCTCACGGCCAAATCGGGCATCGGGGCGGCAGGGACCGAAATGGGGCCCAAAAAGGGCCTCGTTCTTAAACATCGCGCATGACCTCGCCGTACAAGGCTTCGTCGAGAGGCAGTTCGCCATGGAAGGAATACGCGCCGTCGGTTGCGATGAGCAGGTAGTTGTCCTCGGCGCCAAAAGCGACATCCTCGCAAGGGACCACATGGACATGCGAGAACACCGCTGCAGCGGTCGCGACGGCGTCGCGGAGAAAATCGATGTTCTCCCCACCCGCGGAACTAACGACATTCGCCAGGTACAAACCTCCGGGATTCAGGCAGACCTTGACCTGGCACAGGGCTTCCACCGTGGCGAGGGCGCGAACGGGCTCGCAGCCCGCAAAGCAATCATTCACAACCGCATCGTAGCGTGTCCCCTCGGCAAGGGCCCGGGAGATGAACGTGCGTGCGTCCGCCGTGATCAGACGCAGCCGATCGGCGGCGATGCGCTCGAGTTCATCGAGGAAAAACCACCGGCGAGCCAGCCTCGTAATGGAGGGGTCGATTTCAACGACATCCATATCGAGGGCCGGATGCGCAGTGAGCGCATGCTTGGGATACGCGTATCCGCCGCCGCCCATCACGAGCACGCGATCGATGCCGCCACCCGTTGCCGCGTGCTTGGACGCCTCGGCATCGAACATGCGGTCGAACGCCCGGTAGTACGCAAACACCGGCTCAAAGCGTCGCTCATCCAAATACGTGGCGCTCTGATACACGCCGCCCTGCTGGAGAACGCGAACCTGGTTGCCCGCCTCATCTCGAACCTTCTTCACCCGCGCCATGCCCGACCTGGTGCGCACGAGCTGCAGGCATTGAGACCCTACAAAAATCGCCGCCGCGCCGACGGCGACGGCGCCGAGGGCCACCCCCGCCGCGATTCCGGCGCCCGCAGAAGCATTCGAGGGCTTTTGAGTCATGAGAGCTCCTTTTGCTGATACAGGCCATGGTCGATGAAGCCGAGATGACGATAGTATTCACGTGTGCCCACCGCGCTGATCACATTGAGACGGCTGTAGCCCGCCTCACGAGCGATCTCGGAGGCCCGCTCGATGAGTCGGCGGCCCAAGCCCAGATGCTGGGCAGATGTTCCACCCGCACCGAGCTGCGTGGCCATGCCGTACACATGGACCTCGCGAATCATCGCCTCACCGGGCACGACGGGCAGGCGCCCACTTCCAAAGCAGGCCGCCTCGGATTCAAGGCCCACCTCGCAGGGAGCGGAAAACAAGCGCACATACTCCTCGTCCGGCAGAGACAGACGCAGGAAACCCGCGATACGGTTTTCGGGCGTCACCCACTGCAGGAAGTGCTCGCACGTGTTCGATGTCCCATACGAGACGTCCTCCATGCGCAGCTCATCGACGGGAACTTCGCCCGTGGCGACCTCGCGAAAACGAATCTCCTGGATGCCGCGCACATCCCCCTGAGAACGCAGGCGGTTCTCGACGAGCTGGCGAAGGTTCGGCTTCTTGTTCCCCGCCACGATGTCGTGCGATGAAAAGTCACGGATCATGCGGGAGATCCGGCAAAACGGAGGGGTTGCAGCGACGTCGCTCACCAGAATGTCGAGCAACTCCGCTTCGGAATAGGGCGCCCATTCTCCCGCCTCGAAGCGCTCCTGCAGTCGGGCGCCCTCGATAAGCGCGCACGGGTAGAGCTTGATCTCGTCGGGCTGGAACGGCAAGCCTCGCACGAGGCGCAGGTAGTCCTCCTTATCCCGTTCCGGCGTAGAACCCAGCAGGTTGACCATCGCGTGCGCGTGGATTTTGAACCCGAACACGCGCAGCAGCTCGAACGCCCGCTCGATCTGGGAGACCTCGATACCGCGATCGTTCGCATCCAAAACGGCCTGGTCAAGGGACTGAATGCCCATCTGCACCTTCGTGCATCCAAGGCGGCGGATCATCGTCAGCGAATCGGGGGTGATGGCGTCCGGCCGCGTTTCCACCACAAGACCAACCACGCGGCAGCGGGCGGTTTCGTTCTCGCGCTGCAACCGCTCGAGCTCATCGAATGTGGCGACTTGCTCGGCTGCGACGGCGCGCCAAGGAGAACCGGCTCCGTAGTGCTCGGAAAATGCCTGGTTGTAAGAGTATGCATGCTCGTCCAGTCGGCGCTGGATATCTTCCGCCGCTCGACCGAACTGCGAGCCGTCTTGGGGAAATCCGAGCGTTCGGTATAGCTCTCCCCGTTCCTCGGCACTCGAACGGGCAAGGACGCGGGGCTGCTCATCATCTGACGAGCGCACGGCGGAACCGCACGCCCCGTCCACAGCGGGCTCGAACTCGTTCAGCGCGCGGAACATCTCCGCGATGAACCACACCTGATAGCCCCGCGGATAGTCGCTCCAAGTTCCGCCGAGCACGATGAGCTCGATCTTGTCGATGGCGTGACCCATCTGGCTGAGCGCGGTCAGGCGCGATGTGACCTGCAGATACGGATCGAACCAGTTTTGCTCGGCACGCTCGCACGCAGGCTCGTTATGCAGATAGCTCTTGGGCATGCGGATATCGTTCGGGCAAAACAGGCAATCACCGCCGCACGGCCAGGGCTTGGTGATGACCGTGATGGTCGCCACGCCCGAGGCGCTGCGTCGCGGCTTCATGCGCAAAACGGAAAGGAGCTGCTTTTCAAGCTCGGGGGTCACGCCCCACGACTCCCAGCGAACACGGTCATCACTCTTCACCTGCTGGTAAAACGGCAGCAAGCGTCGCTTGGCGAACGCACGCTTGTCTGAGCCGGAACGACGCGCCGCCGCGTGCCCCATCTTGAGCAAGGTGCGATCGTCGACGTTCCGGCCGGCGCGCAGCTCTTCGAGTATGTCGAGAATAATCTGTTCCATGGGCCCATTGTATATGAGCCCCGCGCCGCCGCCCCAACGGATGCAAGCCGAGCCACATTGTCGTCCCTGTGTTCCGCTTTACAATAGCCGTACCGATATGATCGCATTTTTGCCGGGAGCCCCATGGACCTCACCACTGCGCACGAACTCATCGAGCTCAACAACCGCTTTTACACCGAACACGCCGCATCATTCTCCGCAACGCGCAGCGCGCCGTGGGAGGGTTGGAATCGCGCGGCCGAGCTCTTGACGCAGCTCCGTTGGCCTCGAGCGCACAACGGCGGCGCCAGCTGCCATTCGCCGCTCGTCCTCGATCTCGCCTGCGGCAACCTACGCTTCGAACGGTTCCTCCTCAACGCCTTTCCCGACGTCGATCTCCGATTCCACGCGGTCGACGCCTGTGCCGACCTCGCGAAAGACGCCTCCCAGATCCCCGGCGCGGACTTTTACGAGATGGATGTTCTCGGAAGCTTTCTAGATGACTGGGCACGGCTCGGCGACCTTGGACACACCGTCCCGAATCGCCGACTCGCCGACGCCGGCATCCCCGAGTGCGATTTGGCCGTTTGCTTTGGTTTCATGCATCATGTCCCGGGGTTTGACATGAGGGCGTCCGTGCTCGACGCAATCGTTGAGCGCACCGCGCTCGGCGGGGTTGCGATTGTTTCATTTTGGCAGTTCATGCGCGATGAGAGACTGGCGCGCAAGGCCCTCGCGGCCGATTCCGCCGCCCGCGAGTCCGCGTCAAGCGGCACGTTCCCGCTCGACGAAAACGACCACTTCCTCGGCTGGCAATCCGACCCCTCCCCCTTGCGCTACTGCCATCATTTTGACGAATCGGAAATCGACGAGCTTGTAGCATCTGTGGGAACATGCGCCCGCGAGGTCGCGCGCTACTCCGCGGACGGGGGCTCTGGTACCCTCAATCGGTACCTTATGCTCGAGCGAGTCGCATAATTAACCCGCTCCGACCAGAAGCTCCAATCCCATCCGAGAGGCCCCCATGCACGCACGTATGCCCAAGAACTTCGTCCTCGACCAGCGCATCGAACGCGCGTCCGACGCCATCGAGACCGGCGCTGCGGCGTACCGGGGCCGTTGGGCCGAAGCATGCTGCCCGCTCATTCCGGGCGGTGTCGAGCGCTTCGATCATGTGCATCTCGATTTGGGCTGCGGCAAGGGCGCTTATATCGCCGCCATGGCGCAGCGCCACCCCGACACCCTGTTCATCGGCATGGACAGCGAGCCCGTGTGCGTTGTGCACGCAGCCCAGCTCGTTCTCGACCTGGGTCTCAAAAACGCGCTGGTCATTCCCGGCGATGCCGCCAACCTCGCCGGAATCTTTGCGCCCGGCGAACTCTCGAGCATCTCCATCAACTTCCCCACGCCCCATCCCAAGCGCCGCCATGCGCGGCTTCGCGTAACCACGGCCGAACATCTCGACGGGTATCGGTCGCTCATCGCCGAGGGCGGCATGCTCACGCTTCGCACCGACAGCCTGCCGTTGTATGAGTATTCGTTGCCGCAGTTCAAAGCCATTGGATGGGAAGTGGTGTGCGCCACGCATGACGATCGCACCGCCCATCCCAAGCAGCCCATCACCGAGTACGAGCAGCGTCTCACCGAACAGGGCGCGACTGTGCACGCGATCTATGCGAGGCCCGCGAGCAAGCCTGCCACGCCCGAGCAGATCCAATTCGCTCTCGATATGCCCCAAAGCCTCATCGACTATCTGCCTGAGGACCTTTTCGCCGATGACTACATCCCGTACGGCATGAGCTACGCCGTCGACAACCTTCGCAATCGTCGCCAGCATCTCGCAGCGCGGCAAAATGCATAAATCCATTACCTATTAAGCTTCCGCTGCATATCTTTTTCTCGTTTGCCGCGTAATGGGCGTACGTTTTTCCGATGATGGTCAAAATACCCTGATTATGCGGCGAAGCTGTGCACGCCGCACAACAAATGCCCAGGATTCGATCGGGCGACCGCGTTGGCAACGACCGCGCTGAAACGGACTGTCCGTCAGGCGATATCAAAACCCCAGGATTTTTCTAGCGGTAGGGATATACATGCCTCCCGACGGGGCTCGCTCAGCGCACAATCAGGGTATTTTGACCACTTCTGTGATTTCATATATTTAGCGACCCCCCCCTATCGAGGCCTGAACGGCTCGCTTTTACGCCCCGAACCACCAACAACCTGCACCCAGCACTCCAAGCGCACGTCCAACACGCCGCGTTCGGTCATAATAGGCACAGCAACATCGACGAATCGGAACGAATATGCCTGACGCGACCAACTCCACCGACCCCTTTGCCCACGGCTCCCTGGGCTCGCTCGCACCTAGCTGGTGGGAGCCGGAATCCGATGAAACCGAACAGGCCTTGGAGCCCGAACCCTGGCTGACACCTGAAGAGGCATACGAGCGATTCATGGAATGGGTCTCCTCTCGCGGCATCGAGCCCTGGGAACACCAGGAAGATGCGTTGTTCTCCCTGACCGCGGGCAGCAACGTAATCCTGGGCACACCCACGGGCTCGGGCAAGTCGCTGGTCGCGCTCGGCATGATGTTCATGGCCATGGCCAGCGGACAGCGCGCATACTACACGGCGCCCATCAAAGCCCTCGTTTCCGAGAAATTCTTTTACCTGGTCGACATCCTCGGTCGCGACAACGTGGGCATGATCACCGGCGACTCGCACATCAACACCGGCGCCCCCGTCATCTGCTGCACCGCCGAGATCCTTGCCAACCAAGCGCTGCGCGAGGGCGAAGACACCGATGTGGGCTTCGTCGCCATGGACGAATTCCACTTCTTCTCCGACCCCGACCGCGGCTGGGCCTGGCAGGTCCCACTGCTCACGTTGCCCCACACGCAGTTCCTGCTCATGAGCGCCACCCTGGGCGACATGACCGCCATCGGCGATACCCTCACCCGCACCACCGGCCGCGACCTGGAGCTCATCGCCGACGCTCCGCGCCCGGTGCCCCTCTCCTACGAATACGTAAAAACCGCCCTGGAAGGGACAGTCGAACTCGCACTTCGCCAAGGCGACTCACCGCTTTATATCGTGCACTTCTCCCAGGACGCGGCCCTGCAGTCCGCCCGTGCGCTGGCAAGCTACGGCGTTGCCAGCAAAGAGCAGCGCGAGGCGATCAAGGAGGCTATCAAGGGAGGGCGCTTCACCACGGCGTTCGGCAAAACGCTCAAGCATCTCATCTCGAGCGGCGTGGGCCTACACCACGCCGGCATGCTACCCCGCTACCGCCTGCTCGTCGAGAAGCTCGCCCAGCAGGGCCTTCTTCCCGTGATCTGCGGCACCGACACGCTCGGCGTGGGCATCAACGTGCCCATCCACACCGTCCTGCTCACCGGTCTTACGAAATTCGACGGCTACAAGCAGCGCCGCCTGCGCTCGCGCGAGTTCCATCAGATCGCCGGACGCGCGGGCCGCTCGGGCTTTGACACCGAGGGCGTGGTCATCGCCGAGGCGCCGGAGTTCGAGATCGAAAACCATAAGGCCGAGCTCAAGGCCATGGGTGACCCCAAGAAGATGAAGAAGCTCAAGAAAAAGCGCCCGCCGGAGGGCTTTGTCACCTGGAACGAAGACACCTTCACCCGTCTGATCGAGAGCGAGCCCGAGACCCTCAAGCCCCGTCTGCGCATCACGCACTCCATGGTGCTCGCGGAGGTCGAGCAGGGCGGCGACGCATGGGAGCGCGTGCTGGCGCTCATCGACGCGTCGCTTCAAACCCCCGAGGAAAAGGCCAAGCTGAAGGGCCGTGCCGCCGAGATCTTCGCCACGCTCATCGACGCTGGTGTCGTGGTCCGAGAGGCTTGCGGTGCGGACGCGGACGCCGATGACGGCAACGTCGATTCGATTTCTGCGGTCTCGCTCACCGAGGCTCCCGAGAACCTGGAGGAGCTCAGGGCACTCGACGCCGAGCTCGATGAGGAGGACGGCGCGAATGACGAGGTCAGCCGCGCGATCGTCGAGGAGGGCACCGCGACGGGCCACCCCCTCGACGGGGCGGCGAACTACTTCCTCACGGTCGACCTACCGGAGGACTTCGCCCTCGACCAGCCGCTTTCGCCGTTTTTGCTCGCGGCGCTCGAGCTGCTGGATCCGGAGAGCCCCACGTACACCCTCGACCTCATTTCCATGGTTGAGGCGACGCTCGAGGATCCCAAGCAGATCCTGCGAGCGCAGGAACGTCGCGCCCGCGATGCGGCGATGAACGCCATGAAGGCGGAGGGCGTCGACTTTGAGGAGCGCCTCGACCGCCTGCAGGACGTCACCTACCCCAAGCCGCTCGAGGAGATGCTCGACGTTGCGTTCGCCACGTACTGCGCGCAGGTCCCGTGGGCAAACGACTACGAGCTCAGCCCCAAGTCGGTCCTGCGCGACATGCTCGAGACCGGCTGCGACTTTAAGAGCTACATCGCGCAGTACAAGATCGCGCGCTGCGAGGGTATCCTGTTGCGCTACCTCACCGAGGCATATCGCTCGCTCGACCGCACCGTGCCGGTGGAGCGCCGAACCGAGGAGCTCGACGACATCGTGTCCTGGCTGGGACTTGTGGTGCGCTCGGTCGACTCGAGCCTTGTGGACGAATGGGCCAACGCGGGCATGGAGCCGGGTGCGGCACCCATCAAGCACGGTGACGAGGTGGTTGCCGATCGTCGCGGGATGACGCTCATGGTTCGCAACACCCTGTTCCAGCGCGTGCGACTGGCCGCCCTCGACCGTGCCGATGCCCTCGGCGACCTCGACGTCGACTGGGGCTTCGGCGAGAGCCGTTGGGCACGCGTGCTCGATGCGTTCTACGAAGCACACGAGGACCTGCTCATCGACGCCGATGCGCGATCTGCGGCGTTCCTCGAAATCGACGAATCGGACGAGCAGACCGATCACGTCTGGCACGTGCACCAGGTATTCCACGATTCGGACGGCGACCACGACTTTGGCATCATGGCCGACGTCGACCTGGACGCCACGCAAGACGGCGACGGCATCGTCTTCAAGAACTACCGGGCCGGCGTGATCGAGGACCTCGTTCGCTAACCCCTGTTCCTTCCATCGATTCTCCCGTGCATCGCCGGCCCGCTCTCATTGGGCCGGCGATGCGCCGTATTAAGTCATTTTTAACCTCCCGTTAAGCACCGTGACCAACCTGTCACGCAGGCGTCACGGGAACGCATGGGGCGCTCTTCATCATGGTTGGCATAGCAAGCATCCAAGGAGTTGAGCCATGGGTACCTATGGGAGAAATGACGACCGGCGCCCTCTTAGGGAATTTGACGGTCCCCTTGAGGGAGGCAGATTCCGAGCCGATCACGGGACACGGCAACGACGTGCCGCCGCACCGCAGAGAACCGGCGCACCTCAGCAAAAGCTCGCCGCGGCCAATCGAAGGCCCGGTACGGCGCCGAGAGCACGGAGACCCAAATCGCGCAGGGGAAAGATGGCGATCATCGGCCTCGGAATCGTAATCGCCTTCGTTCTCGCAGCCCAATCGCTCATGCAACAGAATGTTGGAACGGGCCGAAGGAACGCACCATCCCAAGAGGAAACCGCCCACTCGACACCAGCGCACGCCTGGCGCAAGGGAGAGGTCCCGTTCCTGTACCAAATCGACCCCCAATGGTCCGACGAACCCTATGCGGGAGGAAACATCCACGAGAACGGATGCGGCCCGACCTGCCTTTCCATGGTCTACATATCGCTCACGGGAAAGACCGACCTCGATCCCGTGGCAATGGCGCGCTTCAGCGAGCAAAACGGCTTCACCGTCGATGGCATGACGGCCTGGGCGCTTATGACGGACGGTGCGGCAATACTCGGCCTTCGCAGTGCCGAACTCTCTGCAAGCGCCGACGTCGTCCGTGCCGAGCTCGAGGCGGGGCGGCCGATCATATGCAGCGTGCGACCCGGCGACTTTACCAGCACGGGGCATTTCATCGTGCTCGCAGGCCTGACCGATGACGGGCAGGTCATGGTGCGGGATCCAAACAACGCCGGCAACGGTGATCATCCCTGGGACCTCGATCGGATCCTTGGCCAATGCGCGAACCTGTGGAGCTTCTCCGCATAATCCCGCGGATGGGCCACTGCCGCGTCCCCGTCCGCGCGTCGCCGCCGGAACCCCATCTACGCACCGAGCTCTCGAACGCTCGGCGTTGCAACCATCGCGCACATGCGAGGCTTGTGCAAACGCGCTACCATGGGCTCATCGACCCCGTTGTGACATATTGCACAGAAAGGTGGCATTGCACATGAAGCTCGCAGTTCCCTCCGTCGGCGAAGGCGGCCTGGACGCCCAGCGCTCGGCCCACTTCGACCACGCCGATTGCTTCACGATCCTGAACATCGAGAACGGCGCCGTCGCGTTCGACGGCACCATCGCCAATCCCCCGCATGAGGAGGGAGGCTGCATGCGACCCGTGGGCATCCTCGCCGACGCGGGCATCGACGCCATCGTCGCCGTGGGCATGGGCATGCGCCCCATGCAGGGCTTCGCCGCCGCCGGCATCACCGTCTTGCACGACGCCGAATCCCCCACCGTGGGCGCCGCCGCTGAGCGCGTCGCCGCCGGCCAACTCAAGGCCATGGGGCCGGAGCACGCCTGCCATCATTAGATGGGCCATCTCGACTGTCTCGGGCCGAGCGCACATTCGCGCTCGGCCCTGTTTTCGATGAACGGAGGGCTCTGTGGCAAGCAACAAAAGATCGGCGCGCGCCAAGCAGCGCGCGGCATTTGAGGCCGGGTTCGACGGAAACGCCATGGGCGACCTGTTCACACGCGAGCGGGAACGCGAAGATCGTCTCGATGCCGAACACGAGGCCGCGCTCCGACGCAAAGCCTGCGAGTCCAAGAACCGTTACTCGAGCAAAGCGGAAGCGGAGAACGCTATAGCCGCATGCGCCGAGCACGGGCGCCGGGGCCTTTCAGCCTACCACTGCCCCTACTGCAATGGATGGCACCTCACAAGCCATCCGAGGTGAGATCGCGAACCCTCCTCGACATATCGGTATTTGTCGATATGATATTGTATAGACATATGTCGATATGTTATTACAGCAGGTAGATGATGGGAGATTCGGGGATATGGGCAAGCCAGTCGTGGCATTCGTCTGCACGCACAACGCCTGTCGGAGCCAGATCGCAGAAGCGATGGCGCGCCGATTCGCAGATGACGTCATGCTCGCCCGCTCCGCGGGAACGCACCCAGCGAAGATCGTCAATCCCGATGCCGCGCGTCTATTGGCAAGCGAATACGAATTCGACGTTGCCTCCCTCGAGCCCAAATCCCTGACCTGCCTGCCCGATGTCGACATCCTCATCACCATAGGGTGCGGCGTTGAATGCCCCTCCCTACCGGCGATGTACCGTGAGGACTGGGGGCTGGAAGATCCAACCGGCAAAGGCGACGATGCGTTCCTCCGCACGATGCGCGCCATCCAGCAACGCGTCATCGGACTCCGAGCCCGCATCGTGGCCGGCGAGTTCGACCGCGAGCGGCTCGCATCGAACCTCAAGGCGCTGGGCGACCCCAACCGGCTCCGCATCGTCGAGCTGCTATGGGACGGCGAGGAGCAGTGCGCCTGCAACCTCCTCTCGGAGCTCGAGATCTCGCAGCCCACGCTCTCCCATCACATGGCGGCGCTCCGAGATGCGGGGATCGTCCGTGCCCGCAAGGACGGCCGTTGGATGCACTACCAGCTCGACCACGATGTCCTCGATGCAATCGCCGCACTGCTCGGACAGAGCATCGCCTACCGCGCATGGGAGGATCCAGAGGAGTAGGCAGCGCATTCAGACATCAGCCAATCGAACGGCAGACGCTTGCCGGGCATCGGGCACCCAACCATCCCACACCCGCCGGCAAGGCGATGGACCGTCGGCTTCGGCCGTGCTACACTCACCCTCGCCCGCCCGATGGATTCGGGCCCCATGCGAGGGCACCACCGCGAAGAGACAAGGCGACCATGCGCTTTTAGACATCCACCTCAACGATTCTGTTGGCCTCCGATCAAACAAGGAGGGGATGTCTTTATGCAGCTCGCACTCTCGCGTGTGACCTACACGCACCCCGCAGCGCAAGACCCCATTTTGAATAACGCGACCATTGCCTTCCCGCAAGGCTGGACCGGGCTTTTGGGCGACAACGGCTGCGGCAAGTCCACGCTCGCCAAAATCGCCTGCGGCCTTCTGAAACCCGACTCGGGAACGGTTTCGGGCAATCTGCTCGCCGCCTACTGCCCACAGGAGGCAGACGAAGCGCCCACGATCCTGGCGGACTTCGCGCTCGACTTTGGCCGCGAGGCCCGCAGCCTCCGCAAACGCCTGAGTCTCACCGATGACATGCCCTGGCGCTGGGACGAGCTCAGCTTCGGTGAGCGCAAGAAACTGCAGATCGCCTGCTCGCTCTGGCAGCGACCCGATGTGCTCGCAGTGGATGAGCCGACCAATCACCTCGATTGCGAGGCCCGTGCCCAACTGACAGGACTGCTGGCCAGCTTCACCGGCGTCGGCATCCTCGTGAGTCACGACCGCGGGCTGCTGGATGCGCTCGCATCGCGCTGCGCGTCGTTCGAGGCAAGTGGGCCCCGCGGGGAGACTCACATCGTCATCCGCCCCGGCGGATACTCGCAAGCAAGCAGCCAGGCGGAACGCGAGCGAATGACCGCGATAGACGAACGAAAGAGGGCGAAGGATCATCTCGCGCGCCTTTCCGCTGAGCGCGAGCAGCGTGCCCAGGAGGCTGCGAGGGCGGATGCCAGGCGTTCGAAGCGTTGTCTCGATCCCAAGGACAAAAGCGCACGCGCCAAGATCGACCTCGCAATCGTCTCGGGTCAGGACGGGGCCCGAGGCAAACTGCTGCGGCAGATGGACGGGCGTATGGCCGCGGCGCAAAACAGGGCTGCCGCGACGTTCGTACCCAAGCGCTACGATGGCAGCCTGTTTCTGAACGCCGAGCCCAGCTCCCGCAAGACCGTGCTCCACATTCCCGCGGGCCGTATCCCGTGCGGTGAGAGCGAGCTCGAGCTGCCGGAGCTCTTTGTGGGAAATACGGAGCGCATCGGGATCGTTGGGCCAAATGGCGTCGGAAAGACCACCCTACTCGACCATCTTCGCGCGCTCTTGCACCTGCAGGCAGAACACCGAGATGCGCACGCCCTCACGATCCTCGACATACCCCAAGAGCCGAGTCGGGAGCAAAGGTCGCGAATACTCGAAGAGGTCCGCTCCCTCTCCCCTACCGACCGCGGACATGTATTCAGCTGCGTGGCGCAGCTGAACTCAGAACCCAACCGCATCATGGAAGGCGCTGCAACCAGCCCCGGTGAGTTGCGAAAACTGATGATTGCCCTCGGCCTGCTGGACGCGCCCGCGCTCATCATCATGGACGAGCCCACCAACCACCTCGACCTGCACTCGGTCGAGGCGCTCGAACGGGCACTCGCGCAGTTCGGCGGCGCGCTGCTGTTGGTGAGCCACGACCATGCGTTCCTGCGAGCGTGCACAAGCATCACCTGGAAAATCGAAGCGGGCGCGCTGACGGTGACGCAGCACTAAGCGTTTTGTTGCAGTGAACGAGCGACAGATCGAGTACCAAAAGATTCTCAAGAAGAAAACCGCAGGTAGTAACTTCGTGAACCCCCGCGTCTACTTAGAAACCCCTTTGTCCACTGCAACAAAACGAGAAAGGCCGACCCATGTGGGCCGGCCTTTCCCCGTCGACGCGCGTTACGCGCGAAATCCGACGAAGCGTCAGTTCAAACTACTCGAACTCGATGGTCCCGCAGGGCTTCGGGGTGAGGTCGTACAGGACGCGGCAGATGCCGTCGACCTCGGAGGCAATGCGGTCGCCGATCTTCTTGAGGAGCGCCCAGTCGAGCTCGGGCACCTCGGCGGTCATAGCGTCGACCGTGTTGACGGCGCGGATGAACGCCGGCCACTCGTAGAGGCGCTTGTCGTCCTTCACGCCGGTAACGCGGAAGTCGGGCACGGACACGAAGTACTGCCAAACCTTGCCCTCGAGGCCGGCGGATGCGAACTCCTCGCGCAGGATCGCGTCGGCCTCACGCAGGGCCTCCAGGCGATCGCGGGTGATGGCGCCGAGGCAGCGCACGCCCAGGCCGGGGCCCGGGAAGGGCTGACGCTCGACCATGTTCTCGGGCAGGCCGAGCTCGCGACCAACTACGCGGACCTCGTCCTTGTACAGCAGGCGGACGGGCTCGCAGAGCTCGAACTGCAGGTCATCGGGCAGACCGCCCACGTTGTGGTGGGCCTTCACGCCGTCGGACTCGAGGATGTCGGGGTAGATGGTGCCCTGAGCGAGGAAGGAAACCTCGTCGCCCACCTTGCGGGCCTCCTCCTCGAACACGCGGATGAACTCGGCACCGATGATCTTGCGCTTGGCCTCGGGCTCGGCAACGCCGTCGAGCAGGGACAGGAAGCGGTCGGTGGCGTCGACGTAGACGAGGTTGGCGTCGAGCTGGTTGCGGAACACGTCGACGACCTGCTCGGACTCGCCCTTACGCATGAGGCCGTGGTTCACGTGCACGCAGATGAGCTGCTTGCCGATGGCCTTGATCAGCAGCGCGGCGACCACGGAGGAGTCGACACCGCCGGACAGGGCCAGAAGGGCCTTCTTATCACCGATCTGCTCGCGGCAGGCGGCGACCTGCTCGGCGATGAAGGCCTGAGCGAGCTCAGGGGTGGTGATGCGGACCATGTCGTCGGGGCGCTTGTTCAGATCCATGGGTCTCCTTTCAAGGGCGCGCGCAGCGAGCGCGACGGGACGTCTTGTAGGCGGGACGTCATATATTACACAGCATTATGCCTTTTCCGCGTGATAGATGCAGGAGAATCGTGCGGTGATGATACGATTTCCACCGTAGAAATCTTCAAAAGGAGGACCGATGGTCACCCTATCCGACGCGCGCATCGACGAGCTTATCGCCGAAGACGTACCTTATATCGACCTGACCAGCCATATTCTGGGAATCGACGCCCAAGCGGGAGCCCTGGAGTACTTCACCCGCGAGGCCTGTGTGCTCGCCGGAGGCGAGGTCGCGTCGCGCATCGCCACCAAACTCGGATGCGTCGTCACCAACATCCTGCCCGACGGCACGGCGCTCGAGGCCGGGCAGTCGTTCATGACGATCGGCGGGGCCGCCGCCCAGCTCCATCAGGCCTGGAAGGTCTGCCTCAACGTCTTCGACCATCTTTCCGCCGTGGCAACCAAGACCCGTGCGATGGTCGACGCCGCGCATGCCGCCAGCCCGTCCTGTGAAGTCCTCACCACGCGCAAGAGCATGCCGGGCGTGAAGGACCTCCTCGTTGAGGCCACCATCGCGGGCGGGGCGTTCCCCCACCGCCTGGGCCTGTCCGAGACCGTACTCGTATTCGACCATCACCTCTCGTTCATGGGAGGAATCGACGAGTTCATCGAACAGCTACCCCAAATCCGTTCACGCTGCATCGAGAAGAAGTTGTTCGTCGAGGTGAACGCCGAACAGGCGCTCGCCCTCGCATGGCACAACGCCGCCTGCACACGCGCCTGCGCCGCCTCGCGCGGGGCCGTTGCCTGGGCCGGCGTGGACGGCGTCCAGCTCGACAAGGTCGCGGTCGACGAGCTGGCCGAACTGGTGGGCAACCTGCGCGCGCTCGACCCGCGCCTCACCATCATCTCCGCCGGGGGCGTCAACCCCGAAAACGCGGGGGAATATGCCGCCACCGGCGTGGACGGACTCGCAACCACCGCGCCCTTCACCGCCAAGCCCATCGACATGAGCGTCCGCATGCGACGCCTGGGATAGGAAACCATGACCTCTTCCTCCAAGTCCGCCGCCGAAGGCGGCGCCGCCAACGCCGATGCCGCCCCGGTGAAGCGCTACTCGCTGTTCACCGCGATCTGCCTGATCGTGGGTATCTGCATCGGCTCCGGTATCTTCTTCAAGTCCGACAACATCCTCATCGCCACCGACGGCAACGTCGCGCTCGGCGTCGCCATGATGCTGCTCGCCGCCACGACCATCGTCTTCGGCGGCCTCACCCTGGCCCGCTTTGCCGCGCGCACCACCGGCCACGGAGGCCTGATCGCCTACGCGGAGGAATTCCTGGGCCCGCGCCGTGCCGCGTTCATCGGCTGGAACTTCACCTTTCTGTACATGCCCGTCGTCTGCTCCGTGCTCAGCTGGGTTGTGGGCGTGTACGCGTGCATGACCTTCAACCTGCCCGGGACGTTTGCCTGGCAGATGGGCATCGGCCTGGTCTTCCTGTTGGCTTGCACTGCGTGGAACATCCTGTGGCCCACCTTGAGCGGCTACTTCCAAAACCTCACCACGCTGGCCAAGGCCCTACCGCTGGTGCTCGTAGGCGTGATCGGCCTCATGGTGAACGACCCGGTCGCTCAACTGAGTTCCGACATCGCCGCCGCCCCTGCAGCCGGCACCGCCTGGATCGCCGCCGCCGCGCCCATCGCCTTTGCCTTCGACGGCTGGAGCTCCGCGGTGAGCATCGCCCCCGAGCTCAAGGACGCACGGCGCAACCTGCCCCGCGCCCTCGTCGCCGCGCCCATCATCATCCTCGTGCTCTATCTGGGGTACTTCGTGGGCATCTCGTGCTTCCTCGGCCCGCAGACCGTCATCGAGGCGGGCGACGCCAGCCTCTCGCTCATGTTCGTCAAGCTCTTTGGCGAGCAAGCCGGTGCGCTGCCCAACGTCATCGCCTTCATCGCTGTACTCGGAGGTGCCAACGGCATGGTGCTCGCAACCTTGCGCATGCCCCAGTCCCTGGCGCTTCACCACATGATACCGTTCGAGCACATCGTGAGCCGCATGAACCCGACCCTGCGCTTCCCGGTGGTGAGCGCCATGATCGCGCTCGTCACCACGTTGTTCTGGGTAGGGGTGCACACGGTGGTGAGCACTCTTGAGCTGCTTCCCAACGGCGACATCTCCGAGGTCGTGGTGGCAATGACCATGCTGATCCTGCCGCTGTACTACATCGAGGCCCTGCGTGGGGCGCTGCGCGAGGACGCCTCTTCGCTCACGCGCGCCCGCCGTGCCGCAGCGCCGGCCATCGCGCTCGCCAGCTCGCTCGTCATCGGCCTGTCGAGCATCTCCAGCCCCACACGTTGGCCGTTCGTCGTCGCCTTCACGGCGTTGCTCCTCGTGATGACCTTTGCGCTCACGCCCAAGCGGGACGCGTAGACGTCCGGGGGCGCACACTCCTCTCGGCCCTTGGCAATCGCGGCCTTCATGGTGGGGTTGTTCCGCGTGAGCTTGCGGATGCTGAGCCCCCGGGCTTTGTCGTTCGCCAGACGCAGGTTGTTCTCGCTCGAGATCAAATAGTTTCTTCTATCGCGATGAGCGGACGCGCCGTCGCTCGCGCTGCGACTCGATCATATGGCGTATCGCCATCACGGGGTGATGGAAGAGCATACGCGGACCCGCGTACCGCATCACCGTGCGGATGCGCTCGCGCATCTCGGGCCGGTAGCAGTGCACCGTGCAATTCGAGCAGAACGTCTTCTCCTCCATGAACGGGCAGCGCTCGCTGCGGGCGTGGGCATACGCCTCGAGCTCGGCGCATTCGGGACAGAGGTCCCGCCGCTCCCCGGAGCCCCGCTCCCGAAGGGCCGCCCCCTTCCGCACCTGCTGCATCTCGCTGCCCCGCTCCCGCGGCGGCGCCGAACGATGCGCGGAATGATTGCCCTTGCAGTACAAGGCGATCATCTGGCTTACGATTTCCTGCTCGCGCTCGCGCTTGCGCTTCAACGCATCGGCCGTCACACGCGGTTCGCTCTTCTCCATCATCTGCTACACCTCGCAACTATCCGCAAGATCGGGCTCGGCGCCCGATGCCCCCTCGACGGTGGCGTCCTCGCGGGCAGCGCGTTCCGCCTCCTCGCGAGCCTCGTCGAACTTCGCCTTCATGGTTTTGTTGCCCCAGGTAAGCTTGCGGATGCTGAGCCCCTGGGCCTTGTCGTTCGCCAGACGCAGGTTGTTCTCGCTCGAGATCAGGTTGTCCTTGACCTTCTGCAGGTGTTTGATGGTGGTGTCGATCTCGTCGATAGCCGTCTGGAACTTGCGGCTTGCCAGGTCGTAGTTGCGGTTGAAGCCCTCCTGGAATCCCAGCAGCTTTTCCTCAAACTCCGTGACATCGATGTTCTGCTGGCGCACAAGCTCGAGCTCCTGCTTGTAGGCAAGCGCGTTCATGGCGGCGTTGCGCAGCAGCGTGATCATGGGAATGAAGAACTGCGGGCGGATCACGTACATCTTTTCGTAGCGATAGCTCACGTCCACGATGCCCGTGTTGTACAGCTCGCTCTCCGGCTCGAGCAGGGTGACCAGCACCGCGTACTCGCAGCCCTTCTTCTTGCGGTCCGAATCGAGCTTCTTGAAGAAGTCCTCGTTCTTGTGCTTGGTAGCCGTGGTGTCGTTCTCGTTCTTCATCTCGAACATGATCGAGACGATCTCGTTCCCGGCCTCATCGCACTCGCGGAAGATGAAGTCGCCCTTGGTGCCGTCGGAAGCGTCGTTGTCCTTCTCGAAGTAGGCATGCGGGAACGCCGTGGCGCGCAGCTGATTGAACTGAGTCTCGCAGTGCTGCTCGAGGGTCTCGCCCACCATCTTGGTGGAGAGGCGCGCCTTCATATCGCGCAGGCGCTCGATCTCCTCGTCCTTGTAGCGGATGAGGTCCTGGGCGCTCTTACGGGCCTGCTCGATCTCGAGCGCATGGGCGGTCTCGATCTGCTGCTTCTCGGCGGCGCGGACCTCCTGCTCATGGGAGAGCTCAAAGCGGGCGGCGTCCAGGTCGCGAGCGAGCTTGGCGCGTTCCTCCTCAAATGTTGTACGCGCCTCGGTCACCGCCTGCGTCACCGCAAGGTCGCGCTGGGTGGCGCCGGCATCCAACTGGGCCTTGAGCGAGGCGATCTGCGCATCACGCGCGGCCAGCTGTTCGCGGAGCTCCTCCTTTTGATCGGCGGCGTCCTGCTGGGCAACCATGCGCTCGCGCTGGGCGGCGACCCTCACCGCCGACTCGCGCTCCTCAACAGCGGACTCGAGCTTGGCGGAGAGCTCGGCGACGCGGGCATCCGCCTCGGCGCGGACGCGCATGAGCTCGGCCGCACGCTCGCTCTGTTCCTTTGCGAGCTGAGCGGCGCCGGCAGACTGGGCCTGCTGCAGGGCCGCGGCGCTGGCGGCACGGGCCTCCTGCAACTCTGACGCACTGCGAGCCTTGACCTCCTGCAGCTCAGCCGAGCTACGGGCGAGCGCCTCCTGGAGCTCCGCCTTTTGGGCGGCCATCACGCGGTCGAGCTCGGCCTTGGCCTGAGAACGGGCAAGTTCGAGGGCTTGCTCGTTCTCGCGGCGCAGCGAGGCGGCGCGCTCCTCCACCTCATGGGCGAACTGATCGTCGCGCACTTGGCGAACGATACCCTCGTAATCGCTCTCATCGAGATTGATGGCCGTCCCGCACTTGGGGCACGTGATCTGGTTCATATGCGCTCCTCGCTCCACCGCAACGCCCGGCACCGGCCTGGGCTCTTCTCACTGAGCTCACTATACCCACCCGTGCGGACAAAACGTTGACCGCGGTCAGTCACTGCCCCCTATCGAACAGCTCCGACCATTCTTCGTATACTCGGCAGGCTCGACGCCTCCTCCAGAACATCGATCAACTCATCTGCCTGGTAAAACACCCCACGCCGCCTATTTCCAAGCGGACGCAATATCTCGTACTCGCACGCCCTTGATACGAGGTTCTGTGCCGCGCGCGTTGTGATTCCCATTTTTTCGGCAACATACGGCACGGTGACGACTGGCTGCTCCGCCAACACGAGCGGCAAGCGATGGATGCTCGAGTTCGCACGCTCCGTCATCAGCCCACGCCACCCCGCAAACACGCCATCAAGGTTTCTTGCAACAAGCCTTCCAACCATCAGCGAAAGCTCCAAGGCATCCACCAGCTGCTCAACCACGGCAACTGGATTGCCCTCTTGATACGCTTCGAGTGACTTCATGTAGGCATCGACGTTGTGGAGCAGACCCGCGGAGAGGGGGAGCGTGACATGCAGAAGGACTCCCGAACGGCGCAGGATCTTATGAAGCAGCACACGGCCTGTTCGCCCATTTCCATCGATGAACGGATGCACTGTCTCAAACTGAGCATGTGCGACCGCCGCCTGGACGATCGGGTCGACGTCCTCGCGTGAAATGAACGCAACGATGTCGTCCAAATACTCGGGGACCCGCTGCCACGTCGGAGGAACATAATGAGCCCCATGAGGGCTGTACGGAGTACCTCCGACCCAAACCTGCTCTCGTCTAAGCTCGCCTCCAAATGACTCGCCACTCCAATTGATAAGAATCCTGTGGACATCGCGTATCGAATCCACTGTAATTTCGTCTTGGGACGCCAGCGCCTTGCGCATCGCGGCGACATTGCCAGCAACCAAACGGGCATTCTGGGGGGACTCATCAGCAAGCTCGGCAAGAGCCACATTTCGTACGCTTGAGGTAAGGTGCTCAATCTGAGAGCTCGCCGAGGACTCGCTCCGCAAAAGGAGCGCAGGCAAATCGTAACCGCGCTGCATCTGCTCCCCATCAAATCGCGCTATCGAGACGAGAAGGTCGGAAACACGCGCAGTAAGCTGCGGACTCAAAATCACATCTCTATTTGCAATCAGATGCGGAATGGACGCCTCATACGTAGGAAGCATCCTTCTTCGTGCAGATTTTGGAAGCAATGCAAGCTCATCGGGATCTCGCATCCACTGTTGAGTTTCACGCGAGATCGGTGGCCACTGATTCGCTTTTCTTTCCATCGAATCCATAACCCGCTTCCTTTACTACGACACTAACGGAAGTGAAAGCTGATTCACTTCCGTTATCACTACTATAACGGAAGCAAAACGATGACAGCCCTCTTGGAGCTGTATGTAGGAAAACGATTTCTGCTATTCCGGAACCGCGCTACAGGCGCCTTTCCAAAACGACCATATCCCTGAGCTGGACTCCGGCCTCGAAGATCGGGTGGTCGTAGTTGCTGGTGAAGAAGTTGGGCACCACGCGGGCGCGCGAGAAGCCGCACGCCTCGTAAAAGGGGACGGTGAGAGGACTGTCGCCCGTGCCGACCTGCAGCACGTCGAACGTGCCGGCGCAGCGGCGTGCCGCATGATCCAAAAGAGCCCTCCCCACGCCGCCGCGCTGGTACGCAGGTGCGACGGCGAGACTTTTGACCTCGGCGATACGCGCATGGCCCTCGCCTTCACCCTCATCCGTCACGATCATGCAACCAAGTGTGTGCTCGGGCATGGACGCGGAGCCAGCCTTGAAGCAGGGCTCGTCCTCCGCAAAGGCCGCGAACATCTCGCCTCGGTGGAGGTAAAGCTCGACCATGTCCCACTGCTCGTCGGCGAGCAAGAGCAGATCGCGATACCGCTCGCGATCGCAACCGACCGACACGATGCGAAGCGATGGTGACATGCGTTCCTCCCGGGAACCTCGATGGAGCTCATCCCGCCATTCTAGCGCGCGTCGCGCACGAACACGGCGGCACGGACCTGATGCCACGGGCTGCGCTCGGGCGCGACCTGCAGCACGCGGCACTCGAACATGGCGCCGTGGCCGTAGAAGAACATGGTCGAAAGCGGCCCCACCGAGTCGGCCGGGATGTAGCCGAGCATGGTGCCGTGGAATTTGACCGCGATGGCGTCCGCATCGTAGGGGTTGTCACGCTCGGGCACGAGCTCCAGCGAGTCGCCGGCCTTGAGCTCGCCCAGGACCAGCGCACCGTCGTGGTGCTGGAACCCGGCGATGTGGAATGAGAACAGGTTGCGTGACGGCTCGTACATGATGGGACCCCCTTCAAGCCCTGCGCCGCGCGACGCTCGCGCGGCCGTTTTCATGGCTTAAAGGTACGGCCCCGTGCGGACAAAACTAATTCTGCGCCCCCTTAGGTGGCAAGGGATACAATTTGAGAATCGTCTCTACAAACCAGTCGTTACGTCTCCTAATATCGCGAGGCCCCCACTGCCTCTTGCTCTCGATAGTCTCCCCCGCGCCGCCATCGGGAATGCTCTCGTTGAGATACAAACCGATTCTCAATCCCACGTATTTCCCATTTTGCTTGTCCTTGTAATCTCTCTTGTTTGCCGCCTCCTCAGAGTAGAAAGGCTTTTGGGAAAGCTCCGGATTATAGGGAGTGAGCGTCAAATTGCCAAAAAGATGGACATACTCATCCTGCGTTTTCTTCGCTTGTGCAGCATCGCCATCTGCCAAATCATTTACCCAACACTCTGGCAAGTTCCCCTCGGGCAGGATATGCTCAATTGACCACCTAGGATGCTTTTTCTTTCCTTTGCGAGACGTGATGTACTCATCGAGCGTATCGGGGTGCGCCTTATCGAAAATGGGGGATCCCCCCAACCTGCGCTCAATATCGATAAGCACAAAACGAGCAGTTGCCGCATTTTTATCGTAAACAGGCTGATTGAGCGCAGCTTTGAACTGCTCGTCCGAGGCGCTCAACTCCTCGAGAACGTTTATCACCCCATCTACGATTTCTCTGCCCCTAGCCCCCTCTTTCCTAATCTGTCTGATTAATGCAAGGAACTTCGCTCGAATATTCGAGGACTTAGGCGTAAGAACAATGTTTCTTCGTACATAGAAATCAATTAAGGCATTCAAAATCTGATAGATGTGCTCTTGCTCCAACCCAAGTTCACTCATTTCCTGAATGAAGAACATCAGAAGCGGAATTGCCTGGGTCGACTCGAGCTTTCCCAGCCTCTCAAGTGATGAAAGCTCTTCGGGGTCAACTTCTTCGCACAGATCAGGCCGCACGATACGGGCGAAAACCTTTGACCTCCGAACCAAGACGTCAAGATAGTCAACGCCCGCTGCATACTTCTCATTCAGAATTGACTGATAACGCGAAAGCGCCTTAGATTTAGTCGCGGAATTGCCTGCTTCGTTTTCAAATGCATCGAGATTGTTAAGCAAGAACTGCGTTGCGAACCTCTCTGACAATTCATCTTCGCCAAACGACAGAATGGCCGAAAGTTCATTCCAATTATCTAGGACTACCTTTTCCGCGTGGCCGGCAGATGCGGCTTTACCTATAAATTCCCCTTTAAGCAGATCAACCAAGGTAAGGGGCTGACCCTTGGAATTTAAAGATGAGAACACCATAAAGGCATCTGTAACATCGGGTACGTCTATCCTCAGCAACGTCACTTCCATCAATTTCTGATAAAAGTCGTTCATGCTCGAAAAGGACTGAAACTCTTCTGAAAGGGTGTTCCTTACATACTGGAACCTCTGATAAAGCCGCCTGTTGCCCCATTTTCCCTTCAGCTCCTCCCCCAAAGAAATTCTTAGAAGGTCGGAGTAAATCTCGGCGTCCTTTTCAAGTAGGTTGATACGCGGACACGTGTACATTCCATCAGAAAACAGCTGCCGCTTAATAAACCCCTTATTTTCTATAGCCAATTCAACGTCGGAATACTGTCTGAACAAATCGGACAGGGCGAGAAGGAATAGCGAGATCGTCGTAAGGCGCTGCTGCCCATCAATCACGCTGAAATCATCGCCATCGCAAATGACCAGTATGTTGCCTGCGTAATATCCCGAATCTTCCGTACAAACATCCTCAAGCAGCTGGCAGATCTGCTCCTCGCTCCATGAATACGGCCTCTGAAAACAGGGGATGTCGTATCGGATGGCCCCCTGTATGGGAAACAGCTCGGACACTTTCTTCTTTGCTGGTTCAATACGCATGGGACTCTCTCCTTGATAGATGGAAGCTATCCACATGATCCCATAACGTGCTGATATAACAAGATCTAGGACTCGAGCCTCGTCAATCTAGTCGACGCGCAATCGCTTTGCCAATCGCATGGGGAATGCCCACGATAAGCGCATTCCCCATGCAGAATGCTCGGTTTATGTCCGTCATGCCGGTATCGGTCCAGCCCTTCGGGAAGCCCTGCAGCTGATCGAGTTCATCTGGCACCAACCGACGGTACCTTCCGCCTGAAACCTCAACAATATGTTTGCTGCGAGAAGCCGACCCCCCCCCCTCACTGGTAAGGATGGTTCGGGCAGGTGCGTCCACGGGATCGGGAAATGCCATGGCACCTTCAGAATATCGATACGTAAAGCCTGTCTTTTTATTGACACGCGGCTCGCTCTTCCCATCCTTGAAATAGCGCCATTTGGCAAGCTTCGCCTCGTCGACGAAAAATTCTTCCGGCACCTCAGAATCGGAAACGAGGACGTCACCGAGCGTCTTGCTCGGCCCTTCATACGCTGCCTCGACTTTTGCGGTCATGACTGTACAGCCCTGCATGACTCCCGCATTTTGAAACGGGGATACCTTAAGTCCCGCACCGAAGCGCTCCGTGTTTTCAAAAGGGTCATCATAAATCGAAAACGTCGCTTCTGCCGAAGTGCCACGCGCCGGAAGCGCATCCGCCATAACACCCGCGCGGAGTCGTTCCTTCAGATCCCAAGCGTCTTCCGTCCGCTCTGCGTAGATATACACTCTGCGGCGCTTCTGCGGGAACCCGTAATCCGCTCCATTCACCACACGCCATTCCGCGGAATATCCAAGCGAAGCCAAGCAAGACAGAATAATTGCGAAGTCGCGACCGCGTTGCGACGCGGGACTCTTGAGCAGGCGATCAACATTTTCGAACAGACAGTACTTGGGCTGCTTCAAACGCAGGAACCGATAGATGTCCCACCATAGAACACCCTTCTTGCCCTCAATACCGCTGGCCTGTGACAGAGGTTTGGCCACGGAGTAGTCTTGGCAGGGGAATCCGCCGACAACCATATCCACATCGGGAATGTCGATCTCTCCCGCTTCATAAGCGTCCAAGACCGCATGTATGTCTTCGTTGACCACGGAACCATAGCCGAATCGCTCTTCATAACAACGTGCGGCAAACTGCTTGGCTGGAGAGCCTTGGGGCTCCCACTGATTTGCCCAAACCGTCACGAACGGCCCCGCAGCGGGCATTTCGAACTCCGGGTGATCCTCATTGCTATAGCCCTCAAGACCCAGGCGAAAACCGCCAACCCCCGCGAACAATTCCGCAACTCGAATCACGTTTCCAGTCATTCCGCTGTGTCCTAGTCTCTCTTCAAGCGCCTCATCAGTCGGAGCGCGCAAATCCCGCTTTACTCTATCGATCTCGGATCCGATATAGCGCGCGTTCAGCCAAAAGCACTTTTTCGTCTCGAACGATCCATAAGGTGTCGGGAGCACATCTGCTTTGTTTCTGCCATGTGGCCTCACATGGCAGCACCGATTTTCCGTTGACTTGACCGACTGGTCCGCATGACCGGATCTCACCCGCCGCTGCATTTCCTCATAGCAGCGGCGCGCTTCCAGCAGATCGGTATCGGGCATCTGCCAAAAGAGCACTTCAGCCAATCTGAACGTACCCCTATCAGCCGTGTCCTCCCGATACACAACGAAGAGATACTTCTGAGCCAAGTAACGTCTAAAGTCACTCGAATTAAATTCACATGTCGCAAGTTTGCAGTAATCGAACGTCGGAAATGAAATCGACTCCTTGGGCATGCCATTGCACTTGATTCTCATCGTCTTTGGCTTCACGCCCGCTTTCTCAAACTCCGCGATGCGAGAATCCTCATCGACGCCCAAGATGTGCTTCGTTATGAGCGCACATAGGTTCTTAGGCTTTCTATTTCCCTGCCACCCATATCCGCACACGCTCGCAAGCTCATTTTCCGATAGGCCCATGTATGGCTCAAACCTACGCTTCACCAACGCAAGCAAATCGAGCCCCGCGCTTCCACTGTCTCTGCGGATTGCCTGCGCTTCAAGCATGCCATTGAGTGCGACGGTCATGTACGAAGGCTTTATTGCCCAAGCCCTCGGCTTAGCGGGAACATCAGAGTACGGCTGCTCCGTTCGCTTCGCGGCATTCGCCGCTTTGGTCGCCGCCTCCAGATACAAGGTATCCGAACCGGACAGCTCGTGAGCCCTGCCTCGGCGAATCTTTCGCACGACGACATCCCAATCCCTTTTGAACGTCGGGATATCTTCATCCGGAATCCCCCAGAGCTCCACAAGCCTGACGAGATAATCAACGGGATTGAGGTCCTTGTCATATTGGTACGCAATGAGCAAGATCTGATGCAGCTTCTTCTGAAGTGAGCTCGTCTCCCAGGTCTCATCTACAACGCTCATATAGTTGATCATGCTGATTACCAGACGCTCTTTAGCCGAAAGCCTCCCATCTTTCAATTGCTTGAGAGGAGTCGTTTTTAACTCAGTTCCAACTTCGGCAAAATCCGCATTAGGGTCGCTATTGATCTCGTAGTGAAAGTAATACTTTTCAACCGCGTTGCCGAACGACCCCCTTCTTTTATGCGGGTCCTCGACTCGCTCTAGTCCCGGGCATTCCTCCCTGAGCGTATGACCTTCAAGACGCTTGGCGTACGCAAGGATTGACTCAATTGAAGAGCTGTCATATTCCAGGGCTGCGTCCACAATTCCCACCTTATAAGGAACGTCTGTTCGATCGCTGTATTGTACCGATCGAACAGACGTTCCTCAAAGCAGGTGCAGTCGCATTGACGGGAGCCAGTGCTTGCCCGCATTCACTTCGCATCGCTTATACAATATTGATTAACGCAATTCCCTCGCATAAGGAGCCCTCACCATGCTCAACTCCTATCTTATCGTCGTCGACATGCAAAACGACTTTATCGACGGCGCCCTGGGCACGCCCGAGGCGCAGGCCATCGTCGAGGCAGTCGCCCAGCGCGCCAGCAGCTTCGACGGTACGGTCGTTTTCACCAAGGACACCCACGGCAGCGACTACGCCGCCACGCAAGAGGGTCGCAACCTGCCCATTCCCCACTGCATCACCGGCACGACCGGCTGGAAACTCGCACCCACCCTCGAAACGATTCGCGCCCGCCGCAGTGCTCCCGTGTTCGAAAAGCCCTCGTTCGGATCGCTCGACCTCGCCCGCTGGCTTGTCGCGCAAAACAACGCCGCGTCCATCGACTCCATCGAGCTCTGCGGTCTATGCACCGACATCTGCGTGGTCAGCAACGCCCTCACCATCAAGGCGCACCTGCCCGAGGTCCCGCTCACGGTGAATCCCGCCCTGTGCGCCGGCGTCACCCCCGCCGCGCACGACGCCGCGATCGCCACCATGGCGAGTTGCCAGGTGCAAATCCTGTAACCGGGCTCGAGCCTCGTCTTGCGGCGGCTTTCCACCCCGATGACCCGCCGGAGACAGGCCCCATGCCCACGCACGGGCCTCACCCTACGCCGCCTCTCGCGACCTTGCGATCGGCGGCGTTTTGTATTTTGACCTGCTACCGTGCAAACGCCGCAGCGTACCGTTTGAATGCGGGGATGAGCTGCATACGCAGCACATTGCGACGCGCATCAAAGCCACCACTGCGGATTCTCAGCCGAACGCCCATCGCACGCGCAACGTCCGCGACGAGCTGATTGTACAAATGCTCCTCGACGATGTCCTCGTACCATACGTTCAAGATGGTCCATCCCGAGCCGACAAGCTTGTTCTGCCTGCGGTCATCGCGCCCAACCTGCTCGATCGTGTGGGACTTGCGGCCCTTGTACTCGAGACCGACCTTATGACCGGGAAATGCAACGTCCACATAGCGGTCCCCGTCGGCGGTTGAGACACGATAGTTGAGCGAGACAGGCCCGAGAGCGTAGCCACCGAGCCGACGCGGCCAGGTGAGCAATGCGCAAAGGACGGATTCCATGGGCGAGTTGGAGCCGTCGCCGACCAGCTCAAGCGCCTCGCGGGCCCGCTTGATGCCCGGCGCGCCGGGCATCGCATCCAACACACGGGCGATCTGCTCGACGGAGGTCAGGGGCTTCGCCGTGTTGGTAAGACCATCCCATGAATCATCAAGGAGGTAGGTTCCGCACAGCTCGAGGCCGATCATCGCCAACTCCTCGACGGTGCGCTGCTGCTTCTTGTGCAGGCCAACTGTTGCAAGATGCAGAAATGTCAGAGCCGGGCTCGTCACTAAGACATCCCTGTTCACGTAAATAAGCGAACGAGGCGGCAACTCCGCCGCACTGCGGTGGCACACGATGTCGTCGCGGCTACGGGCGCCCGACTCTTTTGACACCAGGATATGCACGGGGCGCGTTTTCACGCCCAGGCGATTCATGTCGTCCGAAAACATCACCTTTGGCGATATGCCGCAGCCATCCAGCTTTTGTGTGCGTGGCCTATCCAAAAACTCCGGCGCTAATCGCCCACTCGATCGCATAAATTCGAGCGCTGACTCTCCAAAAATGCATACGCTCATGACCGTCGCCCCCTCGGCCCGATACGTTTTGCTCAGTGTGGTCAAAATACCCCGATTGTGCGCCGAGCAATCAGTGACGCAGTCGCGTTTGCCCAGGATTGGGCAAACCGATTCCGCCAACCACGCGCCGTAGCACCCATTGCCTCCAGTCGCCATCGACAAAACCCCAGGATTGCCCTCCGCGAGAAAATATGCACGAGCGTTTTGGCCCCGCTTTCAGCGCACAATCAGGGTATTTTGACCATTTTCTCGGAAACGCATATTTTGTGACCCCCTTTGAGAGCTTGAGCGCTTTTCGCGCGCCACGTTGCCATCGCAGAACCACCCGCTGCCACCCCTCCCTGAGCGCCCAGACAAAAGCAGTGTCCCAATCAGCGCTTGACCTGCCCGTACGAGCTGCCTGGACGCCCCATCTGCGAGACCACCGGCAAGCGCATCGCCATTCCATACCCATCGTCGCAAGGCCTTGAACTGCACGTTCGTCCATTTGTGAACTATTTGAGAATGAATCCTAATATGTTTCCGTTTTAGGCTCATATGATTCTGAAACTGTGCCATAATGCAGATGTCAAAGCGCGACCGCGGGTTCGCCCCAAGAAGCGCATTCGCCTGTGTTCAAAGGAGAACAAACATGAAGTTCGTTTGCCCCGTTTGCGGTTTCGTTGAGGAGTTCGACGGCGAGGAGCTGCCCGCCGACTTCAAGTGCCCCCAGTGCGGCGTCTCCGGCGACCGTTTCACCAAGGTCGAGGAGGGCCAGATGACCTGGGCCGCCGAGCACATCGTGGGCGTTGCTCACGAGGAGGGCGTCACCGAGGACATCATCATGGACCTGCGCGCCAACTTCGAGGGCGAGTGCTCTGAGGTCGGTATGTACCTGGCCATGGCCCGCGTTGCCCACCGTGAGGGCTACCCCGAGATCGGTCTGTACTGGGAGAAGGCCGCTTACGAGGAGGCCGAGCACGCTTCCAAGTTCGCCGAGCTCCTGGGCGAGGTCGTGACCACTTCCACCAAGAAGAACCTCGAGATGCGCGTTGAGGCCGAGAACGGCGCTACCGCTGGCAAGTTCGACCTCGCCAAGCGCGCCAAGGCCGCTGGCCTGGACGCCATCCACGACACCGTGCACGAGATGGCTCGCGACGAGGCCCGTCACGGCAAGGCTTTCGCTGGTCTCCTGGCTCGTTACTTCGGCTAAGTCGAGGCAACGCTTCGCAAAACGCTTTCCACAACGGATCGCAAAAGACCCTGGGGTTCGCCCCAGGGTCTTTTTCATATGCGTAAAGCAGGGCCCACGACATTAGTTTTTATGAACGAACGCCCACGTCTACAGAGCATACGCATCCGAAAGGGTCACTATAAAAGAGTTGCGTATGGCGTATACACGAGAGAGATATGGAGGTGCAGTGACAGAA
>ERZ832317.413-NODE-413-length-62086-cov-3.870162_pt1 | contig 62086 bp, 61 predicted proteins | sample MGYA00519695_ERZ832317 | MGnify/ENA primary metagenome ERZ832317 (study PRJEB31850, sample SAMEA3708726) | human gut metagenome | biome: human gut; feature: human-associated habitat; material: faeces | place: China | collected 2014 ...
CCTTTATCCCGATTCTGATTGGTACTGGTTGTGGTATCCCAGGTATTATGGCTTCCAGAACGATTGAAAATGAACGTGACCGTCGTATGACCATTATGACCACCACCTTTATTCCGTGTGGTGCAAAGCAGCCGTTCATCGCAATGATTGCAGGTGCAATCTTCGGTGGTTCTGCTTGGATTGCAACCGGTGCTTACTTCATTGGTATGGCAGCAATCATTGTTTCCGGTATTATGTTGAAGAAGACCAAGATGTTCGCTGGCGACCCGGCTCCGTTCGTTATGGAATTGCCGGCATACCACATTCCGACCGTTGGAAATGTTCTGCGTTCGATGTGGGAACGTGGTTGGTCGTTCATTAAGAAGGCTGGTACAATCATCCTGCTTTCTACCATCTTTGTATGGTTCACATCCTTCTTTGGTTGGGTTGATGGTTCGTTCCAGATGCTGACTGAAGATCAAATGGAATTTAGTATTTTGGCACACATCGGTAAGGCAATCTGCTGGATCTTCGCACCGCTTGGCTGGGGCGATTGGCAGGCAACGGTTGCAGCTGTTACCGGTCTGGTTGCAAAGGAAAACATCGTTGCAACTATGGGTATCTTGTATGGCGGCGGAGATGGTACCGTTTACGCTAACATCGCTGCTGCATTTACCGCAGTATCTGGTATGTCCTTCCTGGTATTCAACTTGCTGTGTGCACCGTGCTTCGCTGCAATGGGTGCAATCAAGCGGGAAATGAACAGTGCAAAGTGGTTCTGGTTTGCAATTGGTTATGAATGCGGTTTCGCATATGTTATTGCACTGATTGTAAATCAGCTGGGCAAGCTGTTCACTGGTGATGTAAATGTATTCGGTCTGATTGTTGCAATTCTTGCAATCGCACTGATTATTTACATGCTGGTTCGCCCGTACAAGGAAAGCAACAAGCTGGATGTAAAAGTAAAGGCATAACCAAACATCCGTATATAAGGAGGCATTTCTATGGGCAGTATTGTTATTGGAATTCTATTGCTGGTCATAGTAGTAGGAATTGTCTGGAAGTTGAGAAGTGACCAAAAGAAAGGGAAACATTCCTGTGGGGGAACTTGTGGCGGCTGCCCGAACGCAGCACACTGCCATTCTCAGACAATGAAAAAAAAGTAAGCTTACTCCTTCTAATACAAAGAACCTCGGCACACTGTGTTTCATGGTGTGCCGAGGTTCTGTTTTTATATCTGGATACCTTACAGAGGTTTGAACTAAGTTAACTTATTTGCTAAAACCGAAACGAATTGAAAGCGGCGATCCATCCAGTTTCCGATGATGCCAACGCCCTTTCCCATTGTAAACGCTGCAAGAATCGTACCAATGCCCAAGCCATCCAAACGATGCAGGAACAACAAGGTTAAAGCAGCCGTGACAGCAAGACAAGTGACATCAAAACCAATCTTAATCTTTGGATAACCAACAGCGGTAATCTGTGACAATTCCCGTGGAAATAAGTCTGTCGGAATAATCGGCAGCCCACAGCGGTTGGACAAGGCGATACCAATGCAAATCAAAAGATAACTCATTGCAAAGTAAAGAAACTTCCATGGCAGTGCGGTCGGCAGAATTGCAATCCAAGCTTCATGTACATCCAACAATTCGCTGAATACAAAGCCAACTAAAAAGCTGCATAAGTACTGCGGAACAAATCGCTTTCGTAAAATCATCAGGCTGAGAATCAGCAAGCCTTGAAATAAGTACGTCCATGTTCCAAGGGAAAGATGGGGGAATACTTCTGAAAAGGCAAATGGAACGCTGGAAATCGCTGAGATGCCTGCCCCAGAATACAGCATCAGCACAACGCCCAAACTATTGATGCATACCGCCAATAACAGGGCAAGTTCCCCGTAAATTTTCGGCATACTTTTTTCTTGTAACATATTGCAGACCTCCTCATAAAATGAATGTTACATTCTATATTGTAGCTTGAAAAATGGTCGTTTTCAATGAAAAGGTATGAAAATTTATTTCAAAAAACAGGTGGAACACAGCATTATGTTCCACCTGTTTTTTATAGATTGAATTGGAGAAAATATTTATTCAGAGAATTTGGAGTGGTCTTTCAGAACCGGAATCTGCGAGTAAACGGTAACGCCCAAGCCCTGAAGTGCATCTGTCAGCTTTGCAGCGATTCGCTCGGTACAAGCAGATACCAAGAAGCCATTTTCTGTATGCATCCGAACGGTTACGCCAACCTGACCAGCAGCCTGCTTTGCAACATCTGCGGCACAAGTGTCTGTCCGGAACATTCTCGGAGCAACGAATGTATCAATGTTAGCGATGAAGTCGGTATCGGAAGAAGTTTCCCAAGTCTGAGCCGGAACGGTTCCGTTCGACTTTACTTCGTCAATAATATCACCCAATACAGCACTTGCAGTTGGCATCTTTCCAGCACCACGACCATAGAACATCGTCTTGTCGATGCCATCGCCCCATACCATGATGGCATTGAAAACACCATTTACATGAGAAAGCAAGCTGTCCTGCATAACAACCATCGGCATAACAGTCGGCAAAATCTTTCCATCGTCTTCCCGTACAACCTGTGCAATCAGCTTTACTGTACCGCCCAGCTGCTGAGCCAGCTTGACATCTTCCAGCTGAATATCCCGAATGCCCTTTGTAAAGACGCTATCTGGATAAACGTGCTTGCCAAATACCAGAGAGGAAATAATGCAGATTTTCCGGCAGGCATCTGCACCGTCAACATCGGCAGAAGGATTTCGTTCTGCATAGCCCAGCTGCTGAGCCAGAGCCAGAGCATCTGCAAAGGACATCTGGTCACAGAACATCTTTTCCAGAATGAAGTTAGTAGTACCGTTCAGAATACCAGCAACCGCATACAAATCATTTGCAGCAAGGCAGGTATGCAGCGGACGCATAATCGGGATTGCACCGCCAACGCTTGCTTCAAAGAAGAAGTTGCAGTTGTTTTCCTTTGCAATTTGCAGCAGGATGTCCCCTTTTTCTGCAACCAACTGCTTATTGGAGGTAGAAACGCTCTTGCCAGCCTTCAGACAGCTGCTGACAAATTCAAATGCCGGATTGACACCGCCCATGCATTCTGCAACATAGCCGACTTCTGGGTCTTGCAGGATGACATTGATGTCATGGACAACCTTATCTGCATACGGATCACCTTCAAACGTACGAAGATCCAAGATATATTTAATGTCCATCGGATAACCAGTATTTTTTTCAATCTTTTCTTGATTCTGATAGAACAGTTCCACGACACCAGAGCCTACGACACCGTAGCCCAGTACGGCAATTTGTTTTTTCTTCTGCATAATGAAATTCCTCCAATAATATGATTTTTCTCACTCTCATGTTTTTCAACAGGTTTGAAAACCTGACAGTTTATTGACCAGAGATGATTTTGACTTCCACAACGCCATGTAGTGCGGAAAGTGTTTTTGTAATGTGTGTCAAATCGACGCTGTCGCTTCCAATTTGCAGGGAGAGCGAAACGCCTGCCACACCATCAACAGGAATGCTTTGATTTACAGTCAAAATATTTGCGTGCAAATTATGCAGTTCCACCAACACGCTGGATAAAACGCCGGTTTCATCCCGTAAAACAGCCGTCAAATTGACAATTCGCTGCGTCATTTTATCCTCATAGTGAAAGACATAATCCCGATATTTATAAAAGGCACTTCTGGAAATACCGACCCGCTTACAGGCGGAGGCAAAGCTCTTTTCAGAATGGTCTGCGACCAGTTTTTTAACCTCCAGTACTTTTTCAAAGATTTCTGGTAAAACGGAGGTATTTACCACAATAAATTGTGCACGCATAATCCGCTGTATCCGGCAGTAAAAAGATGCTTCCCAAGATGGGGGAGCAGTTACCGGCTCCTTTCTATGGATTCCTGTTGTAAATTTGTACTTGTACAAAAAACAACTGTTTTTCTGTCAACTCTAATACTATACCATGATTCCGAAAAAAAGTCAAGAGTGAAATGTCGAATTTCATGGAAAATCCTGTGTTTCGTCAATTTCCACAAGGGGAACAGCATCCACAGAACAAATTACACAGTAAATTATAAAAGCAGCACTCTAAACAACTCGGACAACTGGAGTCAAAAGAAGGGGTATAAGTATGCTGCATTCGCTGATAGGAAGTGTTATGTCCTTGCAGTTGTTCAACATATCGCTGATATTCTGCACGGTCTGGCTCTAATTTTGCAGCCATCTTTGCGTGTTCCAAGGCAATCGCATAGTTATGTGCACCATTGTTTGCAATGGCACTGATATAATACCACTGTGCATCTCGGTTTTTGATTTCATTTAGAACCCGAACTGCTTCCATAAAGCGGTAATTTTGAATGAAATTCAAGGCTGCTTGCAGGTGAATGCTGTCTTCATCCTGTCCGCCGTTGGATTCTGCATGGAAATTGGAGAACGAACCGTTCGGATTATGGCGTTCATCCATAATCTGTTGATATGCCTGTTGTACCTGCTTGAATTTTTCTTCGTATTCCGCAGCGTTCGGAGAATTGACGTTGGCGTCCGGATGATACTTACGGCTCAATTTTCGATATGCTTTTTTTACTTCTTCATCGGATGCCTGTTCACCGACACCCAGAATCTCATAAGGATTTGACATAAAAAGACGACTCCTGATTCTGCTGTTCGTTTACAGCGGTTTGGTATTCTTTTTGTTTTTTCAAAAATGGCTGCCAGATACCGGCATATAATAAGTTTCGTAGCAAATCTGCATTTTGCAGGATGGGCAGCCGTTCAAATGCTGCAGCGGCTTCTGATGCAGCGTGCTGCAAAAAATCTTTGACGGTCTGGTGAAATGTAAGGTCATGGACAGATACCTGCTGAAATGGATTGTAGGTATGATGTTTGCGGTCTTTCTGCAAATCATCGTAGGCATCCAGCACATAGATGAATGTTCCCAGATGATAGCCCATATGCCGCAAATCGGCATTCCACACATCGGATTGTTCCATACAGAAACTTTCCGCCAATGCCCTGCCAAAGCAAGCAGCTGGTAAAGCAAATTGCGTTTCCTGTTGCTGCTCCAACGCTGTGAGCTGCTGCATATGTTCCAAGATGGCAGTTGTTTTTTGCGGATAAGCGTTGCAGATGCGGTGATAAGCGGTTTTTATGCCAGCTGCAAGCATCGCATGGGGAATGCTGTGTTCATCGTTCCAGTCATCTTTACAGTGCAGATAAGCGAAAAATAAATGCATATCCGCCACATAGTCCAGAACCGCACTGTGATAGACCGTTGCCTTTTTTCCAATGCCACAAAAGCAGCGTTGCTTGTGTGTATCGGTTTCTGGCTCATAGAGGGCATCCAGCAGCAGCGACAGAAATGTAAAGTCATAGCTCAATGTCAGCCGACTGATGGCATTACAGTGTTGCTGTAACGTATGACATAGCCCGCAATAGTGAGAGCGATAGACTTCATATTCCCGAAACCGCAAGTCCGGACGATAAACCTGCACATATCCATACATCTTGCAAAAACTCCTTTTTTGCTGCACTTTATAAAAAGTTGTCATGATATAGTATATCATAAATTCCAGCAGAAAAAAAGGGCTTTTTGGAAATTTTATCAGATTTTCAGATTCTGTCGTTTGGTTTTGGAAATTGCTTGACTTTCCACCCAAAATGTGCTACAATAAGCAACGGAAAAATGAGGTACACAGGAACAAATGATGCAAAAGTGAGGAAAGCAATGGTACAAGAAGAAATCACACTCGAAGCGTTGGAAGCACAGCCGAAAGATACTTATTTACTGGTTGATATTCGGGACGAAGCAGCGTTTCAGTTTGGACATATGGATGGAGCGGTTCACATTCCGGCAAATGAACTGCCGGAGCGGCATGCAGAATTGCCAAAAGACCAATTACTGGTGATTTATTGCCGAAGTGGTATTATTAGCGAAGACGCAGCGGCAGAACTGCGGGAAGACGGATTTTCTGCGGTGAATCTGGTTGGCGGATATGTGCAGTGGCTGCAGCGGAAAATTCGCCGGGAAACCACTGGTGAAAAGGCAGCAGAAATTGAACAGAGCCTGCGAAAAAAATTTCATCGTGTCATTTTCAGTCGGTTTGCAAAAGCAGTCAATACGTATGATTTGATTCAGCCGAATGACCGGATTGCAGTTTGTATTTCCGGCGGAAAAGATTCGATGTTGATGGCAAAGCTGTTTCAGGAATTGCAGCGGCATGGAAAATTCCCGTTTGAACTGGTCTTTCTGGTCATGGATCCTGGGTATAGTCCGGAAAACAGAGCCATTATTGAATCCAATGCAAAATTGCTGCAAATCCCGATTACCGTATTTGAAACCAATATCTTTAATTCCGTTTATAATGTAGAAAACAATCCCTGCTATCTCTGTGCAAGAATGCGGCGTGGGCATTTGTACCATCAGGCGGAAGTATTGGGATGTAATAAGATTGCACTGGGACACCATTTTGATGATGTCATTGAAACCATTTTGATGAGCATGATTTATGGGGGACAGGTGGAAACAATGATGCCGAAGTTGCACAGTGCAAACTTCCCAGGGATGCAGTTGATTCGCCCGATGTATCTGATTCGAGAGGCAGATATTAAGCATTGGTGCAACTATCACAATTTGCGATTTATTCAGTGTGCCTGCCGTTTTACAGATACTTGCACTACTTGCAATCCAAGCAGCAATACCAGTTCCAAGCGGCAGAAAATTAAGCAGCTGATTGCAGAACTGGCACAGGATAACCCACAAATCGAGAAGAATATTTTCCGCAGTGTGGAAAATGTCCATCTGAACAAAATTATTTCCTATCAGCAAAATAAACAGTTCCATAGCTTTTTGGATGATTATGACAATTATCCGGAAAAGCCGAAAGAATAACCATTCAACAGCAGTTTGTTCTTTTTGAATAACTGCTGTTTCTTTTTTTGTAATTCTCTTGAAAAAAGAAAAAAAGAAAACTTTTTAAGTGCAGAAGGGAACAATCCTTTGAAATCAGCAGGAAAGCCTTGACAAAAAAAGAAATCCCGTGCTACAATAAAGAAAACATTCAGACAGCAGGGAGGATAAAATGCATATTTTTGATATCATTGGCCCTGTCATGATTGGACCTTCCAGTTCGCATACGGCAGGAGCAGCAAAAATTGGATATGTGACCAGAAAATTATTGGGAGAACGTCCGGTTCAGGCAGAAATTTTGCTGCATGGCTCTTTTTCTGCAACGGGTTCTGGACATGGAACAGATCGGGCAATTGTTGCTGGATTGCTGGGGTATAAGCCGGATGATGAACGACTGCCGAACAGTTTTGCAGAGGCAGAGAAAGCAGGGCTTTCCTTTCAGCTAACACACGGTGTCATCCGCAATGCTCACCCGAACACAGCGAAAATTCATGTAATCGGAGAAAACGGAAATGAATTGGAAGTGGTAGGTTCTTCCATTGGTGGTGGCAGAATCAAAATCTGTGAAATTGATGGGATCTGCACCAACTTTTCTGGTGAATATAATACGATTATCGTACACAACACGGATACACCGGGGCATGTCGCACAGGTAACCACCACGTTGGCACAGAAAAACGTGAACATTGCGACCATGCAGTTATATCGAAACACACAGGGCGGCTATGCTGTTATGATTCTTGAATGTGATGATGTAATCCCCAAAAATACATTGGAATGGCTGCAAGATTTGGACGGCATTATCAAGGTGACCAGCTATAATGTAGAGGAAGAGGTGTGAAAATATGGGCTTTTCATCTGTTGCAGCGTGGGTGGCTGCTTGTCAGGAAACACAATTACCGATGTGGGAAGTGATTCTTCGACAGGATTTGGATCAGGATACACCGGAAGCTCGTGCAGCATCTCTGAAGCAAATGAAACATATGTGGGAAGTCATGAAAAATTCCGCATCGCAATATCAATCGGAACAGCGTTCTTACAGTGGACTGGTTGGCGGAGATGGTGCACGTTATGCGGAAGCATGGGCATCCGGGATTCTGATGGGGGATTGCTACTGGAATGCAGCCATTGCCACAGCATTGAAAGTGAGTGAATGCAATGCCTGTATGAAACGAATTGTTGCTGCTCCGACAGCCGGCTCTTGTGGTGTGATTCCAGCAGCGTTGATTCCGTATCTAGAATGTTATCCGGACACAACAGAAGAAGATATGGTACATGCTCTATATCTTGCTGGCGGATTTGGAAATATCATTGCAGAACGAGCATCCATTTCTGGAGCAGAGGCAGGCTGTCAGGCAGAAATTGGGGCAGCCTCTGCCATGGCAGCAGCAGCATTGACATTTTTGCGGGGCGGAACACCAGAAGCTTGCGGAAATGCCTGTGCAATTGCATTGAAGAACTTGCTGGGACTGGTTTGTGACCCAGTTGCCGGATTGGTGGAAGTGCCATGTGTGAAACGAAATGTGATTGGTGTCATGAATGCCATTTCCAGTGCAAACTTGGCAATGGCTGGTATTACCAGTCGAATTCCAGCGGATGAAGTAATAGATGCAATGGGAGAAATCGGGCGGCATATGCCGGAATCAGTTCGGGAAACGGCACAGGGTGGATTGGCAGCAACGCCAACCGGACAAAAAATAGCAGAAACGGTTTTGAAGCAACCATCCGCTTAATTAGCCAATTTACATAAAATTAAAAAAATAAATGAGATAAATACAAATTTATAGTGTAAAATAAATCATATAAAGGGCTCTAAAAACTGAATGATGATTTGGAACAATGACGTCCCAGATGGCAAGTACTTTGCTGTCTGTGGGCGTTTTTTTGTATCTTAGAATCAGGACACCGGTGTGATTCATGCAAATGAAACAATATGTTTTTGCAGCAGTGCAAGACATCATGGAAAAGGAACTTAAAGGAGGACAAAATCAATGGATTCGGGTAGTATTGGATTTGTAATGATTTGTGCAGCATTTGTATTTTTTATGACACCGGGCTTGTCTTATTTTTATGGCGGATTGGTTCGCCGAAAAAATGCCGTCAACACAATGTTTGCTTCTGTCATCACCATCGGGACAGGCATTGTAATGTGGGTATTGTTTGGATATTCATTGGCATTTGGAACGGATCATTTTGGAATCATCGGTGATTTCAGCTGGTTGGGATTGGAAGGCGTTTCTAAAACAGAACCCTATGTAGAGGGACAACAAATTCCAAATATGGTCTTTTGCTTGTTCCAAATGATGTTTGCTGTTATCACACCAGCTTTGATTACAGGTGCGATTGCAGGCAGAATGCGGTTTAAGTCGTTGTTTTTCTTCATTGTGTTCTGGAGTATCATTGTTTATTATCCAATGGCACACATGGTATGGGGTGATGGCGGATTCTTAGCAAAGATTGGTTCTGTCGATTTTGCAGGCGGAAATGTTGTACATATCAGTTCTGGTGTTTCTGCATTGTTGCTGTGTATTTTGTTGGGAAAACGGTATGATTATGCAAGAACAAACTACCGGATTCACAATGTTCCGTTTGTTGCAATGGGTGCATTTATTCTGTTATTTGGTTGGTTTGGATTCAATGCCGGTTCTGCACTGGCAGCAGATGGCTTGGCAGCACACGCATTTGTAACCACTGCAGTTTCTTCCGCAGCAGGCATGCTTTCCTGGATGCTCTGCGATGTAATTGCAGATAAAAAGCCAACATTCGTTGGTGCAAGTACAGGTTTGGTTGCTGGCTTGGTCGGCATTACACCGGGTGCTGGATTCGTTCCGATTTGGGCAGCAATTATCATTGGCTTCACGACTTCTCCGATTTGCTTCTTTATGATTTCGTTTGTAAAGAAAAAGCTGGGTTATGACGATGCATTGGATGCATTTGGTTGTCATGGTATCGGCGGAATCTGGGGCGGTATCTGCACAGGTTTGTTTACAAAGGCATCCATCAATGATATTGGACAGGGCAATGGTTTATTCTTTGGCGATACAAAGCTGTTCCTGATGCAGCTTGCAAGTATTGTCGTTACCATTGTGGTAGCCGTTGTTGGCACATTGATTTGTTACGCACTGACAAAACTGGTGAGCGGTGGAAATATTCGTGTCGATGCACGAACAGAGCGTGCCGGATTGGATCGTGCAGAACATGGCGAAGCTGCTTATCCGTCGTTCACAGGTTTGGATTAATGGACAGGAGGATTGACATCATATGATTATCAAAGTAGAAGCAATCATTCGGGAAGAAAAATTGCAGGATGTTTTAGATGCATTGGGCGAGATGGAAGTACATGGCTTGACTTGTTATCAGGTTATGGGCTGTGGAACGCAGCGTGGTATGAAAAGTTATGTGCGTGGGCATCAGGAAGTAGAAATTCACATGCTGCCGAAAATCAAACTGGAAGTATTGGTTTCGTCGGAAGAATGGGAAAAGAAAACAATGGAAACGATTCAAAAAGCAGCATATACTGGAAACATTGGGGACGGAAAAATTTTCAGCTATGATGTACGGGATGCCATGCGGATTCGTACCAAAGAAACTGGGCCTGGAGCAATTCAGCCGGAATAAATAATTCATAATAGAACGATAAAATGCCTTTGTGAGTGGGACACACAAAGGCATTTTTTATTGCTTGCATTTTCAGAAGAAATATGCTATAATCAGAAAAAAGGAGGTGTTACAAATGCAATATCAGTATCGTCCAAGTGGTGTCTGTTCTAGACAAATCACCATTGATGTTGAAAATGGTGTAGTACAGAATGTATCGTTTGTCGGCGGATGTAATGGAAACCTGCAGGGCATTGGTGCACTGGTCAAGGGTATGAAAATCGAAGATGTCATTGCACGGTTGGAGCATATTCGCTGTAACGGCAAGCCGACCTCCTGTCCGGATCAGCTGGCACAGGCACTCAAAAAAATACAGGTAGAAACTGCTTGACAACTTGTGTTTTTACACGAAAAAATCCGCTGTTCGTAAGGATTCTACGAGCAGCGGATTTTTTTATAAAACTTCAATTAAAATCAAGGTGGTATTATCGACGCCGCCAGCATCCATTGCCAGTTGCATGAGTTCGTTTGCCATATCTGGCTGTCCGTTGGATAATACCCGATAAATTGTCTGGTCGTCACACATATCGGTCAATCCATCAGAGCAAAGTAAAAATCGGTATCCCCGATAGATGCGAAGTGGTGGCTGTGCAGCGTGTGGCAGGGTGAAATGTTGTAAATCTGCCCCCAAAAACTGAATTAGCTTGTTGCGGTCGCTGCTTAACTCTGCCTCTTCTTTGGTGTAAATGCCGGTCTGCAACTTATGATTTGCAAGGGTGTGGTCGCTGGTTAGGCGGTATAAATCCGTTCCATTGTATAAATAAATGCGACTGTCGCCGATATAGAACGGATAGACTTGGTCGCCCTGAAAACAGAGCATTGCCATCGTTGTTCCGCTGTTTCCGCCCTGCAATTTCTTTGCCATCTGATAGATATTCTGGTTGGCATCGGCAACAAATTCCTGTACAACCGCATCCAATTGTTCGCTCTTGCAATGCTTGATTGCTTTTTCATGTTGTCGGAGCGTTTGAACTGCTAAGCTGGAAGCAATTTCTCCATAAGATTCTCCACCCATGCCGTCAAATACCGCAAAGATTGGCTTTTTTCGGGTGCTGCATTTCTCAGAAAAATGACAGAATGCCTGTGGTTCTTCATAGCCTTTTCCGTCAAAATAAAAATTATCTTCGTTGTTGGTACGAACTTTTCCTTGGTCGGTTAATACAGTAGCATGGAGCTTATGCAAGATAATCACTTCCTTTTCCTATCAGATGGAAAAAGCCGTTGCCGATTTTTTCAGTAGACCGACAGCGGCTCTTTTTGTGATGGTTACGATTCAGACGGCTTGTCTGGTGTATCTTCTGTTTTGGTTTCTTCTGTGGACAGAATTTCCACTTCCTCTTCCGAAACAGATTCGGTCTTTGTTTCTTCCGGCTGTTCTTCCGGAATTTCATTCTTTGCTCCGCAGTTTGGACAGAACTTCTGTCCTTCTGCTATTTCTGCACCGCAAGCAGAACAGATTCTCAAGTCATCCAGAGCAGCGATTTCCTTCTTGAACGCTGCAATCTGTTGATCTGCTTCTACAATCTTCTGCACCCATTCTGCATATGGTTCTTCTGCTGCATCAGCGTGCGAGAGGAAGTACTGCTTGCCCATTTCTGTGTAAGCAGTTTCTTTGACCTTTTTCAAGTCGTGAATGTTTCTGTTCAGCTTCAGTTTTGTTGCTGCCTTCTTGGAATTATCTCCAACACTTTTGGCAAACTTGCTGACAGAATCGCCAGCTTTTTCAAACATCTTCTTAACTTCCATAACAAAACCTCCTAAAATGATTTTTATTTGTATCCTATGAAAAGAAAAGACGAGTTATGCCTTTAACCAATCGCATAATTATAACGGTCGCTCTTTAGTCCCAATACAGAACGCAGAGATTCACCAGTAACCGTTTTTTGTCCATCAATGGTGACATGGCTGATATAACCGCCACCGCCGATTTCCAGTGAAATCCAGTTTGCAGGATTGTCCGACAGCGTAATGTTATATGCAGATTGCAAGCGGCTGCGAATCTCTGCTTCCGAGAAGTAGACAACCGTGCCATAATGCGGGTCATATTCTGCATCATATTCACACGGAACACTAATCAAATAATCATAATTGATACCGAACACATCGGATGCAGCAGCGGTATAGCCTCCACTGGAAGCACTGTATACCGTCAAAGCATAATCGCCATTATAATATAATGCCTGTCCCAGTACAGATTGTACGGCATCAATGACATTTTGCGGCGGATTATCCTTGCAAATCAAACTATTGTTATTTGCTTTTGGATTCATCACATAAGTAAATGCTGCAACTGCCTGTGCCTTCATTGCTTCTGGAGCCATGGTAGAACCCATTTCATTGTAAACCAGCATGGAAATGATATCCAGAACGCTGCCTGTTCTGCCGCCAGCAGTTACGGAATTTGGAATATCCACTTGCATCAGTGTTGTGCCGGGATAATAGTGGAATAAGATTGCCTGATAGTCATATCCGCCATAGGTTGCATAGAAGTTTGCACCATTTTGGCTGAGTCCGCAGCCATGTCCATATCCATAAGTGGTAAAGCCAAATTCTCCCGGCTGTAAATTTGTTGCCAGAGAAACCGCCGCATCCGGAGCACTAGAACCAACCGTTCCGGAAGTTGCCAGTTCACCGGTTGCAGTTGCAATCTGCATTTTTTCTGCTTCGGTTTCGTCTACTTCCTGATATTCTACCAGAGAAAGAGAAGTATCGTAGTCAGAAATTTGTGCTTTCTTCCAATTTTTATCGGTTTCTGCTGCCATTGCTGGCAGTGCAGCCGAGGCTGCATAGAACAATACAGCTCCAGCGGACAAAACGCCGCTGATTTTCTTCAAAATAGAAGCAGTCATGTTTGAACGTCCCTTGCTTTCTAAAGAAATTACCCCTGAAAATGAATCCTTGTTCATCCCTTATTCTTCGGAAGAAGTTTCTTCTTCCGTATCGGTTGTAGAATCGGTATCACTTTCTTCTGCGTCTGTTTCTGCGACACCGCCTGTAATCAGTTTCTTCAACGATGCCTCTGTTTCACCATCTCGCAGCTGTCTTGCAACAATCAGGAAACGAGAGTTGTCCTCGTCAGAATAGCAGGTGGAAAGTGTCAGTAACTGGTCACCATACTTGACATCTACCACATTGTCAATCATGTTCAACGATTCAATGGTGTTGACATAATAGTCAAAGTGGGTCTTGTCATCTAATTCTTCCATATTCCAGTATGGGAAGCCAGTCCAAGTCATCGGGTCGGCATATTTATCGCCGCCGTTGTCAGCATCCCCGCTGGTGATGACCAAACCGAAAATGACATATTCATATTCCTTATAGTTGGAACTGAGTTTGATAAACGGAGATTCTTTATAGAATTCCAAATCCTGTCGATACCGCCGGAGAGAACCGAACATGGTGTTATCCGCCATGTTATGACCATACAGTACCAGATTTTCTGAGAATTCATCTTCCTTATAGCCGAATACATCCCGATAATCCATAAAGACGGTTCCGGCACGGAATTTTTGATGGCTGAAATCCTTATCCAGATAATAGGTGTTTTTCTCATCTTCTGGTTCGTCTTTTTTCTGTACGATGACGTTGTCAACGCTTGTGCCTGGCACTTCAATCCAGCCGATGGTATCTTTATTCTGATTGTATAACTTCTTCTGAGATGCCAGCATATCCGGAGCTTTTTCGTTCTCTGTTGTAGATTCTGTGGCACTTACAGATTCTTCTGCCTGTGATTCTTCCTGTTCCAATCCAATTGGATTTTGTTCAATTTCTCCACTGCATCCGGCTGTCAGAACAGAGATCGCTGCAAGCAGAGCAACCAGAATACGATTTCGTTTTTTCATAAAAAGAACTCCCTCTTTCGATTACGGTCCATAAGGAACAAACGGTGCGTTCGGGTCATACGTATTTTCATTCCCATAGTAGTAAACCGATGGCCATTTAATATTTGTATTAGGTGTACTGCCCGTAGTACCCGCATGCGGATCCTCTCCAGCCCGCACCATGCGTGCACAGATGACCAGTCTTGCCGTACTGAATGCACCATTACAGGTGGAAAGGGTTAAAAGTTGGTCGCCATATTTCACATCAACGCTGGTGTTTCGCAGCGTACGGCGTTTTACTTCATTGACATAATCATAAAATGCAGTTTCATCATCGAAATTAATCCGGTTCCAGTAATCAAATCGGGTATCCGTCGTATCTTCTGCATCGGCAATAAAGTAAGCATAAATTTTAAAGACATAGGTTTCGTAGTTGGAGTTGAGAAAAATCAGCGGATGGGCTTCATAATAGCCATCTACGCTGCGATAATCCCGCAGGCTGCCAAACATGGAACGATCCCGCATGTCATGTCCATAGACAATTAAGTTATCAGAGTTGGGAACGGCAAGCGTTCCGTCTGCCCCTACAGCATCAAAACTGCAACGAGAATCCAAGAAAATCGAACCATTTTGCGAACGGTTGCCCTGTAAGTCGTGATGCAGATAATATTCGTCACCCTCTACATCATTCGGATGCTGCATCACTGGATAATCCACTTCGGTATCTGGAATAGAAAGATATCCAATTACTTCCGGATTGATAGAGAGCAGGTTTGCAGCTCCTTCCATCACAGAATAATGCTTGACTTCCGTTGTTGTTTCAGTTGGCACTTCTGTTTCTTCTAATGCGGATTCTTCTGTCTGTGCTTCTGTCACGACTTGTGTCGTTGCAACGTTGTGATAATTGCTTCCAATCTCATCATATAGTTTTTTACTTTGCCATAGACCGAATAGGTACTGAATCATCAACACCAAACAAGCCCCAAATATGAGAATGGAAATCCAAAAAATACATTTTCTCATTGTTTCACCGAACCCATCTCCCCGCTTTGGAAAGAGATCCCGCAGGATTTGCCGTTTGGTACGTTTTTTTCGTTTTCGGACAGGATGTTTAACGGGTGGCGGTGGTTTTGGAACAAACCGTTCCGGAAACGCTTTTTTTTCCTTTGCCAATTGAATATTTGCTGCAATTCGCTGTTGCAGCATTTCTTCTTCTTCTTCCTCTTCCAATTTTTGAAGCGAAGAATGAATGGCATTCATTTTTGCTTGTTGTTTGGTTTGTTCGGATTCTGACGTAGATGCAGGGGATTTTAAATGTTCCGACATACGGATTCCTCCATCAAAATTTCCCTTGCAATGCCAAATGCACAGACTGCCGTTCCTTGCCGGACACCTTCTCTAGTAGAAACGCCCAGCTGGTCAAACGGCAGATGCACGGCAAATGCAGTGCCATGATATGCAACACCCAAAAAAACTGTCCCCACAGGATGTTCTGACGTTCCGCCGCCCGGCCCAGCATATCCGGTTACAGACAAGGCTAAATCTGCATGGGATAGTGCCGCAACGCCGTTTGCCATTGCAATGGCAGTTTGTGGGCTGACAGCTGTATAAGTATGCAGTGTAGATTCCGGAACGTGCAGAATGGCTGTCTTCATTTCATTTGTATACGTACAAATGCCCAGTGCGAACATCTGGGAAGCCCCCGGTACAGCCGTGATTTTTTGTGACAACAGACCGCCGGTGCAGCTTTCTGCTGTCGCAATGGTTTGCCTGTTTTCACAGGATAATTGTACAATATTTTGAACAAGGTTGTCAAGTTGTTTTTGATTTTCTTGGTATATTTTCCGAACCTCGTCAAAATCATATCTCTGTTTTATCACAATTTCACCAACCTTGCAGCAATCCGCAGTTCTCAGATGGAGAAAGGCGTTCCGTTCTGGATTTTAAAGATTTTCATTTCCGTATTGGCAACGGCTTTTTCAACCGAAGCAGTAAAGTCATAGTGTGCCTGTGCAGCCTCGACTTCTTCCAGTGATGGGCGTACTTTCGGATGCTTTGGCGTGAATACCGTGCAGCAATCTTCATATGGTAAGGTAGAGAGTTCAAATGTATCAATCTGCCGTGCAGTTTCAACAATTTCGGTCTTGTCCATGCCAATCAATGGACGGAAAATCGGAATCTGGCTGACCGCATCGGTGCAGACTAAGCCCTGCATGGTCTGACTGGCAACCTGACCAATACTTTCGCCAGTAATCAAAGCACTGCAATCATCTTTTGCAGCGATTTTCTGTGCGATTTCTACCATAAGCCGCCGCATGATAATCGTGAAGTACGGTTCTGGACAGTTCTTCTTGATTTCTTCCTGAATCTCTGTGAATGGAACACAGAAAAATGCGATGCTGCCGCAATAAGCAGTCAGCTTCTGACAAAGCTGTTCTACTTTTTCCTGTGCACGGTCAGAGGTATACGGTGGGCTGACATAGTGAATCGCAGAGATGTGAACACCACGACGGGACATCCGGTAACCTGCGACTGGGCTGTCGATACCGCCGGATAAGAGCAGCAAGGCTTTTCCGCTGCTGCCGACTGGCAGACCGCCTGCACCTTTTTCATTGCCAGCGTGCACGAAAGCGTGCTTTTCCCGAATTTCCACCATAACGGTGACATCCGGATGTTTAACATCTACCTGTAAATGTGGATAAGCCTCTAAAATCTGACCACCTAGTTCTCGGCAGATTTCTGGCGATTTCAGCGGAAACTGTTTGTCTGCCCGTTTTGCCTCTACCTTGAACGCCTTAACACCCAGCAGGATTTCTTCCAGATAGGGGATTCCCACTTTAGAAATATCTGCCAAGTCTTTTTCACAGACACAAGCCTTGCAGAGTGCTGCAATTCCGAAGATTTTTTTCATGTTGTCCATGACAACATCCAAATCGATATCTGGCGTTTCCGGTTCAATGTAAATCGTAGATTGTGCACGGGTATATGTGAATTTTCCAAGTGGCTTCAGTCGCCGCTTGATATTTTTCATGAGAATATCTTCAAATGTATTTCGGTTTAAGCCTTTTAGTGCTAACTCGCCGTATTTCGCAAGGATAATTTCTGTTTGCATATGTTGATTCCTTTCTTTTCTCGAACCTTAATAGAGGAGTGTTTTTGTTGCTTCCTGTAAGCTGGAAACCAATGCATCCAAAGCCGTATTTGGCGTTTCTGCAGAAAGGCTCACTCGTAGAATGCTGTCTGCTTCTGCCTCGGTTGCTCCAAACAAAACCGGAACACCGCTGTTCTTTCCTTTGGAGCAGGCTGATCCACTGGAAACAAAAATCTCTCGTTTTTCTAAGAAGTGCAGCAAGATTTCTGAACGATAAGGTCTTAATGAAAAGCTAATGATATAAGGAGAGGCATCTTCTACAGAATGAATTTTACAGTTTGGAAGTTCTTGTAATCGTTCCAGTAAATATGCTTTTTTCTCGGTAACTGCCTGATAGCGTTCCCGAACTGTGCTGCCATAAGTTTGTACAGCTGCACCAAATGCAGCAATTGCCGGAACATTTTCTGTTCCTGGACGCAGCCCCCGTTCCTGTGAACCACCATGGAATGTCGGGTGCAAATGAATCCCATTCTTCTGATAAAGAGCACCAACGCCTTTGACACCATGCACTTTATGCCCACTGATTGAGAGCAAGTCAGCTTGCAGAGAACGAACCTGAAATGGTACTTTTAAGAATCCCTGTACCGCATCGCAATGTGTAATGAGTTCTGGAAACTTTCGCTTTGCAGCCCGAAAAACAGTCTGTACCGGTAGCCGATAACCCGTTTCATTGTTCACCATCATCATGCTGAGCAGGCAGGTGTTAGAATCAATGGCATCCAGAAAGTCCGAGGCATGATAAATGCCAGTTGCATCTGGAGTAATTGTTACAACTTCATAGCCGGAATCCTGCAAAAATTGCATGGTATTTCGCACAGAAGCGTGCTCCACAGCACTGACAATTAATTTCTTTTTTCGTTTTCCGTATGTTTGTACCGCACCAGTAATGGCAAGATGATTGCTTTCCGTTGCACCGGAAGTGAAAACAACTTCCTGCGGAGTACATCCAAGAACTGCCGCCAAAATTGCACGGGCTTGTTCGACTTCTCGCTGTGCTTCTACGCCAAAGCGATGCAGGGAAGAAGGATTTCCATAGTGTGTAGAGAGGCAGCGTAGTAAAGCGTCAACCGCAGTCAGGCAAGGCTTTGTCGTTGCCGCATGGTCAAGATAATATTCCATATTTTCAAAAAAACCACCGTTTCTATAAGATACGGTTTTATTATACCACAATTCTATGATAGATGCAAGGGGATTTTTCAGGGGAATCAAAAAAGACACGATTATAAATATAGCGAAAAGAGAAAAATTTTTAGGAGGAACTTTTTTTCTGGAACACTAGAATTTTTTCTGCCATTTTCCGAACAATTGGCATCCAAGAAGCAAGTCGATAAATCGGATATAGTTGCACCATGCCACGCAGAATATTGACGACCACAGCATCTGGATGTTTCTGAAGAAAATCCCGTACCAGCTCATCAAAGACAAGTGTTCTTGCAATTGTTCCGCCACCCGTAGCAACATCTTTGGATGCACTGGAAAAGTCATAGTCCAAGCATTTTACTAATTCCACAGCTTTTGCATCATAGAAAGCATGCTTTTTGCTTTTAGAATATTGTGCTCATGCATAAAAGGTCAGCAGCATGGTTTCTGCAACGCCATTCAATTCTGGTTTGATTTTTTCTGTTCCCATGGAAAATACCTCCTGAAATTTTAGTTAGTACACGCTAACATTATAGCAGAAATCGGAATTTTTTGCAAGCGTGTTCTTCCTTTCAAGTCTTCCAAAAAATTCCTATTTTTTGCATTTATGCTCGATTTTTTCCCGTTTGATGCAAGATATTCCCGTTTGATGCAAATTCATTGATCTTTTCGTTGGAACATGATAAACTAAAGTCACAAGGTTACCAAATGAAACCTTGAGAAGCATAAGGCACTGTGGTTGTATAAAGTCATCCAATGGCAGTGTGCAGATTGATTCCCTGCGTACTTATAGCTTTCTATTTATTGTTTTGTGGGCAGTCAGAGCAAAAGTGGCTGCCCGTTTTTTTATTCATTGTTTCCGATCAAACAAAAATGCCCACAGCTGAACAAACATTCAACTGTGAGCATAAATGATAGCTAGAGAGAAAACAAGTTAATCGACATCTGTCAAATCAGAACGAATGCCAATTAAGAATTGCATCAAAATAGAGAGGTCGTCATCTGTAACAGAGCCATCCAAATTGATGTCTGCTGCATTGTTCTGTACATCTGTTGGTGCAATGAAGCCAGCAAAAATTTTGTTCAAAGAAATTGCATCCATCAAATCAACTGCACCATCGCCGGTCACATCACCGGTGAAATAGCTGGTAGCGGTTGTGTTGTTGACAGGTGTTGTTACAGCATCAACCGCAACAATCGAACCATCTTCCACATACTTGTCATAGTCAACAACGGTCACATCATAATTTTGAATGATGTAGTTTTCCAAATCCGAGAATCCAGAGAAGGAATGTTCCTCGCCGTTGGCATCTACATAGACAATCGGGCCATGATTGGTAACGCCCATCCGGTTAGCATTTGTTAAATAACTATCCTCATAGTGTTCTGTAGGGAATAGACGTACCGAATCTTGATCAATTGTTATTTCTGCATCTGGGAATTTGAGACTTCCATCTGCTGCAACATTGTATTCCATGCCTTCATCAAATGTATCTGAACTGGTAAGCAAGAAATGCAATGCGTGAGGAAGAGCTTCAAAGGAATAATTGAAAGCGGTTTTTGTTTCAGGATTGTGATAAAGACGGTCAAGATTATAACGGTTTTCACTGGGAGTTAATACGGTAACTAAATCTACCCATGTATGAATAGTTTCGTTGCCGTCTATAATGGCATCATCTGCAACGGCAGACAATCCAAAGAAAGGAAGTGACATCACTGCCAGCGAAGAAGCTAAAATGCCTGCTAACATTCTTTTTTTCATAATAATCATCCTTTCAAAATCAGAGCGGATAAACCAATCCTGCTAAATATTGATTCAAACGAACCAAATCAGCATCATCTACCTTACCATCTCTGTTTACATCAGCAGCCAAACTTCTTAAAAATTTTGCTTCATCGGAAGACATATCAATATAATTGCCCCCAAGAGAAGCAGTTCCATTAAGATACTTTGCCAAGAAAATTACATCTGAATCAGATACATTTCCGTCATGGTCGAGGTCTCCAAGATAATAACAACCTGTTGCAAAAGAAACGGATTTTGCATTTTTGCTATCGCCTATTTCATAAGTGGCTTTAATATTTTGCATCAATTCCACTTCGCTTTTTAAACTAGTAGCTTTATCTGGTACATCAAAATTCGCAAGCGGTTCAAAGCTGCGTACACCAATGCCAATTGTATCATAAGCATAGCAACGGAAGTCGTATATTGTTGATCCTTTTCTAACGTTTACATCATCCTCATCCTTACTACTTGTGATTAAAGGATTCATATGGATGTCGTCTTTGTTGAGAATCAATCCCTTTGGAAAATGAAGATCTATTCTGGTTTCTGTATCACCATAATAAATTCCTCTCATGAACACATAGCACTGTGTGATAGAATTAACGTAATTTTCATTATGAAAATAGGTCAGACCAGAAGCTTGAGCAGCAACGGTTTCTGCCATTTCATCTTGTGAGTTTTCACACCGTTCCATAATTTGTTTGGTTTCTTCCAATGAAAAATCATTGTCAGAAAGGTAGGTTGCAATTTCGTACAAACTTTCGTCTTCGGCTGCAAAAGAATCTACATATGTTTGCAGTTCCTTTTGTTCCTGTACGAGATTGACTTCATCTGCAAATGCAGATACGGACGTTGCAGATGCAGCAATTGCCATTACACTTGCTGAAAGTCCTGCAATTAGTTTTTTTCTTATCATATCGTTCCTCCTTATTTTTGTTTGTATGCATATCAAATATATGCAGAAAGCGGATTAAAAATGCATATCGCTTTTTCAATCATGCCGATTGAGTGGGGTAACTATTTCAAAATGGTTTTTCAATTCAGCGATATTTTTCAAGGACTATTTTTCAGTTCCTTTACTTTACAATTATAGTATAGCACACCTTTTTGCATTTGTCAACCCTAAAATCCATATTTTTTCAAAAAAATTTCCATGCATGATATATGCATGGAATCACATGTTATTGCCCTACCGGGCTGTTACCTCATTTCTACAGTTAACAAATCTGAAACACAAGAGTATTTTTCACAAAAATCCTCGAATTTTCGATGGAAAACAAACTATTCTCGAAAAAAATAGAAAAATGTAAAAAAGTTATTGAAATTTAGAAATGAATGTGATATAATACAAGTAAGAAGCAAAAGCCACGGGATTTACATGTAAAAAATAAATTGGAAAGGTGAATCAGATATGAATAAAGCAGACAGAGAAACACTCTCCGCCATCATTCAAACACAAATCGGTGTATCGAAAAAATTAAAAGGGTATCAATATTTAGAAGATGCGGTGGAAATCGCTCTCAAGAATCCACAGATGCCAGTGATGCGAATTTATCAGCTACTCGGCAACCAGCACGGCAGAAGTGCAGTCAGCATTGAACGAACGCTTCGCTATGCCATTGAAACCGCTTATGATAAGACACAATTAAATGGTTCTTTTCCCAATTCCGGTGGGAAACCGTCAAATTCCGAAGTGATTTGGACAATTGCCGAGGAAATCAAACGGGTGCGACATTACGCCTGTCGAAAGGCTTAAAGTAAATTTCAAAGCAGAATCGACTGAGAGTAAAGCTTAGTCGATTTTATTTTTTTGGAATAGCTGTCATAAACCGTACATATGCACGTTTCACAAAATTGATTGACTTTTTTTATGATTTTGTGCTAAAATAAAAGGAATTCAATTTTTGTTTTATTTTAACACAATAAGGAGATGAAAATGACATGGAATCTTATTGTAAAATTCTGATTGTGGAAGATGAATTTCTGCTCAGACAGGGGATTAAAAATCTGGTACACTGGGAACAAGAAGGTTTCCAAGTCGTGGGGGAAACCAATAACGGAAAAGAAGCCTTGCAACTGATTGAATCGCTGCATCCGCATATTGTCATTACAGACATTGTAATGCCGATTATGGATGGCATTGAACTGACCGGAATTATTCAAGAACGATATCCGGAAATCAAAGTGGTTGTCCTGAGCAGTTACAGCGATTTTGAATATATTAAATCTGCGATGAAGAACGGAGCAGAAGATTATTTGTTAAAACCGACAATGAATCCGGATAGCCTGCTGAAAGCCGTACAATCCGCAGCATCGAAATTGAATCTTGCTGCTTTTCAGAAGCAGCAGACCATTCCGGAACAGATGGTGCAAAAATGGATTTCCGGCTTTGCTGCAGATGTTTTAGAAGCTGATTGGCGGAAAGCGTTTCCCTATGATACCTTTTTACTGCTGGGAACGGATTTGATTGCCATCAATAAAACAGGAGAAACGCTCCAGCGACAGGAAAAATGGCTGCAAACCGCCATTCCCAACGAGTTTAAACAGTTAATGGCATGGGCAGTGACAACAGTTGACCGGAAATGCATATTGATCTTGCTGAACATTTCCGGAAATGATTTGCAATCTGTCCTGCAAACTTGCAACAGTTTTTTTGAAAAGCTGAGGAATCATTTTCCAGATTCTTTTTATGCAGCCCCACCAGCCTTTCAGAATCCGTTATTATTGAAGCGAATCTATCAGCAGGATTGGCGAACCGCATTGAACCAGCATTTTTACGATCCGGAAACTTGCTTTTTCTATGCAGCGACTTTGTCAGATGCAAAGGATATGAAACGCTTTGAAACAGAACGGTTTTCTGCCTGTCTAAAGTCGTTACGGTTGCAGCAGGCAGTGGCATTATTGATTGACTATATGCAAGAAGTGATGACAGCACGGATACAGCCGGAATATGAAGTCAAATCCATGCTGCTGAACAGTATTTATCAGATTATGGCAGTTCTGGAAGACTTAAAACTAAATGCAGAAAGCATCAACTATTTGAAGCAGCATTATTTCATGCAAATCAATCACATTCCATCGGCGAAAGAACTGCTGGAATTTTTACAGATTATGGAAGCGGACATGGCAGAAATTGAAGCGAAATATCATATTTCACCGGAATCCCTGACGATTCGTTCGATTTTGGATTATATCGCACAGCACTATGATGAACCATTGACGTTGCGGCAGCTGTCAGAGCAGTTTAATTTTAATTATTACTATCTTTCCAAATATTTTTCTTCTCACTGCAAAGAGGGGTTCAACGAATATCTAAACCGGATTCGAGTGGAAAAAGCATCAGAAATGCTGCTGAAAGAAAAAACGCCGATTTCAGAGATTTGCGGAGCGGTTGGCTATATGGATCACAGTTATTTCACGAAAGTTTTTAAGAAATTCACTGGCTATACGCCCAAACAATTCCGCAATCAGAAGAAATAGCCTGCATAGGAGGAATACCTGATGAAGTTGAAAAAATGGCTGCAAACAAATAGTTTGTTTCTGCGAGTGGTTTCCGTTGCTGTGGCAGGCGTAATTTTAGCAACCCTTCTCATCACTTGGATCTCTATTCATACGCTGCAAAAAAACTACTTGAAAACATTTCGCAATGCGAATCAGATTTTTACAGAACAGATTGATACAACGATGACAGAATTTTACGCAGAAACTGCAACTGCTATGCAAACAGTCAAAGAAAGCTGGGCATTTCGGCGATATTTTGGTATGTTGGATATGTCCACAGCAGAAGCATCCTATACCATTTATAGTATGAAACGACAGATTGATGCCGTGCAAAGTCAGCAGTTGAAACAAAAAATCCGAATTTTAGCAATTGGAACCAATGGCAGAACATTTGTCAGTGGAGATTCCTCCTTGTCTATCTCACAAGAAGAAATCCTCAACAGCGATTTTACAAAATCGATTCAGGAGGCAAACGGGAAACCAGTTGTTCAGTATGTGGAAAACGGACTTTCTACCATTTCCAAGGGAAAAGGGGCATATGTCATTGGTTCTTCGCTGACCTATTCCAATAGCACCGTTCCATATGGTTATGTCTATGCAGTGATTCCGTTGGATACGATGTCCGGGTTTTATACTCGATATACTGGAGTTGCCAGTGAACTTTTTTTGCTGGATACACAGGGAACAGTGTTGGCTGCTCCGGATACGGATTTAATTGGAACAAAACAACCGGAATTGTTGCAAAATGCGAGGAAAAAAACAGAGAAAATTTCTTACAATGGAACAACCTGCTCCGTTGTTTATTCCTATCAGCCGCAGATGCACTGCTATATTATGAGCCTCATCAATCAGGAACAGATTTTAAAAGATGCCCATATCTTCCGAAATGCCATTTTGATTAGCATGTTGATTTGTATTGGATTGATGATACCGATGTTCTTCTTCATCAACTACTCCGTGCAGCCGATTTATCGGTTGATTCGGCGGATGTCAAAAACCAAGGATGGACAGCTGGATTTAACCTCTAAAATTGAGGAAAGCGGCAGCTATGAAATCAAGGAACTTTCTCATGTTTACAATATTTTGCTGGATGATATTAACCGCTATATCAATCAGCTGGTAGAGGAGCAAAGCAATCGCCGTAAGGCAGAAATTCACGCATTGCAAATGCAAATCAATCCGCATTTCATCTATAACACACTGACAACCATTAAGTGGCTGATTTGGCAGGGAGAAACGGAAAAATCTGTAAAATCCATTGATGCATTTATTATGATTTTGCGGAATACGATTAGCAACAAAAACGAAATTATTTCCGTTGCAGAAGAAGCAAAAAATCTAGAAAACTATATGTTCTTGCTGCATACCCGATTCTCAGAACAAATTCACACAGATATTTTTATTGCGGAATCGTGTGAATCTCTGTCCATTCCAAAGCTATTGGTGCAGCCATTTGTAGAAAATGCATTTTATCATGCTTTCTCAGAAACCACCAGTGGTTTGATTCATATATTTTTCCGCAAAAAAGAAGATGATTTGGTCATTGAAGTTGTGGACAACGGCTCTGGAATGAAGTTGGATGATGCTCAGAAAAACCGAAAAGAATCTTTTACCGGAATTGGTATCCACAATGTGGATGATAGAATCCATTTGATTTATGGACAGGAATACGGCGTGTCGATTCAAAGTAATTTGGGCAGTGGAACACGCATTACGATTACCATTCCAGCAATTCCATACCAACTACCCGAAACAGATACAAAAAATACTGCGGATGCACCGAAAGAATAAGGTGCATCCGCAGTTTGTTAAGTATTCAAGAAAAGCATGGCTTTTTGAAATGTCTGCATAAAATCCAAATCCGCAGTTGCTGGGATTTGGTCTGTATGGTGGGAACAGAAAAACGGATAAATTTCCTTGATTTGCAGCAATCGCAAAATTTCTGTTGCGGTATGATATGCCCGTTCAGGAGAACCCGTCCCACCGCCAACCAATACCGTAACTGCCTTTTGGATATGCAGCGGAATTGGTTCTTTTCTGAAATATCGTGCGTAAAAATAGGGCTGTAAGCGGCTTGCGACATTTAGCAGCGATCCGGTCAGTTCTGAAAAATAAATCGGAGAGGCAAGTAAAATGCGGTCGCAATCTTTTAAGTACGTATAAACTGTTTCCATCTCGTCTGCAAAGATACAACCGAATTGTTTTTGACAGTGGCGGCAATCAATACAGGGATGAATATTTGCCGTATAGGCAGAAACAACGTGATATGTTCCCTGTAATTGTGCTTTTGCCAGCTCTAGCAGCTGTGCCGTATCGCCATTTTTTCTGGGAGAACCGTTTAAAATCAGCGTTTTCATTTAGAATGATCCTGCTCTTTCCCAGCCATAGCACAATGTTCCCGATGTAGTTCATCATAGAGTTGGAATACTGTCCAGTGGCGGTTTGTTGGAGTAAGAATCGCCTTGTAAGTAATGGATACATCCATGGTACGCAGCTTTTCTAAAATCTGATTTTGATGGCGTTCTTTTACATCGCAAAAAATCAACATACTCCCATCTAAGCTTGTACCATCACTGGTGCGAGTTGCTGTTTGGTCTGGAAAACCAGCAAGCTGCCCAATGCTTTTTTGGTAGTCATTAGGGGAAACTGAAACCGTTCGGATATGCATTCGCTGAGCCAGATTTAAAATCGCATCTTCTGGTGTGATTTGAATGAGCAATAATTTTTCCAAAAAAATCCTTCTTTCTGTTGTAATTAGGAATGTGCACGATCACCTACCATCAAAAGTGTAGGCTGTAAGCCAGCGGCTTGCTTTGCATAGGTTTCCAACACAGAAACGGCATCATTGACTGTAATACTGCCATCCCCATCATAATCGGCTGTGGTATACTGTAAATCAGATGCAAAAGCAGGGGAACTACCAGCTGCCTGCTGTGCATAATAGGTTAAAATTTGTACGGCATCTTGAACAGATAAGCTGCCATCTCCATCCACATCGCCGATATAGCGATTGGATTCTTTTTGTGTGCGGAAGTAGGTATACAAAACGTTTGCTTCTTCTTTTGCCAGCTTTCTGAGGTTGCTGTCTTGCATGAGCCAAACTGTTGCACGATAATTGGTATGGAAAGAATGTTCCATTAAAACGCCCGGTGTTCCAACGTATCGAGCACCGCACAAAACGCCATACCATTCATCATCTTTGACACCGTTTCCATCTCGGTCATTCACAGAAAGACGCTGCCAGATAATCCCCTTTTGATTGGTTTGCATAACTTCTGTTACTTTATCCGTCAAGAGTTGTCCAACTGCTCGACTGGTATCGTCAATATCTGTCCAATCCAGATTCTGATAGCAGATTGCAACCGGATAGTCAACGGAAGAATAACTTGCAGCATTGCTGTGAACAGATAAGAAGAAGTCATATCCTGCGGACATATGTCCTCTTGGCTGTAAATCTGGGTCATCCTCTAAAGATGTCTTTGTCAAGTCTGCCTGTACGCCAAGGGCTTCCAGTTCTTCTTTCAAGTAGTTGGAGAGTGTCCAAGTCATAACGCTTTCATAGTAACCATTGACAACCGTAGAGGGATTGTAATAGTTTGCATGTCCGGGGTCAATCATGATTTTAATGACATTTGGGTCTGGTGTTTGTGTGGATTCTTTCAACAGTGGTAACGAATCGGTCACAAAATTTTGGTCAGAATTTCCATAATCTTCCTGATTTATGGACTGTTTTTCTAAGAAATCCATCCATTCAGACGGCGTTTGTGGAAGGGAATCCGATGCTGATACCACATTCGGGGTGCAAAAAAGGGAAAGAGCAAGGGTTGCTGCAACAAAAGAAAAACGGTTCATAAGAAGCTCCTTTCTATGGGCTTGGATTTATTTTCTATTCGTTTTTTTCATAAAATTGAAAATAATAATGCTGTACCTGCATCCAAACAGGGGGAATATCTTTAGTATACCAGATTTTTGTTGGATTGTAAAGCATTTTTTTGGAAAATTTGAAATGCATGGAAATTTTTCGAGCATCGGCATTTTTTCTTTCCATAAAAAGCGAAAAGAAAAGAAAAAAAGAGGAAAAAGACAAGAAAAACGGAAAAAGATAAAAAAACACAAAAAATCAATGGAAATTCTGTTCTGTTTGTGTTATACTGCTAATAGCCGGGTATTTTTATCGAAAACAGAAAAATACTTGGAAGTGGATTGTATTTTTAAAAGGAGGCTTTTACATGAGAAAAGTACAACTGACGGAAACGGTTTTGCGTGATGCGAATCAGTCCCTGATGGCGACTCGTCTTCCGTATGCAGATTATGAAGATATTCTGCCGGTGATGGATCAGACAGGGTACTATTCCATTGAATGCTGGGGTGGAGCAACATTTGACTCCTGCCTGCGGTATTTGCACGAAGACCCGTGGGAACGACTCAGAAAGCTGCGGAAGAATCTGCCGAACAACAAGTTGCAGATGCTTCTTCGTGGACAGAACCTGCTTGGTTACAAGCACTATCATGATGATGTGGTGGAAAAGTTCATCGAACTCTCCATCAAGAACGGCATTGATGTCATCCGTATTTTCGATGCACTGAACGATTTCCGGAATTTGGAAACGGCATTGAATGCAACGATGAAGTATGCCACAAAGAACACCATCGCATCCGGCTGTATTTCCTATACACAAAGTCCGGTACACACGGTGGAAAAGTATATCCAGATGTGCAAGGAACTGAAGCAGATGGGCTTCCAGACCATTTGTCTGAAGGATATGGCTGGTACAATGACCCCGTATGAAGCAGAACACCTCATCAAGGGCATTAAGGATGCAGTTGGCGATATTCCGCTGATTCTGCACACCCACAGCACAACGGGTATGGCATACATGACCCTGACCAAGGCAATTGAATCGGGTATTGATGTCATCGACACAGCAACTTCTTGCTTCTCTGGCGGTACTTCTCAGCCAGCAACGGAAACGATGTACTATGCGTTGCAGCAGTATGGCATTGAAACCGGACTGAAAGAAGATTTGATCAATCAGGTCAACGATTACTTCAAGCCAATCAAGCAGAAGTATGTAGACAATGGCATGATTAACCCGAAGAGCCTTGCAACGGATGCACAGGCACTGGTTTATAAAGTTCCGGGCGGTATGCTGTCCAACATGATTGCAAACTTGACCGATATGAAGGCAATGGACAAGTTCGATCAGGCTCTGGCAGAAATTCCGGCAGTCCGGAAGGATTTGGGTTATCCGCCGCTGGTAACACCGCTTTCTCAGATGGTCGGTAACCAGGCTGTTACCAATGTTCTGCTGGGCGAACGCTACAAGCAGATTTCCAAGGAAGTTAAGAACTATATCAAGGGCGAATATGGCATTGCTCCAGCTCCGGTTGCAAAGGAATTGCAGGAAAAGGTGCTGGGCGTTGGCGGAAAGCCAGTTGATTGCCGGATTGAAGATCAGAAGCGGACTGGTGTTGAATTCCAGGAAGCTGCAGAAGCACTGGGCGATTTGGCACGGTCGGAAGAAGATGTTATGAGTTATATCTGCTATCCAGATCAGACTTTGAAATTCCTGAAGGATCGGAAGGCACAGGAAGAAAACGAAGCCACCTATACGATTGAAGAAATGTAAGGAGGCTGGAACACATGGAAGGATTTGTTTCACTCGCCACAAAAATGGGAATCGGCGAAGCTGGCATTACAGCGATTTTCGGTTATCTGGTTGTATTTGTTGGATTGTCCCTGCTGATGCTGGTGATTTATCTCATTGGTGCAGGATTTCAGGCAAGTGCAAAGAAAAAGGAAGCCGCTGCAGCAGCTGCTACACCAGAACCGGTTTCCGCTCCAGAACCAGAAGCACCGCAGAAGCCAGTTGCACCGGGTTCTGCCGGTCATGTAAAACGGTTTGATGTATCTGATAAGGAAGCAGCAATGGTAATGGCAGTTGTTGCTTATCAGATGAAGAAGCCGCTGAATGAATTACGGTTCCTTTCGATCAAGGAGGTCAAGAACGATGAAGTATAAAGTAACATTGAATGGAAAAACATACGAAGTAGAAGTAGAAGTCGGAAAAGTCGTACTGCTGGATGAATACGAAGCGTGTGCTCCAGCTCCAGCTGCTGCTCCAGCAGCCACAGCCGCTCCGGCAGCACCAGCAGCACCGGCAGCTGCTCCAGCACCGGCTCCGGTCGCACTGTCTGCTGGTGAACCAGTAAACGCACCAATGCCGGGCAACATTCTGCGGATTGATGTCAAGGAAGGCGACAAGGTAAAGGCAGGACAGACTCTGTTGATTCTGGAAGCTATGAAGATGGAAAACGAAATTGCTGCTCCGAAGGATGGCACGGTTGTACAGATTGCTACTTCCAAGGGTGCCGTTGTTGAAACCGGAACTCCGCTGATTGTTTTGGCATAAGGAGGGACGCACATGAATATTCTGGAAACCCTTCAGCGATTGTTGATGGATTCTGGTTTCGTCGGCTTTTTTATGGACGGCGGCTGGAAGAATCTGATTATGATCGCAGTTGCGTGCCTGTTGTTATATCTTGGTATCGTGAAAAAGTTTGAACCGCTGCTGCTGGTTGGTATTGCTTTTGGCTGCTTGCTGGTAAATGTATCGAACTTCTTTGTCGATGGTGCAAGTTCCGCAAATGCCTTGTATCATCCGGAACTTTGGAGTGCGTTCTTGGATGAAAGCAGCCAGTATTACCATAGTTATGGTCATATCATGGCAAACGGCGGCTTGTTGGATATCTTGTACATCGGTGTAAAAACTGGTTTGTATCCATCTTTGATTTTCTTGGGCATCGGTGCAATGACCGACTTTGGCCCGTTGCTTTCCAACCCGAAGAGCTTGCTGCTGGGGGCTGCTGCACAGATGGGCGTTTTCCTGGCATTCTTTGGTGCGGTTTGCATTGGATTTACCGGAAATCAGGCTGCTTCCATCGGTATCATTGGTGGTGCAGATGGCCCGACTGCCATCTTCCTGACCAGTAAACTGGCACCGGAATTGTTAGGCCCAATCGCAATCGCTGCTTACTCTTATATGGCATTGATTCCGATGATTCAGCCGCCGCTGATGAAGCTTCTGACGACTGAAAAGGAACGGCAGGTAAAAATGGAACAGAACCGTCAGGTTTCCAAGACGGAAAAAATCATTTTCCCGATTGTTGTAAGCCTGTTTGTTATTCTGCTGCTGCCGTCCACCGCTCCGCTGATCGGCTGCCTGATGCTGGGTAACCTGTGGAGAGAATGCGGCGTAACGGCAAGACTGTCTGACACTGTACAGAATGCTCTGATGAACATCGTTACTGTATTCCTTGGCATTTCTGTTGGTGCAACAACCGTTGCTTCTTCGTTCCTGTCCCTGCAAACCCTGTATATCGTTGGCTTAGGTCTGCTGGCATTCTGCTTCTCTACCATTGGCGGTCTGCTGGTCGGCAAGCTGATGTATAAGCTGTCTGGCGGCAAGATCAATCCGCTGATCGGTTCTGCTGGTGTATCCGCTGTTCCGATGGCAGCTCGTGTTTCTCAGATTGAAGGACAAAAAGCCAATCCGAGTAATTTCTTGCTGATGCACGCAATGGGACCGAATGTAGCAGGCGTTATTGGCTCTGCAATTGCAGCCGGTTTTCTGCTGGCAGTATTCGGATAAATTGTACAGCTGCGTTTCTGTTTTGTGTATGATATCATATGAAACAGAAAAAAGCATTCAAAATTCCCCGACATCTTTTCAAAAGCTGTCGGGGAATTTTTTTATAGCTGGGAAAATGACAGAAAAGACAGTTTCTTTTTAATTTTTCTCAAATTGAGAAAAAAGAGATTGACATTTCCGAAAAAATGTGGTATACTATTTGCATGCAAAATCAATTTCTTTGTTCAAACACCGTTGGAGGAAAAATATGTTTCAAGATCGACTGCAAAAATTACGGGAACAGCATGGTTACAGCGTGAAAGAAGCCGCCGCAGCACTGCATCTTCCCTATACGACCTATAACAATTATGAGAAAAACACGAGAGAGCCAAACGGTGAGATATTGTGTCGGATTGCTGCTTTTTTTTCGGTGAGTCTGGATTATTTGTTAGGAGCAACCAGTACGCATTCTAATCAAACTGTTTCACCGGAGGAACAGGCAGTTTATACCAAGCTGCAAGCACTGGACAGTCATGGAAAGCGATTGGTTTCTATGGTGCTGGAAGAAGAATATATCCGCTGCCAATCCCAAAAACAGGAACAGCAGCAGCCTATGCGTAGCATTCGCAGCAGCCTTTATCGGGTTTCTGCCGGAACAGGTGTGCTTTTGGATGATGATGCATGGGAGGAAATTCAAGTTCCGGATACTGAAGAGGCACAGAAAGCAGATTTTGCACTTCGCATTGCTGGTGACAGCATGGAACCGATTTATCATGATGGAGATATTGTTCTGGTAGAAAAAGCAGATACTTTACAAGTTGGAGAAATCGGTATTTTTTTTGTAAATGGAAACGGCTACATCAAAAAATTTGGTGGAGATCGCCTGATTTCCTTGAATGACGCCTACGCAGATATTGCCTTAACCAATCAGGCACGCTGCTTCGGGAAAGTCATTGGCAGAGTATAGCGTTGTTGAGATTCAGCAAAGAACCTGCTGGAATCAAAGCAATTTAGAGGGGGACGCTCTGAATCAATCAAACATCAAACAGAAACATTTCAAAGGAGGCTCTTTATGAAAGCAACCGAATGGACAGAAGCATTTGCAAGTGGAAAAATGGATGACAAGCTGTCTTTGCTGTATGGCAATGCAAAAGCGACATTGGAACAGCAGCGGCAGCGGTATGTAGATGCGATTCAGGCATTTACAGAACTGTATCCGGAACGGGAAGACCTGTATATTTATTCTGCACCGGGCAGAACCGAAGTCGGCGGCAACCACACCGACCATCAGCACGGATGTGTGTTGGCTGCGGCAGTTAATCTGGATGCAATTGCAATTGTATCATTTCATGAAGATCAAGTAATTCGTTTGAAGTCTGCAAATTATCCGCAGGATGTTGTCGATCTGACCGACCTGAGTGTACATTTGGCAGAAATGGGGAAGTCTGCTGCATTGATTCGGGGCATTGCTGCCCGTTTTGCAGAGATGGGCGTTTCCGTATCTGGTTTTGATGCATACACGACATCCAGCGTCCTCAGCGGCAGCGGACTTTCTTCTTCTGCAGCATTTGAAGTACTGGTTGGAACAATTATCGACCAGTATTACAACGAAGGAAAAGCAGGTGCTGTTGAGATTGCAAAAATCGGACAGTATGCAGAAAACCGGTATTTTGGAAAGGGCAGCGGTCTGATGGATCAGATGGTCAGCTCTGTCGGCGGATTCGTCTATATTGATTTTGCAGATGTGGAAAATCCGAAAATTCAACAACACAATCTGGACTTTGAACACGCTGGGTATCATATCTGCATTACGGATACCAAGGGCAGTCATGCCGACCTGACGGAAGACTATGTCAGCATTCCGCAGGAGATGAAACAGGTTGCAGAACAGTTCGGAAAACAGTATCTGCGGGAAGTAGAACCAGCAGAATTTTTCGATGCCATCCCGAAATTGCATGGTGTTTGCAGCGATCGGGCAATTATGCGTGCTGTTCATTTCTTTGATGAAAATCGTCGGGCACTGCTGGAAAATAATGCTTTGGCAGCGGACAACTTGGACTTCTTCTTTGACTTGGTTCGGCAGTCTGGAGATTCCTCCGCAAATCTGCTGCAAAATCTCTATTCCTGCCGGAAACCAACCGAACAGGGGATCCCGTTCGGCATTATGATGAGCAAGCGATTCTTAGGAAAGAGCGGTGCGGTTCGAGTACACGGCGGCGGATTTGCCGGAACAATTCAGGCATTTGTACCAACGAAAGTGACTGAAGACTATGTAAAAGAAATGGAAGCCCTGTATGGAGCAGGCAGCTGCTACGTTCTGCGGATTCGTCCGGTTGGCGGATTTTCATTTCAGGCTTGATCAATGAGAAAGGATTGTTGTTCGATGATTTGTGATGCAATACAGCGTCTCATCAACTATGGGATTACGCAGAATTTAATAACAAAGGCTGATCAATTTGTTGTACAGAATCAATTGATGGAAGCCTTGCAGTTAACTGATTGGCAGCTTTCTGGTGCTGAAACTGAACCGGATGCATCCATTGATGCAATCTTACAGCCGCTGGTAGAATATGCTTGTTCCAATGGCATTATCGCCGATACCGCAGCTTCTCGGGATTTATTTGACACCAAGCTGATGGGAATCTTGACACCGATGCCGCATGAAATGATTGCAAAGTTTCAGGAACGGTATCAGGAAAGCCCGGAAGCTGCCACAGACTGGTATTTTGACATCAGCCAGAAGCTGAATTATGTACGGGCTGGCAGAATCGCAAAAGATAAAAAGTGGAAGTATGCCTCGGAATATGGTATGCTAGATATTACCATCAATCGTTCCAAACCGGAGAAAGACCCTCGGGATATTGCAGCCGCTCGCAATCAGAAGGCTGCTGCATATCCAAAATGTCAGCTCTGCCCCGAAAACGCAGGGTTTGCTGGGAATCCTAATCATCCGGCACGGCAAAATCTGCGTCCGATTCCGATGCAGATTGATGGACAGAATTGGGAATTGCAGTATTCGCCGTATGGCTACTATCACGAACATTGCATTGTATTCAATGATGCACACATTCCAATGAAAGTGGATCATGCGATTTTTGAAAAGCTGTTTGATGTGCTGGATTTCCTGCCACATTATTTCATCGGTTCGAATGCAGATTTACCGATTGTCGGCGGTTCTATTTTAAGCCATGAACATTTTCAGGGCGGTCATTATACGTTCCCGATGGCAGTTGCACCGATTGAAATTCCGGTTTCTCTGACAGCTTATCCTAATGTACAGGCTGGTATTTTAAAGTGGCCAATGTCGGTTGTTCGACTGAGTTCCACCAATCGAAAAGAATTGTCGGATGCCTGCAATACGATTCTTGAGCAGTGGAGAAGTTACAGCGATGCAGCTGTTGGAATCTATGCGGAAACCGATGAAACGCCACACAATACGATTACACCGATTGCTCGGAAAAAAGGCGATGCCTATGAATGCGATTTGGTTTTGCGAAACAATCGGACATCGGAAGACCGTCCGCTCGGTATTTTCCATCCGAATCCATCCTTGCACCACATCAAGAAAGAGAATATCGGCTTGATTGAAGTTATGGGTCTGGCAGTTCTTCCGGCAAGACTGGCAGTAGAATTGGACGTGCTGAAAGAAGCAATGTTACAGCACGAAGATTTGACAGCCAATCCCCAGACGGCTTCGCATGCTGTCTGGGCAGCAGAAGTGCAGAAACAACATCCGGAATTTTGCAAAGAAAATGCAGAAGCAATTTTGCAGGCAGAAGTCGGAAAAGTTTTTGAACAAGTGCTCTGTGATGCTGGCGTATTCAAACGGGATGAAGCCGGAAAAACAGCATTCTTGAAATTCTTGCAGATATTTGTATAACTTTATAATTGGCATGGGCTGCTGCATAGGTTCTTCTATGCGGCAGCTTTGTTTTTTGGAAACACTTGACGGAAAGAGAAAAATACGATATAATAAGAGAAAGTCAAAACGGAACAGAAAAGCTGCATCCGTGAAAATACACCTTACATAAGGGAGGACACTATGGCACAGCATGAAATGACAAGACACGAAACGAGAGAATGTGCATTTTATATTTTATTTGAAATGCAGTTTCAGAATGATACAGCGGAAGAACTGTTTCAAATTGCAGAAGAAGCAGATCTGTTACCCATTACCGATGCCGTAAAAGAAATGGTAAATGGCGTGGTTGCCCATGAAGCAGAATTGGATGAAATTATCTCTGCTTATAGTACCAAGAGAGTCATCAACCGGATTCCAAAAGTCAACCTCAGCATTTTACGACTGGCATTGTATGAAATTCGCTATGACGCACAGATGCCGATGAATGCAGCGATTGCAGAAGCCATTTCTCTGGCAAAAGCATACGGCTATCAGGAAGATATTTCCTTTATCAATGGCGTTCTGGGCAATTATGCTCGTGACCATGCAAAGGATACTGGAACAGAACAGCATGCGTGAATTTTTAGGACTGGATACCAGTAATTACACAACATCCTGTGCTATTTTCGATGCAGAGAGCGGAACAGTTCGGCAGGCGAAAAAACTTTTGCCCGTAAAATCTGGTATGGCAGGACTGCGGCAGAGTGACGCTGTTTTCCATCATACCCGACAGCTGCCGGAAGTGATACAGACATTATTGCCGAATCCACCGCAGAATCTAACTGGAATTGGTGTTACCATCCGACCACGCAACATCGAAGGCTCATATATGCCTTGCTTTTTGTGTGGAAAAACAATGGCGTATGGAATGGCAGCCGTAACGGACGTACCGGTTTATGAAACTTCTCATCAAATCGGGCATATCTTAGCAGCACTGTATTCTGCAAAGAAACTTTCTTTCTTAAAAGCTCCATTTCTTGCCTTTCATGTGAGCGGTGGAACAACAGATTGTCTGCTTTGCGAACCGGATGCAGATTTGTGCTTGAACATTACACAAGTTGGAACATCATTAGACTTGAAAGCTGGGCAAGCAATTGACCGTGTCGGCTTGATGCTGCAATTGCAATTTCCTTGTGGGGCTGCATTGGAGCAGCTTGCTGCTGCCAGCACGAAACAATATCGTACAAAGCCTGTTATTCGAGACGGAAATTGTTGCCTTTCTGGACTGGAAAACCGCTGTCAGGCGATGTTAAAGCAGGGTGAACAACCAGAAGATGTAGCCCGTTTCTGCTTGACCAGCGTTCGAGATACTGTTTTTGAAATGACAGCCTCTGCAAGAAAACAATATGGACAGTTACCCGTTCTCTATGCAGGTGGGGTCATGTCAAACCAGTGGATGCGAGAGAAATTGTTGTCTGCTGGAGATGTTTATTTTGCAGAGCCGGCTTTTTCTTGTGATAATGCAGTTGGAGCGGCGATTTATGCAGCATTACAGGCAGAGGAGAGCGAAACATGGCAGTTCTAACAGTAACACAATTGAATCGCTATGCTGCTTTTCAGTTGAAAGAAGACCGCCATTTACAGCACCTATTGATTCGGGGAGAGATTTCCGGATTTACCCGAAATCAGCGGTCGGGGCATTGCTATTTTATTCTGAAAGATGCAGAAAGCAGTGTTCGAGCAGTTTTGTTTCGCAATCAAGCGAGCCGGATTTCCATTCCGCTTGCAAATGGAATCTCTGTCATTGCAGCTGCAACCGCAACCCTCTACGAGCGAGAGGGCACGTTTCAGCTTTGTGTTACAGATTTACAGATGGATGGAGTGGGTGCACAGCAATCTGCATTGGAACAGCGAAAGAAACAACTGGCTGCACTTGGTGTATTTGATGCTGCCAGAAAACGCCCCTTGCCAGCTTTTCCGAAAAAAATTGGTGTGGTAACCTCTGCTTCCGGTGCTGCCATTCACGACATTGAACAGGTAATTCGGCGACGGTTTCCATTGGTGCAGTTGATGTTATTTCCAGCACAGGTACAAGGCGATTCCGCACCAGAATCTATTTCACATGCGATTCAGCGAGCATCGCAATCTGATTGTGATGTTTTAATTGTTGGACGAGGCGGTGGCTCTGCCGAAGATTTGCAGGCATTTCAAACGGAAGTAGTGGTTATGGCAGTATTCCATTGTTCCATTCCGGTGATTTCTGCTGTTGGACATGAGATTGACCAGACACTAACGGATTACGCTGCGGATTTACGAGCACCGACACCATCGGCTGCGGCAGAATTGGCAGTCCCGTCTATGTTGGAGTTGCAATATCAGATACAGGCAAATCGAAAACAGCTGAAAACTCGAATGGCTGCGATATTACAGCAGAAACAACGGCAATGGAGCGAACAACAAAAGTTGTTGTCTGCTGCTTCACCAGAAAAACGAATTGCCGGGCTGAAAAAAGAAGTACAGGCAAATCGACATCGGTTACAGCAACAGATGCATAAACTATTGCAGGAAAAACAATTTCAACTGCAATTGCAACAGACAAAACTAGAGGGAAATCATCCAAGCCGGATTTTGTCCAAAGGATATGCAATTGTTCGGCATGGGCAGCAGATTCTTTCTCATGCCGATGCGGTACAAGCCGGAGATGTTTTAACGATTCAGTTGGCACACGGTACAATTTCAGTGCAAGTGCTCGCACAGGAGGAAGAAACATGACTTTTGAAGAAAACTTGAAACAATTGCAGCAAGTCACAGAGCAGTTAGAACAATCCACACTGCCGCTGGAAGAAGCACTTGCTTTGTATCAAAAAGGCGTTCAATTGTCAGATGCCTGCCAGACGGCATTGCGGGAAGCAGAAAAACAATTTTCCTTGACCATAGAAGAGGAGGATTTCTCATGATGACAGAGTCAGAAATGAAACAGTTGTTGCAGCAGGATGGAAAAAAGGTGGAAGTAGCGTTGCAAGAATTGCTGCCGGATGATGCCATCAGTGCATTGCAGCGAACTTCTGTTGTAGAAGCCATGCGGTATTCTCTGGAAGCTGGCGGAAAGCGGATTCGCCCCGTATTGGTATTAGAATTTTGCAAGATGTTCGGTGGAACAGAAGAACAGGCAATGCCAGCTGCTGCTGCAATTGAAATGATTCACACATTTTCTTTGATTCATGATGATTTGCCAGCAATGGATGATGATGATATGCGTCGTGGCAGACCATCTTGTCACAAGGCATTCCCAGAAGCTCTGGCGATTTTAGCAGGGGATGCTCTTAGCATTCATGCTTTTTCTGTTTTGGCAAATAGTACCGCTTTATCTGATGCACAGAAAGTGCGATTGATTACAGAGCTGGCAGAAGAAAGCGGTCATCATGGTATGATTGCCGGACAGGTATTGGACATGGAGCAGGAAGGCAGAGCGGATGTAACCGTTGACCAACTGAAAACCATGTGTGCGTTTAAAACGGGGGCACTGATTCGGGTTGCTTGCCGGATGGGATGCATTGCAGCAAATGCAACGGCGGAACAAATAAAAGCCGCTGATACTTATGGCAGCTATTTGGGTCTGGCATTTCAGATTGTGGATGATATTCTGGATGTTACCAGCACCACGGATGTGTTGGGCAAGCCAGTCGGCAGCGATGCCGAAGAAAACAAAGTTACATTTGTAACATTGCTGGGCTTAGAAGCAGCACAGAAAGAAGCTGCTGCATTAACGGAAAAAGCAATGGCGACGTTAAAAACACTTCCAAATCCAGAATTTTTGATGGCGTTGACACAATCGCTGTTATCTCGAAAACATTAAAAGGTCGGAACAAGATTGGATTCTGATGAAAACGAATGGTTAAGAAGGGATGTTATGAATGAAAACAATATACCGGCAGAGAAGCGGTTCTCTTTGGCGACCATGCAGCTGCCGGAGGATCTAAAAAAACTAAATATCGAACAATGTCAGCAGCTCTGCAAGGAAATCCGGTCTGTTTTAATCCAGACGGTTTCTAAAAACGGCGGACATCTGGCATCGAATCTCGGAGTGGTCGAATTGACGGTTGCCATGCATCGTGTTTTTGATTCTCCGCAAGATAAATTTGTATGGGATGTTGGACATCAGTGTTACACCCATAAGATTTTAACGGGGCGGTATGCACGATTTTCCACGCTCCGAAAAGAAAACGGCATTTCTGGTTTTCCAAAGCCGGAAGAATCGCCACATGATACATTTATCAGCGGACATAGCAGTACTGCCATTTCCGTTGCCAGTGGGGTTGCAGAAGCCATGCGGCAAAACGGTGACCCCCATCATGTGATTGCTGTGCTGGGCGATGGAGCAATGACTGGCGGTCTGGCATTTGAAGGGCTGAACAATGCTGGAAAGAGCAAAAATCGGCTGATTATTATCTTGAATGACAATGCCATGTCGATTTCTAAAAATGTTGGCTCTGTGGCAAAATATCTTGCCAACATTCGCAATTCCGAAAACTATGTCAAGACGAAGAAAGCGGTAGAACGCAAGCTGCAAAAAACACCTGTCATTGGTGCACCGGTTGCGAAAATGATTAAATCTTCCAAAGATGCCCTGCGAGATACGGTTTTCCGTTCGGCAACGATTTTTGAAGACTTTGGGTTTGTCTATTTAGGACCTGTGGATGGGCATAACTTAGAAGATTTGGAAGAAGTTTTGCAGGCGGCAAAGGCATACGAATGTCCGGTTTTCGTGCATATTCACACGAAAAAAGGGAAAGGCTATTTGCCATCTGAAAAAAACCCGGGCGAATTTCATGGAATCTCTCGCTTCAATGTGGAAACTGGAAATCCGGAAATTTCCGGCAAGGATACCTATTCCGATATTTTCGGGAAAGAATTGGTTCGCCTTGCAAAGAAAGATGCTTCAATTTGTGCGATTACCGCAGCTATGGAACACGGAACCGGACTGCAATATTTTTCCAGAGCCTATCCGCAGCGGTATTATGATGTTGGCATTGCGGAACAGCATGCGGTTACGTTTGCAGCTGCATTGGCATCACAGGGAAAGTTACCTGTTTTTGCAGTGTATTCCTCTTTCTTGCAGCGTGCTTATGACCAGTTGCTGCATGATGTTGCAATTGGAAAATTACATGTTGTGCTGGGCGTTGATCGGGCTGGCGTGGTTGGAGAAGACGGAGAAACGCACCATGGATTATTTGATGTATCATTTTTAACTTCGATTCCAGGTACAACCATTTATGCACCAGCCTGTTATGATGAATTGACACTCTGTTTGCGGCAAGCTCTGTATCAGAATACTGGTTTGGCTTGTATCCGCTATCCACGTGGAGCAGATAACACGGTATTTGATAAAAGTGCATTGAATACGGCTTACACGCATACCGCAGGATGTCGAACCGATACGCTGTTAATTGGTTACGGCAGAACGTATGATTTATTATACCGTGCAAAGCAAGCAGCTGAAAAAGAAGGACTTGCTTGTGATTTGCTGAAGCTGACGCAGATTTTTCCATTGCCGGAATTGATTCCCTCCATTTGTTGTTCCTATCGGCAAATTTTGTTTTTTGAAGAAGCATATTATTATGGCGGCATTTCCCAGCTGCTGGGAGATCTGCTGCTGGAGATGGGATATACAGGCAGCTATCAGCGGATTGCTCCGAAACAGTTCATTCCACAGGCATCGATTGCCGCACAGTTGGATGAAATTGGCTTGTCAGAAGCTGCTATGCTGAAAAAAATCTGGCAGACAGTGGAACAGAAAGAGAAGGAGCAGTCTGTATGACACGGTTGGATGTATTATTGCTGCAACGTGGTCTGGTCGGCAGTCGGCAGCGAGCAAAAAATCTGATTGCAAATGGTCAAATTCAAGTAGATGGTGTTGTCTGCACCAAACCAGCAAAGCTGACTGAAGAAACCGCTGCTCTCACTTTGTTAGGGGAAGATTTGCGATATGTTGGCAGAGGCGGTTTAAAACTGGAATGGGTTCTGGAACAGCAAAATCTCTCTCTGGAACAGGCAATCTGTATGGATATTGGAGCTTCGACTGGCGGTTTTACCGACTGTATGTTACAGCATGGAGCAAAAAAAGTCTATGCGGTTGATGTTGGACATGGGCAGCTGGCAGATTCCCTGCGGCAGGATGAACGGGTTGTCTGTATGGAAGGAACGGATATTCGGACGTTGCCGCAAACTGCCATTGCAGAGCCGATTGATTTTATTTCAGTGGATGTTTCGTTTATTTCTTTGGAACGAATTTTGCCGGATATTTGCCGATTTTTATCGGATACTGGCAGAGCCGTTTTGCTCATTAAACCGCAGTTTGAAGCAGGGCGTTCTGATATTGGAAAGAATGGAATTGTTCGTTCTAAAAACGTCCATGTACGAGTGTTGCGTACCGTTTGTATGGCACTGGAACAGCAGGGGCTGCATATTCAATTTCTATGCCCTTCGCCGATTCGAGGCGGTTCTGGCAATATCGAATATCTGGTGCAGGTACAGCGTGGCGATGTTTCGTCCGTTCCGTATGCACCGGAAGCAGTTGCAGAACAGGCATGGAGTCAAAAATAAGAGGAGGTTCTGCCATGAAAGCAGTGGTGTTCCCAAACTTAAAAAAAGAGCTTGCACTTTCCTGTGCAAGAGAAGTTTGCGATGTTTTGCAGGCTTGCAATATCACGCCCATTGCAGACCTGGAATTACGGGCACTGTTTTTTGACAAGTCTTTTGTGCAATATCAGCCACTTTTAGAGGCAGTACAGGAAGCGGAATTTGCCATTGCAATTGGCGGAGATGGAACGATTCTTCGTTGTGCAAATCACTTGATTCATACCAACACCAAATTGCTGGGAATTAATACAGGAAGACTGGGCTTTATGGCAGCCTTAGAACCGAGCCAAATCCAAGAAATTGCACGGCTTAAAACGGGAGATTATCGGGTGTCCAGTCGGATGCTGCTCTGTGGGGATTTGCTGGACTTGCATGGACATGTTGTACAGCACTGCACGGCTTTGAATGATATTACAATTGCACGGCAATATGCACACGTTGTAGATTTTTCAGTATATCGGAATAATGTCTTGTTGGGCGAATATCGGGCAGATGGTGTTCTGTTCAGTACACCAACTGGTTCTACCGCATATGCTTTATCTGCTGGCGGGCCAATCATTGAGCCGGAATTTTCCTGTATCGAAATGACCTTGATTTGTCCGCATTCGCTTTCTGCAAGACCAATTCTATTTTCACCGGAAAGCCGGCTGTGTGTATCATTGCAAGAGCAGGATGTACGGGATGTGTATATCAGTGCAGACGGTGCACCACCAATCTGTTTGGACGCTTATCATCGAATGGAAATCTACCGTTCCCCACATGAAATTTCTCTGATTGACTTGAGTGGGAACACATTTTTTGATTCTTTGAATCGAAAAATGATGCAGTCACTAAAAGGGGAATCTGAAAAAGAGAAGGTGACAAAATGGGAAAAAAAGAACGACACGCCGCAATCATGGAATTGATTCAGCAAAAAGAGCTGGAAACGCAGGAAGATTTGATACAAGCGTTGCTGGAGCAGGGAATTTCTGTCACACAGGCGACCATTTCCAGAGATATTCGAGAATTGCAGCTGGTAAAACAGCATTTGGAAAACGGTGTTTGTTGTTACCGTCTGCCGGAACAGACACCCATTTCTGACCATCTTTTACGGGATGCCATTCTGCGAACGGATTATGCCGGGCAAATTGCCGTTTTACACTGTCGTTCTGGCACCGCACAGGCAATCTGTGCGGCTGTCGATGCCAAGCAAGACCATCGCATTGTGGGAACGATTGCCGGAGATGATACCATTTTTATTTTGCTGCGGTCAGAAGAACAGGCTGCCTTTTTCGCAAAACAATATGCAGTCTGGATGCAAACGGAAGAAGGGGAAACGATATGCTGAAAGAACTTTATATTCAAAATTTGGCTGTTATTGAGCAGGCAAGCATTCCGTTTTCTCAGCATTTTAATGTGTTCACCGGTGAAACCGGTGCCGGAAAGTCCATCCTGATTCATGGCATCAATGCCGTTTTAGGGCAGCGAGTGACAAAGGATTTTGTCCGGACAGGCTGCAAAAAAGCAGTCATTTCTGCACAATTTACAGACTTGGGCACACCTGTCTTAGAATGTTTGGAAGCGTTGGGACTTTCTGCTCCAGATGGAGAGTTGTTGTTGACGAGAGAAATTATGGCAGACGGCGGCAGCACAGCACGCATCAACCATCGGATTGCAACCGTTTCTGCACTGCGAGAATTGGGAGCAAGACTGATTCACATTCACGGGCAGCATGACAATCAGATTTTACGGTCAGCCGATCAGCACTTGCAAATGATTGACCAGTTTGGGGAAACACTGCCCTTGCTGCAATCTTATCAAACACATTTTCGTGCTCTACAAAAGATTGCAAAACAGTTGAATGCGGCACAAAAGGCAGCAAAAGAACGGAAACAAAAGCAAGCATACCTGCAAACGCTACTGGAAGAAGTGCGTGCTCTGCAAATAGAACCGGGAGAAGAAGACCGAATTACAGAAAAAATGCAGCAGTTACAAGCGGCAGAGGATGCAGCAATGGCAGTTCGTTTCGCTTGGCAATTATTGGAAGAGAACGAGCAGAGTGCAACTGCCAGTTTAGCAGAAGCAGAACAGCAGCTACAGGCTGCAACCTTTCCGGCGGAGGCTCAGTCTGAACAAGAATCGTGGTTGCAGCGATTGGAAGCGGTCAAAGTAGAATTGTTGGACTTGTCAGAAAGCTTGTTTCAAAAGATGGAACAGCTCTCCGATAATGAAGCTCAGTATCAGCAATTACAGCAACGGGCAGAATTATTTCGGCAGGTTTCTAAAACATATCTGTGCACCTGCGATGAATTGTTAGAACGTGCAAACGATGCAGAATTGCAACTGGAACAGATGCAACACGATGCGGTTGCAATCAAAACACTATTGGAAGAAAAAAACCACTTACTAGAAGTGGTTTCTACAGAGGCAAAGCAGCTTTCTCAGCAGCGAGCAACAGCAGCAAAACGGTTTACAGATGCGGTCATGGAGCAATTGACCTTTTTAAATATGCCGGATGTTGTTTTACAGGTCGCTCATACAACCGGAAAGCTGACCATTCAGGGAATGGATAGCATGGAACTATTGATTTCTGCCAACAAGGGCGAAGCACCAAAGCCGCTTGCAAAAATTGCATCTGGCGGGGAACTATCTCGAATTATGCTGGCGTTAAAATGTGTCATTGCAGATAGAGATCAGATTCCGACCTTGATTTTTGATGAAATTGATACGGGTGTCAGCGGAAAGGCTGCCCAGAAAATTGGATTCAAGCTAAAAGAAGTCGGGAAAAATAGACAGGTTCTCTGCGTAACGCATTTGTCACAGATTGCAGTGATGGCAAATCATCACCTTTTGATTGAAAAAAAGGTGGAAGGGGAACGAACCAGTACCCATGTAACACCATTGGATTTGGAAGGACGGGTGCAGGAAATCGCTCGAATTATGGCTGGAGATTCTCCCAGCAAGTTGATGCTGCAAAGTGCAAGAGAAGCTTTGCAACAAGCACAAGAAGCAGAATAAATGCTTAATAGGAATTATTATCAAAAACGACATAAAAACTACTTTTAAAATTCTCATAGATTGTGTATCATAAAAACAGACGAAACGTCATAGAATAAGGTGTGTGATGGTATGAGTGTTCGGCTCAATCCGGATGCAGATTTGGTTGCTGCAATTCGGGAAGGATTGCGAAAGAAGGGCGGTTATTGTCCTTGTCGATTAGAACGGACAGAAGCATATAAATGCATGTGCGAAGAATTCCGGAAACAAATTGCAGATCCGGAATTTGAAGGATATTGTCATTGTATGCTGTATTATAAAAGCAATGATGCAGAAACAGGAAAGGATGAGAAAAATGGCAGTCACAACAGTAACAAAGGATAATTTTGAAGCAGTGGTTGTGCAAGCAGAAAAACCAGTTCTGATTGATTTCTATGCAACTTGGTGCGGTCCTTGCAGAATGGTATCTCCGCTGGTGGATGAAATTGCGGAAGAATATCAGAACTATCAGATTTGCAAGGTGGACGTGGATGAGTCGCCAGAATTGGCACAGAAATTCGGTGTCATGAGCATTCCAACATTGGTGGTACTGAAACAGGGAAAGGTTATTACCCAGAATATAGGTGCATTGCCAAAGAATGCAATTTTAGATTTGCTGGAACAGGCAGAAAAGTAAAGAAAAGTAAAAAGCGGTAGGTTTGATATTCAAACCTACCGCTTTTGTGTTTCTCAATGCATTTGATTAGCCGCCAACGGTGATACAGCAATAGGTAATTGACTGTACCACACCATTTCCGTCTAATGCAAAATCTAACTGGTAATCATTTTCTCCATCGCCATTTGTATCAATCAAATACCGATAGACACCATCTTCCTCAACGCCGAAGCCATAAGCAGCTTCTACATCAGACTTTGTAGAACCAACATGAATGCCCTTTTCTGTGGATGCTTTCTCGTTGGAAAGCGTAATGGCTTTCAAGGTTGCATCATCATTATCAACCAATTCCAGTTTGATACCCTGTTCGTCATACGAAATAAACTGCATGCCATCGACTGATTCAGTAGAAACATAGCCTTTTCCTTGCATGAGGTTTCGGAAATCAATGCTGCTGTCTCCCGGTTTCACGGAAATTCCGTCAAACGTAAACCGCATGTCGTCTTCCGCAAAAGTTCCATTTGGTGCAACCAGTGTGCTAATAACAGTTGTTTCAACGATTGCGGTTGCCTCTGTCGGAGCTTCTGTAACAGGTTCTGTTGGAACTTCCGTTGGAATTGTAGTAACAACTGTAGTTTGTGCAACAGTTGGCTGTGTGGCAGGAGCTTTTGTTCTCCGAACAGTCAAATTCGGGTTTCCGGCATAGTGAATGGTGGTAGCTGTTGTGGTGTTCGTGCTGCCGGAACTGGTTGCACTGCCAGTGCTGCTGGAAGTAATCCCAGAGGTTGCAGTTGTGGCAGAAGTCGTTTCAGAAGAAGCAGTGGTTTTTGCCACCTCAATGATAGTATCTGGAACAGATTGGTCAATTTCTGTCTTTTGACCGCATCCAATTAATGTGCCAAGTAAGGCAGCAGAACAAGCATATGCAAAAATTTGTTGTTTTTTCATAAAAATGACGCCTCTCTTCTTTTCTGCAAAATCCCTCATTTTGCAGATTGTCAAACAGGAAAACAAGTGATTTTTCTCTTTTTTGGATACCACATATTATACTACAGAGAATGTCATTTGTCAATGGTGCAGGTTTCCTATTTTGGAAAAACGGATTTTTCAGAATATTTTTTAGAAATCGGGTTATTTTTTCTTGGAATTGTGTTGATTTCGCTGATTCCAAGCAGCATCTTCACAAAGAACCGTTCTATTTTTTTGGAATCCTTGTACAACTGAACGATACGTTGCCAGCATTCGCAGGGAAATCCCACCCATTTTTAACAACAATTGAAACGCAGTCCCTTTTTTTCGACTTGCATAAAATCCCTTTTTCGTGAATGGATGAAATAAAAATACAGATTTTTGCTTCTGAACGGCTGCACGGGTTGCTTCAAAAAAGGAAACTTGTGGGATAGAATTCGGCACTTCTGTACAGTTTGTTTGGAACTGTTCTGTTGCAGCTTGCTGCTGCTGTAGAATTTGCCGATGAAGGGTGATGGCATCCGTTTTTTGCAGCCATTTCCATCCACGCAAAAAATCTCGGTATCCTTGTAATACGAATTTTGCAGTATCATAGCGGTGCAGAAAAAGCAAATGTAACATGGTTCTCCAAAGTTCTAAGACAACAGAAACGGCATTTTTCGCTTGCCTGTGGAGGGCATAGGTGATACAACCGTTGCGTGTGATATAGTATTCATTCCATGATGCATATTTCAGATGAAAGTTTTCATGCCAGACACAAACACCCGTCATCATGACAACTTGCTCTTTGATTTGCAGGGCGTATTCCACATCGTCCATCTTAATAAAAAACGGCATAGGAAGACCTGCTTTTTTGATTGCTGCAATGGGCAGAAAACACATCCACCATGCAGCATAATTGGCAGCAATCGGCTGCATCCGTGCCAGCAGGGAAGTATGTTTAGTTAAATCTGCCTGCGGCTGTATGCCAGTTAGACAGCGATTTTGGCAGCATGCACCAGCTTCAAACTGCATTGCAGGCTGCATGATGTCCATCATTGTTCCGCCAACGGTCAATGTTTCCTGCTGTTCTGGTTTGCAGATGGACAAGAAAGAAATGGCTCTCTGAACACCGTTCCAGTCTGCAATAATATCATCATCCATGAGCAGGACATGCGTATATTTTTCTCGATGCAGAGCTTCTTGTATGCCCCTTGTAAATCCGCCGCTTCCACCTGTGTTTTGATTGGAAATCAGGTGAATTTGATTGGAATCCGGCAACTGTTCTTCTGTCCAGGTTTGTCCGTTATCAATCAGGAAAATGTCTACTGGAAGGGTGTGATGTTCTTTTTGCCATTGTAAAAATTGCTGTAGGGTATTGGAAACCCAGGATTCCCGTTGATAGGTGCAAATTACTGTAGCCACTTGAATAGCGTGAAGTTCTGAAACATCTGCCAAATAGCAGCCACGCAAAAATAAGCAGTTCTCTGATTTTGCCTGCAAGCGAAAATACAGAAAGCCGTTTTCCGGAAGATTGGAAATCGAAAACGGAAATACTTGTGGCTGTGTCCCATCACTGGTGACGGTTTGTTCATAGAGCAGGCTTGTTCGTTCTGCGGTGCGAACATAGCATTGTACCAGCATCGTTCCCTTTATGAAAAAAGTTGCAATGGGGGTTGTTAAGGTTGTATACCGCCGCCATTGCAGATAATCAAAACATCCAAACCAAGTATCGAAAGAAACAGCACTGTCGTATGCCAATTTCAGATGATTTGCAACCTGTGTAACGATCCCTTCTGTCCGGATATACAGAGCAGTGGGGGTTGATTCTGATTCTGGCAGGCATAGTTGATAAAGTTCCATATTCACGCTGTTTCCTCCGTTCCAATTCATAATGATATAGATTTATTATAGCACAGGTTCTCTGTAAAGTCAAATCCAAAAAAGTGAAAAACGAGCCTTTCTCGATAGAAAGAACTCGTTTTTCAAGGAGTATTTTATTTGGAGGATGGCTGCAACAGGGATTTCAAAAAATCTGTATCTGCTGCAACACAGAAATTTCCGCCATAGAAATTTCTATCGTCGTCGTAGATGTTCGTGTATTCATCATCATAAACATCAACATCTAATTCGACATAAGAATCCGTGTCTGTAATAGGATGATCCAGCAATCCTTTTTCGAGAATCTCGGAAAGTAGATTGGTATTTTCAGGACTGCTGTATGGATATTCGATTGCAGTTTCTCCAGAAATGTGAATCGACAAACTAATATCATAATCTTCTGCAAATTGCAGCTTTGGCATATCGTTCTTTACGAAGTCTTTTAACTTGGAGAGATCTTCTTGCTGCTGTTCATATAGATACGTTTGGTATTGTTCTACAGTTTTTGGATAGATGGAAGCATAAACTGGAATGGAAATTTGATAATTGCTGTTATTGTCGTAAATATCATAATCGAACCAAAAGACAGCAGTTTCTGTTGAATGGTTTGCCGTATACCAGGCTGAAAAATCTACAGTCTGTAATTCTGTCTTTAGGGTTTCAAACAATTGGCTGGCGTTCCGCTCATTCATCCCTCCGTAGCTTCCATTGCGATCGTAAGTCCACAATGTCTGTTCAATTGGTTCAGGCGGATTTCTCCAACTGGAATCGTCTTTCATGGATTCATAGGTTTGTTCCGCAAGGGCTCTCTGTGTTTTCGGGTCAATGCGGATGTGCCGATAACGAGTTCCAGATTTTGTGACAATTTTAAAGTTAAATTCTGCGTAGGCATATCGCTTTTCATCATTATAATATTGCTGGCTTCCGCCCTCTTTCATATCCTGTACGTCACTCTTTAAGTTGTCAAGAATGGCAGCAATTAAATCTTTGTCTGTAATCGTTCCCATATAATGACTTTGAACGTAATCATCATAAGAAACCTGATTGCCATTATTGGTGCTTTGCGGCAAGAAGGTGATTCCGGTCACTTCTTCTGCTGTTGGCTGGAAGTTATAAGCACGCTGTATGATGCTATGCATACCAAAAATCATTACACCGTTCAGCACCAGTACAACCAGTAATCCGGGAGCAGCTTTCCACATCTTCTGAACGCTTTTGGTTGTCAGCAATTCAAACAGGAAATAGATTGCAACTGCAACGAGATAGGCAACAATTATTTCAAAGCGATAGGTTGCGTCCTGCATGGCATTTGCTTCTGAGAGAATAACCGCTGCAACAACAACACAATAAATCATTGTGACTGTAATACGATAAATCGATTGCAAAATGGGGCTGGATGCACTTTTTCCAGCAGTTTCACTTTTTCGTTTTTGAAAGAGAAACGCTGCCAGAAGCAGATAGATGACACTCAGGCATACACTGTAAATCATGGGGGCAGCAGAAGAAAATAGCTGGTAAGTATCTGAGATGCCGCATAATGGATATAACACACAGCCACTGATGGGGTTGATGGAATCGTTTAGAAGTGAAAAGTGATCGGACGAAGCATAAATAAAAGGAATATTTTTCCAAATCCCAGTCAACATAAAAATCAACAATCTTGGAGCGAATAAAATCAAGCCGCTGAGAATGATGTTGGAAAACATCGTCCCTGTAATCGACATCGCAACCAAAATGGCTGCCATCACCTGTAAGCTGTAAAGAAAACAGCTAAGCGTTAGTAAAAATAGTGCATGATAAGGAATGTTGATGTAGGTGGAAAAAATTGCTGCCGGAATCAATACGCCGATCAATCCGGATAGTGCTAAAATTGCCAGCCATGTGACAATGGAAGACGTATAGCTGCAATACAATGCCATGCGAGTCTGTGGAATGGCGAATAGAAAATCGCTGCTATTGCGTTTGTTCATAAAGTGGAATAACCACAGGGTCATCACGGGTGCAAATACAGAGAATAGCAGCAGTAACAGTGGAGCGACTTCCAATGCACTCAAATTGGCAAGGACAATGGAGGAATCCTGATATAATTCCATTTGTCTTTGCGTGGATAGTGCGTTGTCAACAACGGTAATTGCCGAAGAGCAAAACAACAAAATTGCACCTAAAATGCCAACGATTCGGAGCTGTCGAAGTCCTTCTATATAAAGCCCCACAGAAAATGGTTTTTTATTTATTTCTCTCATTTTTCTGTTTCCCCCTTATTCGATGTCGAAAGCATATCCTAATGCTTCCATTTCGTAAGTAAAGACTTCCTCCAAAGACAGCGGCAATACATCCAAAATGGTTGGGTGCATCGCTTGCAACGCTGCTACAATGGCTTCTCGATTGCCGGTCACGATCAAGTTGGCAACCGCACCTTGTTTGGAGAAATGCCGGATCTTCATGTCCGGTATTGCAGTAAATCGACTTTCTCCGTAATCGTCTGGAAATGCAATTTGAATTTTGAACTGTTCTGTTTTCAGGTTTTGCACATCGCTCTCCAACACCAGACCGCCTTTGTGGAGCAGGGCGAGCTGATCGCAAGTGTCCTCCAATTCCCGCAGGGAATGAGATGTAATAATTGCGGTTGCGTTTCGCTCTAATACATCGTCACAAATCAGCTTTTTGACCAAATTCCGCATAACGGGATCTAATCCGTCAAAAGTTTCATCGAAGAAAATATAATCTGGACGAATGGAAAGGGCAAGAATGGTTGCTGCCTGTCGCCGCATGCCTTTGGAGAAGGTGTTCAGTGATTTTTTTGGATTCAGTTCAAATTGTTTGGTTCGCTGCTGGTAATAAGAGCGGTCAAAACTGGGATAGCAGGCAGCGTATAAATCTGCCATGCGGTTCATGGATGCACCGTTCAAAAAATACAGTTCATCCGGCACATAGGCAATGTGCTGTTTGACTTCCGGATTATTCCAGACGGGTTTTCCGTCAATGGAAATACTGCCTTCATCGGGCTGGTAAACGCCGGTCAGCAATCGCAAAAAGGTGGATTTTCCGGCACCATTTGAACCGCCCATGCCATAAATACAGCCTTTTTCGATTTCACAGCTCAATGAACGCAAAGCGGTAAAATCCTCAAATCGTTTGGTTAGTTGATGGGCAAGAATCATGATGTTTCCTCCTTTTTGGGTGCGTATGCTTTGTTGACGCAATCTTGAATGGCTGCCAACGGAACACCTGCCAGTGCCATTTCTTTTAAGATTTCTGTCAGTTCCTGTAATCGTTCCATATGTCGTTGATTCAAAATTTGTTTCGCCTCCTCACAAACAAAATAGCCTTTTCCGGGTACGGAACGAATCAGACCACGGGCATCCAGATCGCTATACGCTTTTAAAACCGTTCTTGGATTGATGGCGTGTTGCATAGTTACGTTGCGGACAGATGGAATTTGGTCGCCCGGTTTCAGAACATCGTTGAGCAGGAAGGATTCTACCTGTTCGATAATCTGTTCATACACCGGCTTTCTGGACATGGAATCAATTTGAAACATCAAATCACCCCCTTGTTTTTGCGTTGCAGGTGTTTTGTGTGTTGCATGTGTGATGCAACACCTATATACTACCATATGGGCGGAAAAATGTCAAGAGGAAATCTCGATTTTCGTATAAAATAAATAAAAGAAAGAAATAGTAGCTGTTTAATTTGCACATTTTCGTGTAAAGCAAGCGAAATCTTGATTTTGAGGGTGATATACTTTCGGAAAAAAGTTCCAATCGATTTCACCAAACTTTCCGCAAACTTTTCTTGTACTTTCATAAATTTTATGTTATGATAGAAGAGAGAAAAAGAAGCATTGGGGAAATACGAAAAAAGAAAGGAATGGTGTTGAAAACATGACCGCTTATATGGAATGGGAAGCACAATTTTTGTTATGGATGCAGGAACGACTGCGAAAAGACCGACTCACAAAGTGGGTGCGGCGAATTACACAGCTGGGAAACGGCGGGCTTATCTGGCTGTCCATTGCCTGTCTGTTGTTTGCCGTTCGTCCGCAGCGTCTGCTGGCTGCAACGGTGATCACAGCACAGCTGCTGGGTGCATTGGTGACCAACTTGTTCATTAAGAACACCGTAAAGCGAAGACGACCGTATGAAATCATTGCTGGATTGGAGGCGTTATTGCCGCCGCAGAAAGACTGGTCATTTCCGTCCGGACATACGACTAGTTCCGTGTCCGCAGGTTTGTTGCTGTTCTTTCATCTGCCGTTATTGTTTGGGATTCCATGCCTGAGCATTGCTCTTTGCATTGTATGGTCGAGAATGTACTTAGCAGTACATTTTCCGACAGATATTTTGGGCGGTGTTTGCATTGGCGGATTTTGTGCGATGATGGCAGAGTACATTACACCGATGCTGTTGGTTCACGCCTGAGAGAACTAAGAGAACTTACGAGAATTATAAAAAATATTTGCGAAAAATGTTACATTTCTTTGCAAGCAGGATTCCGTTTGGAATTCTGCTTGCTTTTTTTGTGGCAATGTGCTATAATAAGAACGGAATCCAAATGGTATTTTGGCGTATCTTACAGGGATTCCAGAAATCAGATGGAAAGGTGGGCTTATACGTGTTAATCATTCGTTCTGTGAAAACAGCGGAACAAATTCAAGAATTGGCAGATTTGGCGAACAAGATTTGGAATGAATATTTTGTGAAAATTCTATCCAAAGAACAGATTGCCTACATGGTAGAGCAATTTCAGTCAAATGCCGCTCTAACCAAGCAAATCGAAGAAGGCTATCAGTATTATTTTGTAATTGATGATACGGAAGTCATCGGGTATTTTGGAATTTGCAAGAAGCCAGATGATACGATGTTCTTATCGAAGTTCTATTTGTCCGGCGAACATCGTGGAAAAGGATATGCTTCCCAGATGTTCCAGTTCATCAAGGAAAAGGCATTGGAACAGCGATGCAGCAATATCTGGCTGACCGTAAACCGCTATAATCAACAGGCAATTGCCGTTTATGAACACTTCGGAATGCAGTGCGTTCAGAAGCAAGTCACAGACATTGGAAATGGATTTGTAATGGACGATTTTGTGTATCGTTACACCCTTTAAATTGGTACTTTTTCGGAAAGTGCAATTCTGTCAGAAGAGGGATAGATAAAATTTCAATTCCAAGCCTTGTGAAAAAAATATCAAAGACGGGGCACGGCTTTCTTTTTTCATCTTTTTTCTGCTTGAACTTACAGAAAAAAATAATTTACATCAAATTGCTTGAACATTCGCACAAGGTATGATATAATTACAAACAGTGTGAAAGAACCCGATGCCTTTCGTGCACTGCACGGATTGAAGCAAAGGCATCGAATCATTCCAATCGCATGACATACTACTGCTTTTTTTAAAAAGCACAAACAAAATTAGGAGAGGAACTATGGAATATCGGATTGAACATGACTCCATGGGAGAAGTGAAAGTGCCTGCTGATAAGTATTGGGCAGCACAAACACAGAGAAGCAGTCAGAATTTCCCGATCGGTGTTGGTTTGGAAACCATGCCGAGAGAAATCACACACGCATTTGGTATTTTGAAGAAGGCAGCAGCAATAGCAAACCATTCGCTGAAGCCGGAAAAAATGACCGATGAAAAGTTGGCAGCCATTTCTCAGGCTTGCGACGAAGTTATGTCGGGCAGTTTGAATGCACATTTCCCGTTGGTTGTATGGCAGACAGGTAGCGGTACGCAGTCAAACATGAACGCAAATGAAGTTATTGCAAACCGTGGTAACGAAATCGCTGGCAAGAAGCTGCTGCATCCAAACGATGATGTCAACATGAGCCAGTCTTCCAACGACACATTCCCGACTGCAATGCATATTTCTGCTGTGATTGCAATCGAAGATAAGGTGCTTCCGGCAATTGATAAGCTGGTTGCAACGTTCAAGCGTCTGGAAACAGAAAATGAAGGCATCGTAAAGAGCGGCCGTACCCACTTGCAGGATGCAACCCCAATCGCATTTTCTCAGGAAATCAGCGGATGGAGAAGCACACTGGAACGGGATAAGGAAATGCTTCAGGCAGCTCTGCCGTTCCTGAAGACACTGGCACTGGGTGGTACTGCTGTTGGTACTGGTCTGAATACCCCGAAGGGATTTGATGTTGCAGTTGCAAAGGCTGTTTCTGAAATCACCGGAAAGGAATTCCGGACAGCAGAAAACAAGTTCCACGCACTGACCAGCAAAGATGAACTGGTATTTGCACACGGTGCACTCAAGGCACTGGCTGCAGATATGATGAAGATTGCAAACGATGTTCGCTGGCTGGCAAGCGGCCCAAGAGATGGTCTGGGTGAAATTTTCATTCCGGAAAATGAACCAGGCTCTTCCATCATGCCGGGTAAGGTAAATCCGACGCAGTGCGAAGCCGTTACAATGGTAGCCGTTCAGGTAATGGGCAATGATGTTGCAGTTGGAATGGCTGCTTCTCAGGGCAACTTTGAACTGAACGTATTCATGCCGGTTTGTATGTATAACTTCTTGCAGTCTGCACGTCTTTTGGCAGAAGCAATTGTGTCCTTTAATGACCACTGTGCTTGCGGCATTCGTGCAAACAAGGAAAAGATGCATCACAACCTGCACAACTCTTTGATGCTGGTTACTGCATTGAATCCGTACATCGGTTATGAAAATGCAGCAAAGACCGCAAAGAAGGCTTACAAGGAAAATATTTCCCTGAAGGAAGCTTGTGTTTCGCTTGGGTTCTTAACAGCAGAACGCTTTGACGAAGTGTTCCATCCGGAACAGATGGTCTGAGCCTGCTGTTGGCATAACAGGAAATTTGCTTTTGCGGAGTGCATTGCTTCGCAGGAGCAGGTTTCAAAATTGATAGAAAGGTAGTTTTGCTATGACATTCAGTTATTTCCCAGGATGTACACTGAAGACCAAGGCAAAGGATCTGGATCGGTATGCAAGAGCCAGTGCAGAAGCGTTGGGCTTTACACTGGAAGAGCTTCCGGACTGGCAGTGCTGCGGTGGCGTATATCCGATGGCAAAAAATGAAATTGCAACAAAACTCTCTTCCGTACGTGCATTGGTTTCTGCTCGTGAAAAGGATCAGGCGTTGGTAACGCTCTGCTCCGCATGTCATAATGTCATCAAGCAGGTAAACCACGACATGCAGACGGATGAGAACATGCAGATGAAAGCCAACAATTATATGAAGCTGGAAACACCGTATACCGGTGAAACAGAAGTACTTCATTATTTGGAAGTCCTGCGGGATAAGATTGGCTTCGACAAGGTAGCAGCTGCGGTAAAAAATCCGTTAAAGGGTAAGAAAATCGCTGCTTACTACGGATGTCTTTTGCTGCGGCCGGGTAAGGTGCTGCAGATGGATAACCCGGAAAACCCGAAGATTTTAGAGGATTTCATCCGTGCAATCGGTGCAGAACCGGTTCTTTATCCGCAGAGAAATGAATGCTGTGGCGGATATATGACCATGGAAGAAAAGAGCGTGGCTGTTTCCAGAAGTAGTGCCGTAATGCAGAGTGCTGCTGAATTTGGTGCAGAAATGGTCATCACAGCCTGTCCGCTTTGCCTGTATAATCTCAAGAAAAACAGTGGTTCTGAGCTGCCTGTTGTTTATTTCACAGAGCTGCTTGCAGAAGCACTGGGTGTAAAGTAAGGAGGGGACAAGATGGCTGATTGGAAAGAACAGGTATTGCGTACCAGCGGTGTCAATCCCCTGAAGTGCATGCGGTGTGGAAAATGTTCTGCCACATGTCCTTCTTATGATGCAATGGAATACCATCCGCATCAGTTCGTTTATATGGTGGAAAAAGGGAATATTGAACCCCTGATGCAGTCTGAATCAATTTATAAATGCCTTTCTTGCTTTGCTTGTCTGGAGCGGTGTCCAAGAAATGTGGAACCAGCAAAACTGGTAGAAGCAGTACGTCTGGCAGTGATTCGTCAGCAAGGACAGAACCATCTGAAGCCGGAACAGATTCCTGCAATGCTGGATGAAGATCTTCCGCAGCAGGCAATTGTCAGTGCATTCAGAAAATACAGCAAATAAGGAGGCATAGGCAATGCAGAGAATTGGTGTTTTTGTATGCCACTGCGGTACGAATATTGCGTCAACTGTTGACGTAAAAACGGTCGCAGAAACACTGGGAAAAGAACCGGCTGTTGTATTTGCAACCGATTATCCATACATGTGTTCTGAGGCAGGACAAAACATAATCAAGGAAGCAATCAAAGAACAGCATCTGGATGGTGTTGTTGTATGTTCTTGTTCTCCGAGAATGCACGAAGCAACGTTCCGGAAGGCAGTTGCAGCTGCGGGCTTGAACCCGTATATGCTGGAAGTTGCCAACATCAGAGAACAGTGCTCTTGGATTCACAAGAACAAAGAAGAAGGTACTGCAAAGGCAATTGTACTCGGACGTGCAGCCATTGCAAAAGTACAGCTGAATGCACCGCTGATCGCTGGCGAAAGCCCGGTTGTAAAGCGTGCATTGGTCATCGGCGGCGGTATTGCTGGTATTCAGACTGCTCTGGATATTGCAGAAGCTGGCTATCCGGTTGACATCGTAGAAAAAGAACCGACCATCGGCGGTAAGATGACACAGATCGATAAGACATTCCCGACACTGGACTGCTCTTCTTGTATCTTAACTCCGAAGATGGTAGAATGTGCACAGAACGAAAACATTACCATTTATTCTTACAGCGAAATCGAAGCAGTCACCGGCTTTGTCGGCAACTTCAGCGTGAAAATTCGCCGGAAGAAGCGGTATGTTGATGAAACAAAGTGTACAGGATGTGGAATCTGTACCGAAAAGTGCCCAGTTAAGAATGTACCGAGTGCATATGACTTGGGTCTGAAGAACCACCGTGCAATTTACATTCCGTTTGCACAGGCAATTCCGAATGTTGCTGTCATTGATGGCGATTATTGTAACAAGATTCAGAAGGGCAAGTGCGGCGTCTGTGCAAGATTCTGCTCGGCTGGTGCAATCAACTATGAGCAGGAAGATCAGATTGTAGAAGAAAAGTATGGTGCAATCATTGCAGCAACTGGTTACAATCCGATTTCTCTGGATGGTTATGATGAATTTGCTTATTCACAGAGCAAGGATGTTGTAACTTCTCTGGAATTTGAACGTATCCTGAAAGCAGATGGCCCGACAGAAGGTCACCTCGAACGGCTTTCCGACCACAAGCAGCCGAAGACTTTGGTATTTGTACAGTGTGTCGGCAGCAGACAGTCCGGCGATGCAACCCATGGCGGCTGCGGTAAGGAATACTGCTCTAAGATTTGCTGTATGTATACGGCAAAGCACGCAATGCTGTGCCGTGAAAAGTATCCGGATACTGACGTTTATGTATTCTATATTGACGTTCGTACACCAGGCAAGAACTACGATGAATTCTATCGGCGTGCAGTAGAACAGTACGGCGTACACTATATTAAGGGTATGGTCGGCAAGGTTTCTCCGCAGGCAGATGGTTCTCTGATGGTTCAGGCTTCGGATCTGCTCTCCAACGAACAGCTGCACATCAAGGCAGATATGGTCGTTCTGGCAGCTGCAATTGAACCGGATAAGACAGCTCGTCCGCTGGCAACCATGCTGACAGCAAGTATGGATACCAACGACTTCTTCACAGAAGCACACGCAAAGCTGCGTCCGGTAGAATCTCCAACCGCTGGTGTATTCCTGTCTGGTGTCTGCCAAGGCCCGAAGGATATTCCGGAAACAGTTTCTCAGGCAAGTGCGGCGGCTGCAAAGGCACTTGGTCTGTTGGCAAAGGACAAGCTCTCTTGCAATCCGTGTGTTGCACACTCCAACGAAATGATGTGTAATGGATGCTCCAGCTGTGCAAATGTTTGCCCGTATGGTGCAATTACATATTCGGATAAGGACTTCAGCAGAAGAAAAGATGGTTCTATGATTCGCCGTGTCGCATCTGTCAATGAGGCAGTTTGTCAGGGCTGCGGTGCATGTACTGTTGCATGTCCGTCCGGTGCAATGGATTTGAAGGGCTTCTCGACCAGTCAAATTATGGCGGAGGTAGACGCAATATGCAAGTAAATAATGAATTCAAGCCGAAAATCGTTGCTTTTTGCTGCAACTGGTGTTCTTATGCCGGTGCAGATTTGGCAGGTACGAACCGTGCGAATTATCCGGCAGATGTAAAGATCATTCGAGTACCATGTTCCTGCCGTGTCAATCCGATTTTCATTCTGCGGGCATTTCAGCGTGGTGCAGATGGTGTCATCCTCTGCGGATGCCATCCGGGTGACTGCCACTATACCACTGGTAACTACTACGCACGTCGGAGAATGACCATGCTCTTCTCGATGTTGAATTACCTCGGAATTGAAAAAGAGAGAACCAGAGTAGAATGGGTTTCCGCTGCAGAAGGTGCAAAGTTTGCAGAAACCATGAATGAGTTTACAGAAACCATTCTCAAGCTGGGCGAAAATAAGAGATTGGAGGATCTGAGATGCAAGAAGGAATGGTAAAAAGAGCCTCCGAATTGCTTGCAGACGGTACCGTTGTTCGGGTACTGGGCTGGAAAAACGGGGAATTTGCTTATGACCCGACACCGGCTGTTTTTGAATCAGCAGAAGCACTGAGCAATTTTGTATACAATGATTTTTGTGCAAGCAATCTTTCCAAGTATTTGGTTGCTCTCTCCAAGAAAGACGGCAAAACACTGGTATTCCTGAAGCCGTGTGATTCCTACAGCTTTAATCAGCTGTTGACCGAACACCGGATTGATCGGGAAAAGGTTTATATCATCGGTATTCCATGTGATGGCAAGGTCGATGAAAGCAAGCTGCGTGCAAAGGGTGCAGAAGGGGTAACCGGTATCACCACAGACGGCGATCAGATTACTGTTTCCACATTCTATGGCGATTTGCAGTTCCAGAAGGCAGATGTCATTGCAGAACGCTGTGTGACCTGCAAGAGCAAGAAAGTCGTTGCCTATGATGAAATGATGGGCGAAAACGGGGAAGTAAATCCGGATTGCGGCAGATTTGACCAGGTTGCAGAACTGGAAGCAATGACACCGGATGAACGGTTTGCATTCTGGAGAAACGAACTTTCCAAGTGTATCCGCTGCAATGCCTGTCGGAATATTTGCCCGGCATGTACTTGTGAACAGTGCGTTTTCGATAATCCGAAGTCTGGTATTTCCCAGAAAGCCGCTGCGGATTCCTTTGAAGAAAATATGTTCCATATCATCCGTGCATTCCATGTAGCCGGCAGATGTACAGACTGTGGAGAGTGCTCCAGAGTATGTCCGCAGCACATTCCGCTGCATTTGCTGAACCGGAAGTTTATCAAGGAAATGAACGAATGCTACGGCGAATATCAGGCTGGTGAAGAAGCTGGAAGCCGTGCACCGCTCGTAAACTTTACAAAGGAAGACTGTGAACCGAGCATTGTTTATACAAAGGAGGCGAGCAAGTAATGAAAAAAATTTCTCTGAGCAAACTGGATGAATTTTTTGCCGCTGTTGCTGCTTCTAAGAATCTGTATTTGCCGGTTGACGGTGCAAAGGGTGCAGAATTCAAACTTTGGACAGAAGGCACTGCAATGAGCAAGGCATACAACACCTTGCGGAGTGCAAAAGATTTCTTCTTTCCACAGGTAGAAACACTGGCTGCATTTAAGGTGTCCGGAAAGAACATCGAAGTAGAAGACATCCGGAAAGAAACTGAAGATTTCGTAATTTTCGGCGTTCGTGCTTGTGATGCAAAGAGCTTTGAAATTCTGGATACAGTTTATTTGGCAGACCCAGTTGACAGCTACTATGCATCCAGACGGGAACACGGTGTTGTTGTAACCCTGTCCTGTAAGAAGCCGACAGAAACTTGTTTCTGTAAGGCATTCGGCATTGATGCAACCAACCCAGGCGGTGACGTTGCTTGCTGGATGACAGACGATGAATTGCTGTTGCAGGCAAACACCGAAAAGGGTGAAGCACTGCTCGCTTCTCTGAGTCTGTTGGAAGATGCTGCGGATGATGCAGCAGATTCTGAAAAGGAAAAGCTGCAAACCATTCTGGACAAGCTGCCGCTTGGCAACCTTTCCACAGAATCGTTCGGCGGCGATAAGCTGATGGCATTGTTCAATTCTGATAAGTGGGAATCTCTGTCAGAATCCTGTCTGGCGTGCGGTACTTGTACGTTTGTATGCCCGACTTGCCAGTGTTATGATATCCGGGACTATGATACCGGTCATGGTGTACAGCGTTTCCGTTGTTGGGATAGCTGTATGTATTCGGACTTTACCCTGTGTGCACATGGGAATACACGTCCGACACAGATGCAGCGGTTCCGTCAGCGGTTTATGCATAAGCTGGTTTATTATCCAGCAAATAATAACGGTGTATTTGGTTGTGTCGGCTGCGGCAGATGCCTGAGAAGCTGTCCGATTTCCATGAACATCGTGAAAGTTATGAAAGCACTGGAGGGATAAAAAGGATGAGACCAGAAACTTTAATTCCGAAAATCGGTGTGGTAACAGATATTCGTGTGGATACCCCAGATGTCAAGACTTTCCGTGTCGTTGGTTTGGACGGTAAAAAGGTGTTTGAACACATTCCGGGGCAGTGTGCAATGCTGTCTGTACCGGGTGTCGGAGAAGGGATGTTCTCCATTACGTCTTCGCCGACCAATGAAGCATTCATGGAATTCAGCATCAAGAAGTGCGGCTGCCTGACCAGCTGGCTGCACATGATGGATGTTGGACAGCAGATTACCATCCGTGGACCGTACGGAAACGGCTTCCCGGTGGAATCCGCTCTGAAGGGAAAAGACCTGCTGTTTATCGCCGGTGGTATCGGCTTGGCTCCGTTGCGTTCTGTTATCAACTATGTACGGGACAAGAAGGACAATTATGGCAGCGTGCACATCATCTATGGTTCTCGTTCAGCAGATGACCTGGTAGACTATCAGGAAATTCTGAACGAATGGCAGACCGATGAAAATGTAAGAGTAGATTTGACCATTGACCGCCCGCAGGAAGGCTGGGATGGCCATGTTGGATTTATTCCGAGCTTTGTAGAAGAACTGAAGCCGGATCTGAGCCGGACAGTCTTGATCTGCGGACCTCCGATCATGATCAAGTTTACACTGGATGGCTTGAAGAAGATGGGATTCCAGGAATCTCAGGTTTACACTACAATGGAATTGCGGATGAAGTGTGCAATCGGAAAATGCGGTCGTTGCAACATCGGAAATAAGTATGTCTGCAAAGATGGTCCAGTTTTCCGTTTTGACGAATTGTCTACATTGCCGAACGAATATTAATGGAAAAGGAGAATTCACATGGAACAGATGGTTAATGTTTTCATTATGGGCAAACAGTACAAGGTTCCAGCAAGCCTGACCATCATGAAAGCGTTTGAATATGCCGGTTATAAACTGATCAGAGGCTGCGGATGCCGGAACGGCTTCTGCGGTGCTTGTGCAACCGTTTATAGAATCAAGGGCGACAGAGAACTAAAGGTATGTCTTGCATGTTCCACACAGGGGGAAGAA
>ERZ832317.427-NODE-427-length-61219-cov-6.260202_pt1 | contig 61219 bp, 72 predicted proteins | sample MGYA00519695_ERZ832317 | MGnify/ENA primary metagenome ERZ832317 (study PRJEB31850, sample SAMEA3708726) | human gut metagenome | biome: human gut; feature: human-associated habitat; material: faeces | place: China | collected 2014 ...
CGCTGGTTCGAGTCCAGCCATCCCTGCCACGCCTTTCCGGATGGCCCCATCCTTTTTTCATATGTGCCACGCTCCGTTAGCTCAGTCGGTAGAGCACCTGCCTTTTAAGCAGGGTGTCCGGGGTTCGAATCCCCGACGGGGCACCAAAGTAAAACCCGCGTATCCGCAGTGGATGCGCGGGTTTTACTTTGCTTTCAACGGCTTTCGGGTTTCCCGTTTTTCTGCATCATGCCAAGATTTTGCGGAGCGTGTGCAATTTTGCGGAACAAATTACACACGGAATTACACACGAAAAGCGCCCGCTTAATCAGGCGCGATGATACTTTGAAAGAATGCGTCCACCTTGTCGGCAACCGCCGACTGCTCGGCGGTCATGGTGTGCTGGTACACTGTTTTGAGCATATTATCTGTGGCGTGGCCCATGCGCTCTTGTGCGTATTTGTCCGGCACGCCGAGGGCAAGCATTACACTTGCGTTTATGTGGCGGAGATCGTGAAACCGGTAGTGTTGCACACCGGCCCGCTTGCAGATCGTCTGGAACCTGGTGTATATGTTCTGCCGCTTCTCCGGGAAAACGTGGTCAGAGGTGCGGGGAGCGGATTCCATCAGGCCGAGAATATATTCCGGGACCGGCAGATCACGCTGGGAGCTGTAGGTCTTTGTGGTTTTCTCACCCTCGTCTACCTTGGCCCGGCGGATATGCAAAACATTCCCGTCCAGATCGTCCCATTTCAGACCCAGGATCTCTGACATCCGCAAGCCCAACCAGATAGCCAGCATGATGGGCAACTCGTCCCGGGTCCCCTTTGCGGCGGCGGCGATTTTCCGGATATCCTCCACAGATGGGATAGCAACATCATACCTGATTTTCTGCGGGAATGTGGTGTGCAGGGATATATCGGGGTCAAAAGCCGTCAGGGCCGCACTCAGGAGCCCGTGAGCGTTGCGGACGCTCTTGGGGGAGCGCTCCTTTGCCATCTCGTTTGTAGCCCTCTGTACGGCCTGCTGTGTGGCCTTCTGCACGGGCAGGGCAAGCAACCACTCCGGGAATGCGTGTGCCAGTATGCGCCTGTACCCCGCCACCGTAGACGGGGACAGCACGGCGTCTTTGCTATCTATGTATTGTGTAATAGCATCCCGGACGGTGATTTCTCTGCGCACTGCCGTTTTCATCCCCGCCTTTATTGCGGCGGCTTTGGTTTCCGCCGCTTTCTTTGTAGGCTCTGTGATGGATATCCGCTTGCCGTCCACCATCAGGCCCACGCGCCAGTTTCCAGACGGTAGCTTTTGCGCCTTTGGGATTTTCATATATGCTCCCTCCTGTATATTTGGCCACCCCCGGCGGGGTGGCCGATTCTTGCTATAAGTCTACGCCGCGCTCTTTGGCGGCGACTACAAGCTTCTGGAAATTTTTCGTATTCTGGGACTTCATGCGGCGATATCCGCTATATGATTTCGGGCACATATCTGCAAGGTTTTCCTGCAACCACGCAAAATTTTTCATATCTGCGCCTCTGGCCGCCTCACGCTCTATCATGTGGTCCCAAACGTCCTGCATGTGCTCGGCTTCCAGCCGCCTTTCTTCCTGTAGCCGAAGCGCCGATTCTATATCCTCCTGCGGGCGGTCGTCCACAAATGGCCGATTGCTGAACGCTACTATGTCCTTCGTGTACTTCCGATTCGTGATTTTCTGGATGCTCAGCGTATATTGTAAGTCTCCGTCGCTACCATAAATAAACGGGTAAAAGCTGTGGCCACACCCGGGATGGATAGCGCCATACTTCCAGAACGCATCCGGAATCGGCGGAAACCGCTTGTCACGCCCGGACAGAGAGAATACGCGGCCCTGATACTTTGCGCACTCCGAGCAGGCGCTTCCATGCACACTCATGAGAACCAGGTCCGTATTGAGGGCTATAGCATCGCTGACAACGCTCTTGACAGTATTGCTGTAGTCATTTGTATCGTCGTCCAGGGAATCAAAAAACCGATCAATTCGATCCTTTTCGGCCTGCGCCTCATCAACCCGCCCGTGCAAGGCGAGCATGCGAACCAGTGAATAGTAATCGTCGCGGCGATATCCATTCCGGCAAAACATCCGGATTTCGTTGGACTTTTTCAGGCACAGGATAGCAAGCTCTATGTTCCCGGCCTTTTCATAGCCGTATCCCTTATGCCGCAGGTAGTAATCAATATCACCGGTGTAGCTGTGGATACCACCGCCATGGTGCAGGCTGGCATCTCGCGGGATAGCCATAATACCCTCTGCACTTGAAAGATCGTATTTTGCTTCAAGCGCGTCAATCTCTGCCTGTCGATATGCCTGATACTCCTCGTTGCTGATTGGCTCCGGGGCCTGGAACGCAACCCCGCCACGCTGTGCCTTGACTTCATTTATGCAGGAATGTAGAAAATCAAAAATGCTCATGCGGCCCACCTCTCACAGAAATATTCTCAAAATATACCAGTAGATTAACCTTGTACGAGCCGTTATAATGGTACTGTGCACAAACCGGAACCTCCGGAGCTCCAGAAAGGAGCTAAAATTATGCCAGATACATCCGTAGAACGACTCCTGAGCATCCTATCCCAGCTTAACCCTGAGTATTTTTCTCTCGCTCTCCATCTTGCAGAGCAAGCACTAAAGTCTCAAGCTGCTGAAGATACAGCTCGCGGTACTTCTCACTCAACTGGCTGTACAACTCGATAAGCCGCGCGGTATTCGGGTCGAGACGCTCGTCCACCATCTGGTGGGCGGGCGTTTCTTTTTTTATGTCTTGAGTCAGCTCTTCCACTGAGACACCAAAGTAGCCCGCTATCTTCAAAATGGTGGTGTCCCTGGGAACTGCCCCGTGCTTCCACCGTGTAACAGAGGGTTTACCAAGTTTTAGCTCAACCGCAACTGCCGACGGAGATTTCCCCGCCAAATTGCACAGTTTCACGTAGTTTTCGTAAAATGCCACAATACATATCCTCCGTTTTTGTGCATTTTGTAAAAGTTACGTTTGTTATCACTTTAGGCTTGACAGTTTCGTTTGTTAACGCTATAATTAAAATACAGGTTGCAAAAAGTAACACAAACCCAAGCCCCGGCGGATTCCGCCCGTGCATCAAACTATTATTTATCTCGCAAATTCATAATAGCATAATCTGTTAACTTTTGCAACTGCATTTTTAGGAGGTGATATGTTGCCGGAGAAATGGACTGGCCGGTTGGTCGGGAAGATGCATTGCAATCGCGTCACCTATGACGAGCTGGCAGAGGAACTGGGCGTGACGAGAGCTTACGTAAGCCTCATTCTTAATGGGCACCGGAAACCGCCCAACATTCAGGAGCGGATGGAGAACGCTTTCGCTGCAGTCCTGGAAAAGAGGAAAGTATGAAATTGGAGGTGAGAGGATGGAGGTTGCACTGCTGGTGGTTTCCATTGTTGCGGTTGTGTGTGCCGTTGGGTGGTTCAAGGCGTGGCTTTCCCGTACGGTGGTCTGTATGCACATGGCTGCAAAAGAATATACGATCCCAACAGACGAGGAGTTGAGAGCGTATGTCGAGGAGATTCTCCGCCGGACATTCAGACCTAAATCCCGAGGTTAGCGGAGATAAGGCTTGTAAGGATAGATGTGGCGATCTTGGTTATGACATCGAAACTTCGGGAACCAATGGAGTCGGCGATGGACTTGGTTTTTGCCCATACCTTATTATCCCGTATTTTTTCGAGGAACTCATGACCTGCAAAGGTCATATCAAAAATACCGTAGAAATCAAGATCAGCCGTATCTGGTTCGGTTATTTTTGCGTTGATGTATCCAGCCTCATGAAGTTTTTTGAGAGTATACTCCACAGAATCTATCCCGAACTTTGAGACAGACCTGCTAAAGGTGTTCGGCGTATAAACGCCGAGCGGTAGTTCTTCAAACTCCAGGAGAATAGATCGGACGCAGGTAATGTCAAATTTCAATACTTTCACCTCCTTTCTCCGCTGTATTTTACCACAACGGGGCGGGAGGGGCAACGAAAGGAGGAGGAGTGAATGGAGGTAAAAATCATCACCGGGACAGCGGAAGAAATTGCCGCCCTCGTGACTGCAACACAAGGGCGGCGAGAAGGGACTTTCAATGGAAAGCGCCTGGCGGAAGCGGTTATTCAGGAGATGGAGAAATCACGCCAAGCCGAGTGAGTAGCCGAATGGTAATGGCGGCGGATACTCTCGGAATGTACTGGTTGCACAGCGCCACGGCTCTGGATAGCGCCTCGTAGTACGAGAGCGTCTCCGTTTCACCCTTGCACAAGATCGGTTCCGCCATGTTGGCGAAATCTGACGCTGTTTCGGCTAACACCTCCGCCACAATCCCATCCAACATCTGATTTATTTCGGATGTAGTCATCACAATCACCTCCTTCCCCCTGACATTGTATCACATGGGGAGGGCCAAAGAAAGAGGAGGATACATGAACGAATTACAGATTTTCAGCAACCCCGACTTCGGGGATTAGGCCATGCCGAAGGTGAGCTTGATGCCCGACTCACGGGCAGACCGCGCGAAGAAAATGCGCACGGCTATCATGGCAAAAGCCGCATCCCGGGACATTCGGTCCCAGGTGGAGCTGGCCAGGCGCTCCGGCATTTCTGAGCACAGTGTGTGCTCCAAGCTCCATAGCGGGGCCTGGACCGCCGAGGACCTGGCGAAATTGGATAAGGCGCTGCGCTTCTCCGCCGAGGAACTGGCGGCAATTGTGCGCGGACAAGGAGGAAACAGAGAATGACTATCGTATGGATCTTTTGCTTCATCGGTGTTGGGACTTGTGTCTCCGGCTTGCTGAAGCTGGTGGACTGGATGGAGGGCAAGCAGTGAGCGATACGTACAGAAGCAGGGTGTATACGGACCGCCCACCTTATGCGGACTTCGATGCCCCAGCGAAGTTCCAGGCCATTGAAAGTATCATTGCTAAGCGCTTGACGCAGCATCCCAACGCGATATGCTCCTACTCTGGTGGAGCGGACAGTGATATCTTGCTTGACCTGATCGAGCGCACACGGAAGATTTTCAATCTCCCGCCCGTGAAATATGCATTTTTTAACACGGGTCTTGAGATGAAAGCCACGCGTGACCACGTGAAAGCCACGGCAGAAAAGTACGGAGTGGAGATATCCGAGTATCGGCCAAAAGTGAACATCGTCACTGCGTCGCGAAAGTACGGCATCCCGTTCGTATCGAAAATTATGTCCGCCGGTTTGTCCGAATGGCAAAAGAAGGGCGTGCCGCTGTCCGTCGCAGACGAGTATGACGCCGCAGAAGACAAAGAAGCGAAACGGCAGGAACTGCGGGAGAGATACCCGAAGTGCGAAAGCGTACTGAATTTCTTGTGCTGCTGTAACTCCAAGGGGGAGCCCCGACCGAATATCCAACTGGTTATTAACTCTTCTAAGTATATGCGGGACTTCATCGCGGAATATCCTCCGGATTTCCAGATTAGCGCAAAGTGTTGCGACTACTGCAAGAAGCAGTTGGCCCACCATGTGCAGAAGGGTTTTGATATGATCATCACCGGAGAGCGCCGAGACGAGGGAGGCATGCGCTCCGTGCCTCGAAAAGACAGTACATCCATGTGTTTTACGGAAACCAGTTCCGGCCAGTATCGCCTCCGCCCATTGTTCTATGTTTCTGATGCGGACAAGGCGTGGTACAAGGAAACATACGGAGTCCGGTATTCGGACGCATACGAGGTGTACGGCTTGACCCGGACGGGGTGTTGCGGTTGCCCGATATCGTATAAGGCTGTAGCAGATCTGGAGATGATCCGGCCCTATGAGCCTAACGTCGTTAAGGGCGCGTGGGCAATCTTTGGCAAATCTTACGAATACCGCCAAAAGTACAACGAGTACAAGGAGCGCCGGAGGAAAGAAACCGTACAATCAAAATTAAAATAAGGAGTGAGTTCAATGAACGAAGAAGCAAAGAAAAGCATCCTGCAAATGTGTAACGGTGCGTTCCAGGAGCGTGCGGACTATGAAATGTCGCGGCTTGTGGACAATATCCTGGACCCAAACACATCCGCGAAGGCCAAGCGGAAAGTGACCATCACTCTGGAGCTGTGCCCCGATGATAGCCGCCAGAACATTGTGGTCAATTGCACCGCGAAATCTACGCTGGCACCCACGAATCCCGTAACCACTATGCTGTATGTAGCAGACCGCGATACCGTCATCGAGATGGTTCCACAGATCCCCGGACAGTTGTCGGTGGATAATTCGGAACAGGCCGAGCCTGCGGAGCTGAAGCTCGTCAAATTCGCGTAATCGAAAGGAGATCAATCATGTTGAAAGAAGCTATCGAAAAAATCGTTTCCCTCGCCGGCCCGGAGATCATCACTTGCAGCGATGGAACAAAATTCGCTATCAGCAAGGATAACGCCATTGAGCAGATTCGTCCTGAGTTGGATTATCCCACTCCGATCGTGCTGAACAGCTTAGATGCATTGATCCAAATGGTTAAGACCGAAGCGGTCCTCGATGACGGCCGGATCTATCTTTCTGTTCGCGATCATCTGACCGTATCCTGCTTCGGCCACCCCATCCCGGAGCTTCGCGAAAACCGCATCGTCTACTACGAAGCCCAGGCAAAGGATGTCCCTGGATGGGACAACCAGGTCAAAATGCCTTTTGATCAGGCGGCTGTTGCGCTGCAGACCCGTTTTCAGGACAGCGCCGACCGGCCTTACACACTGACGTTGCTGTCTCAGATCACGACTGGGGCCAAGGTTACATACAACGACACCGGAGTGGCGACCACGGTGGTGACGTCTAAGGGCGTATCCCTGCAGCAGAACAGTACGATCCGCCCGCTGGTAAAACTGCGTCCGTACCGCACGTTCCAGGAGGTAGAGCAGCCCGAGGGATTGTTCCTGATTCGCATCGATGAGCGGGGTATTACCTTCACGGAAGCAGACGGCGGAATGTGGAAGCTGCAGGCCCGGCAGACCATCAAGGCGTATCTGGTGGAAGCACTGAAGGATGAAATCGAGAAAGACATCGTGACGGTAATGATGTAACAGAAAATGCCCCCATCGGGGCTGGCACTCCGATGGGGGCGAGACTGACGCTGGTCAATCCAATCCATCTCCATAATAGGAGAGAAAGTGAGTTTTGTCAATGAAAACAACAAAAATTGTTATCAAGAACATGTTCGGAATCCGGGACATGTCGCTGGATGGCGGCTCTGTGGAAATCTCTGGCCCCAAGGGCAGCGGGAAAACCTCGGTGCTGGATTCCATCCGGTATGCCTTGACCAACCGCTCTGACCGGGATTATGTCGTACATAAAGGCGCAGACGAGGGAGAGATCATCATCGAGACGGACACTGGCCTTTCCGTTGACCGGCGGGCGCTGAGCGCCAAGTCTGCCGGAACGGTGAAGGTGCGGGACGGCTCCATGCTTCAGACGCGGCCTGCGGAGTTCCTGTCGAAGATCTTCACGCCGCTCCAGTTGAATCCCGTGGAATTCACCCAGCTCTCCCGGCAGGAGAAGAACCGTGTGATCCTCTCTTTGATCGAATTTCCGTGGGATACCAACTGGATCAGGGAGCAGTTCGGCGAGATCCCGCAGGGCGTGGACTACTCGAAGCACATCCTTGAAGTGCTGGCGGATATTCAGGCGGAGAACGGCATCTATTTCCAGTCGAGGCAGAACCTGAACCGCGATATCCGCAATAAACAGGCGTTTATTACTGACATTGCAAAGGATATTCCGTCCGGCTACGACTATGACCGATGGAACAGCTACCCTGTCGGCGAAAAGTACCGCGAACTGGAACGCCTGAAGGATCAGAACAGCCGTATCGAGCGGGCCAAGACCTTCCGGGACAGCTATGACGCGAAAATGCGCGGAATTGCCGGCGAACGGGATGTGGCGCTGGCTGCCATTGACAGGGACCTGGCCCGTGAACGCTCTGAGCTGACCGGACAGATTGAGCGACTTCGGGCCGAGATTAGCGCGGCGCAGGAGGAATTAGGCAGTCTGGAGTGCCGGCGGGAGGATCGTGCTGCCGTTGTTCACGCCAAGTATGAGACCGCCGTTGCCAAACTGGAAAAGGACATGGGTACGGCCAGCGAGTATGCGGAGACTGCACCGGCAGATACTTCCGCCTTACAGCAGGAGGTGGATACGGCGGAGCGTATGCGCAAGCACCTCAATGAGTACCAGCGCATGACGGCCATGCAGCGTGAGGTGGACGCGCTTATGGAGCAGTCGCAGGAGCTGACCCGCAAGATCGAACTGGCGCGGGAGCTGCCCGCCAAAATTCTTGAAACGGCTACGATCCCCGTTGAGGGACTGACGGTAGAGAATGGCGTGCCGCTGATCCACGGCCTGCCCATTTCTAACCTGTCCGATGGTGAGCTGCTGGAGCTGTGCGTGGATATCACGGTCAGCAAGCCGGGACAGCTGCAAATCATTCTGGTCGATGGCGCGGAACGGCTGGACAAGGAGAGCCGGGACAAGCTGTATGCCAAGTGCAAGGCAAAGGGGCTGCAGCTGATCGCTACCCGCGTAACGGATTCTAATGAATTGGAGGTTACCGAATTATGATGACAAAAGATAATCTGCGTAAGCTGACCGGAGATGAACGTCTGGGGCAGATGCGTGATTCTGAATATCTCGGTGCTGAGGACATCGACGATGATGTGGAGCCGATACTGACTATTGATGCCCTGTGGAACGGCATGGTGACGCTCCAGCGCGGCAAGGAAAACAAGGATGTGCTTTCCTTCAAGGAAGAGCGTGTTCCGGGCATTATGCAGGTAAGGCCTCTCATTATCAACTCTACCAACCGCAAAACGCTGCGTAAGCTGTTTGGCGACGCAAAGGCGGATACGCTGGTGGGCAAGCAGATTCAGCTTTACATTGACCACAAGGTGCGTGATCCGCAGGATGGCGGGCTTACGGACGGCATCCGTATCCGGCCCTTTAAGCCGAGGGTCAAGAAGGAAGCCCCTGTGCCTCCGTGTGCGGACTGCGGCGGCATCATTGAAGCGGCCATGGGCAAGACCCCCTGCTGGCTGGCGGCCTACACCGCCAAGCATTACGGCGTTTCCCTGTGTGCCGCCTGCGCTCAGAAACGCAAGGAGGCGGCATCGGCCCCGGTACCGGAAGCACCGGAGACGCCCGAAGCAGACCCTGCTGCGGGCGAGGTCATTGACGGGGAGGTGCTGTAATGAGTCTGCCTATGGTGACGGCGGAGAACTATTTCTCCCCTGAGATGAACATGGCCTACATGGGGGCTACCCAGTTCAAGGCTTTTGACCGATGTGAGGCGGCGGCGCTGGCGGAGCTGCGGGGGGAATACGCCCCCGCAGCCTCCACGGCTATGCTGATCGGAAGCTATGTGGATGCTTACTTCTCTGGAGAGCTGCCGGTGTTTCAGGCACAGCATCCGGAGATCTTCAAGCGGGACGGGAGCCTGAAAGCGGAGTTCGTTCATGCACAGGACGTGATCGCCCGGATGGAGGCGGACGAGCTGTATATGCTGCTGATGTCCGGAAAGAAACAGGTGATCCTGACCGGCGAGATCGCGGGCGTACCCTTCAAGGTGAAGATTGACAGCCTGCTGGACGCCGAGACCAGCCGCCGCATTGCGGAACGGTTCCCGGAGACAGCAGAGGTCATGGGGATGTGCGACGGTGCCTTGGTGGATCAGAAGGTCATGCGGGACATGGCCAATGTGTGGTCAGATGAGGAGCGTGCCAAGATATCTTTTGCCCAGTTTTACGGTTACGACATTCAGGGCGCCATTTATCAGGCCATCGAGGGCCATATGCTGCCGTTCATTCTGGCAGTGGGTACGAAGGAGGACGCGCCGGACATCGGAGCGCTGTACATCCCTGATGCTGAGTTGTCCGCCAAGCTGGCGGAGGTGGAGGATCGTGCCCCGCGATATCAGGCCATCAAGGAGGGGAAGATCGCCCCACGCCGGTGCGGGAAGTGCGCGTACTGCCGGATGACCAAAAAGCTGCGGGGCATCGTGGATTACCGAGAGGTGGGCGAATGCTGAATAAGATCTTCATTATGGGCCGCCTGACCCGTGACCCGGAACTGCGCACCACGAACAGCGGGACGTCTGTGGCCAGCTTTTCACTGGCGGTTGACCGGAATTATAAGGGTGCAGACGGTGAAAAGGAGACAGATTTCATTGACTGCGTAGCGTGGCGCCAGACCGGCGAGTTTGCCGCCAAGTATTTCACAAAGGGCCGCATGGCTGTTGTGGAGGGGCGGCTCCAGATCCGTCCGTGGACGGACAAGGAGGGCAATAACCGCCGCAGCGCAGAGGTGATCGTTGACAATATGTATTTCGGCGATTCCAAGCGCGATGGAGATACGGGCGGTGCCAGACCTGCCAGCGGCCCCGTAAATGTGTCAGCCAACGACTGGCAGGAGGTCGATGAGGATGAAGGCGACCTGCCGTTCTGACGCGGCGGCTCAGATCAAAGAAACGCTGACGGCCCGGGAGGTCGTGGAATTTTACGGCTTCACACCGAATAGAGGCGGCTACATTCACTGCCCCTTTCACGCAGGCGACAACAACGAGAGCCTGAAGGTCTATGATGGCGACAGAGGATGGCACTGCTTCGGGTGCAACGCCGGCGGAACGGTCATTGACTTTGTGATGAAACTGTTCGATATATCCTTCCGGCAGGCGGTACTGCGCATCGACAGCGACTTTGGCCTGCGCCTTACATATGAGCGGCCCGACCCCAGGGCGCGGTCTGCGCTGTTGGAAAAGCGGAGGGAAGAGCAAGCGGAAAAGGCCCGACGCAGTGCAGAATACAGGGTACTGGCGGCAGAGTACCGGCAGTGCTGGGACACGGTGAAATACTTTCCGCCGGTGCTGCGTGAGGATGGCACCATCTGGGTACACCCCATGTACCCGGAGGCACTGAAGGCGCTGCCCACGCTGGAGGCGCGGTTGGATGAATTATTGGAGGCCGGAATTGGATAAAAAAGAACTTGTGCCGAACTGGCACTATACACTGGACGATTTTTTGTATACCACGGCCCCCTACGAAGAACTGACAGAATACGCGGAGAATCCCTTTGTCCACCAGCGGATGATAGAAGCCATGTCGCGGTATGCCGCGTCACAAGGGTTCCGGCAACTGAAGCTGATGTACCGGGAGTACATCAAGACGGTAAAGTCCAGTAGTGCCGGAGGAACCGTCTATGTAGGCGACAACCCTACTCGGTTTGATGGTCAGCCAATGGAACTGAATGCCGGGGACTGGGAAGCCGATGACGGCGGGATCCGGCGCACCTATGGTGGCATGGAGTCTGTGGCATGTCCTCACCCTGTGATGCCGATAGAGCGGTTGGTGAACATTGATACCGGCGAAGAAAAGCTGCGGCTGGCATTCCGCAAGGGAGCTTCGTGGCGCAAGTGCATTGTAGAGAAGCGGACGTTGGCCAGCGCTAACAAGGTGACGGAGTTAGCAGGGATTGGCATCGCGGTGAACAGTGAAACGGCTAAATCCTTCGTGAAGTATATCGGAGATTTGGAGAACCTGAATTACGACGTGATCCCGGAGCGGAAGAGCATCGGGCGGTTCGGTTACATCGCGGGCGAAGGTTTTTCACCCTATGTGGAGGGACTGATTTTTGACGGCGATGCCAACTTTGCCGCCATGTTCCAGACAGTGCATGAGCGGGGCAGCTACGCTAAGTGGAAAGAAATTGCCGCAGAGGTCCGCCGTATGTCCGTAACAGCCAAAATGGTGTTGGCGGCCTCCTTTGCCGCGCCGTTGCTGCAACCGCTGGGCTGCCTCCCATTCTTCGTCCATCTATGGGGCGTGGACTCCGGTACCGGAAAGACCGTTGCCCTGATGGTGGCCGCCAGCGTATGGGGCGATCCGTCTGTGGGCAGCTACGTCAAGACCTTTGACGGAACTGTGGTAGGTATGGAGAAAACAGCCGCGTTTCTGAATAACCTACCGCTATGTCTGGATGAACTTCAGTTGGCCAAGGATGCTAAGGGACGGACGAACTTTGATGTGTATCGGCTGGCACAGGGCGTAGGCCGCACGAGGGGCAACCGTTCCGGAGGCGTGGACAAGACACCCACCTGGCACAACTGCATTCTGACCACAGGAGAAAGCCCCCTGACGGGTCAGGCATCCGGCGCCGGCGCAGTAAACCGCGTCATTGACATTGAGTGCAAAGCCGATCAAGCAGTGATCCGGGACGGCATGCGGGTGTCTGGCGCGGTAAAACGAAATTTTGGCTACGCCGGAAGGGCATTCGTGGAGAAACTGTATGCTGCTGGAGACGAAATTCCACAGGAGATCACAGAGCGGTATCAGGAGCTGTTCCGGGCATTGTCTGCCCGGGATACCACAGAAAAACAGGCTATGGCGGCCGCTGCGGTAGTGCTGGGAGATGAATTGGCCTGCCGCTGGATCTTCGACAGAGCGGAGCAGCCTATCAATGTGGAGCAAATTTCGGAGTTTCTGGCATCAAAAGCGGCTGTATCCGCAGGTGACAGAGCGTACAAGTACTTGTGCGATTGGGTCACGCAGAATTCCAACAAACTGATCGGCAGGTCGGAGACTATGGACGTGCTGGGTGCGCTAGAGGGCTATCGGGCCTACATCATCCGGTCAGTATTTGAACGGGTCTTGCAGGACGCCGGATACTCCATGGGCGCAACAGTATCATGGCTGAAACAGAAGCGCCTGATTGAGACGCGGGGCCGAAACAACACAAAGGCCCGTCGCATTAATGGTGTGCCGACAGAGTGCTTCTGCCTAATTTTGCCTGATATCAAGACCGAAACTGACGAACCGGACGAATTGCCGCTATAAATGTGGGACGATGAGGGACATATGTCCCACGTCCGAAAAGCCTTGTGCGCCAACGGGTTTCAGGCTTTTTGCGGAGGGTGTGGGACAGTGGGACCCATACACACGCTATATAGGAATTGTGTGTAGAGAGACCATGTATATCTTGTGAATATATACAGTACACGCAAAAGATGTAAAAAAATCATGTTTTTATGTCCCACGGTCCCACAGTGACCGAAAAACCTTGCGCGCCAACGGTTTTGTCGTGGGACAGGCGCTCCCACAGCGTCCCACAGCCACACATGCACGATGCATAGGAGGTGTGACATGGAACTGCGCAATTATCAGCGCGAATGCATCAAAACTATAGAATCGCAGCCGCCCGGTGCTTATCTGTGCCAGATGGCCACGGGGTTAGGCAAGACGGTGACCTTTGCCAACATCCCCAGGCAGGGGCGTAACCTGATCCTATCCCACCGGGAAGAACTGGTGCGGCAGCCTATGAAATATTACGATTGCAGCTTTGGCATAGAACGTGCCGGAGAACGCAGCCACGGAGAAGAGGTAGTAAGTGCCAGTGTACAGACTCTGGTACGAAGACTGGACCGGTTTCATCCTGATGATTTTGACACCATCATCGTGGATGAAGCCCACCACGCGGCGGCCAACACCTACCGGAAAATACTGGACTACTTCAAGCCGCGGCTGACGCTGGGCTTTACCGCCACCCCCAACCGGGGTGACAAGGTACGGCTGGACACGGTGTTCTCGGACATCATCTTTGCCCGAGATCTGAGGTTCGGCATCCAGAACGGTTATCTGTGCGATATTTACTGCATGCGAGTGAACATTGGGTATGACCTGAGCGCCGTACATACTCGGGCTGGGGATTACGCGCCGGGGGAACTGGATGAAGCCATGCAGGGTACGGCAGACGCTATTGCGGAGGCTTACAGAAGATACGCCAAGGGTGCTACTCTGATCTTCGCCGTCAGCGTGAATCACGCAAACGAGATTGCGGCAAAGATTCCCGGTGCGGTGGTAGTAACAGGCAATACCAAGGACAGAGCGGCCATCATCGAGCGGTTTACACGGGGCGAGATCCCCTGCATTGTCAACTGTATGGTGTTTACGGAAGGCACAGACATTCCACGAGTGGAGACAGTTATTGTTGCACGGCCCACCCAGTCCGATAGCCTGTACAGCCAGATGGTGGGGCGGGGTCTGCGGCTTTATCCCGGGAAGGAACGACTGACGCTGATCGACTGTGTGGGCATCACCGGCAGAGCGTCCCTCTGCACGGCGCCGTCTCTGTTGGGTGTTGACCTTGCCAATGTGCCGAAGAACAAGCAGGATGACCTGGAGGGGCTTTTGTTCGAGCTACCCATGAAAGCGATAGCAGCTTCGGACTGCCCCGAGAGTTGGATACGGAATGTTGAAATCGTAGACCTGTGGGCCAAGGAACAGAAGTATTTAACACATGATGTGAACTGGTTCAAGCTGCCGGATGGGTCAATGATACTGTCCCTGCTGAATCATGAGCGGCTGGTTCTGTCGCCGCAGGATGAGCTGGGTATGACCCGTATCACGCTGGGGGATATGACATCGGACAAGCGGCCCATGCAAAGCGCACTGGATAGCTGCTATGTTTGGCTCTGCAACCAGCGGAAGGAACAGGTGTATATCTGGAACACGCGGGAGGTCAAGCGCTGGGGACGGAGCCCCGCCACGGACAAGCAACTGACGATGATCCGCCGCCGCTGCAAGGGCTTTGACACGGAGGGCCTGACGAAAGGACAAGCCAGTCAGGTCCTGAACAGGCTGATGAACGGAGGCAAAAGATGAAACTGTATATTTCGCGTGAAGCAGATCGTGATCAGGTCTGCACGATCCTCTGCCGGAACGGCTACACCGTGCGGCAGGGCAAGGGCAAGAGAAAACCGGAAGATACGAAGAAAACGGCGTTTGTGGAGGTATTGGAAGATGGCATCAGAGAGACAGCATCAGCAGGCGGTTATGAAGTGGGCTATACAGCCCTCTATACGGGTTCGGTGGCCGGAACTGGAGCTTCTGCACCACATCAAGAATGAGACCACCGGCGGCGCGGCGGAAGTGGCCGCCGACAAGGCCATGGGCGTCAAGAAAGGCGTTCCCGACCTATGCCTGCCGGTGGCGCGGGGTGGTTTCCACGGCATGTACATCGAGATGAAAACCCCCAGTGGAAGGGTATCAGACGCCCAGCGTTGGTGGCTCCTGAGACTGACGGAGCAGGGATACCGCGTCGCTGTGTGCCACGGGTATGATGCGGCGGTAGCAGAATTGTCCTGGTATCTATCGCTTCCGAAGGAGGTGCGGTGATGGCAGAGATTTCCAGAGTGGAACGCGCTGCCATGCAGGGAGACCCGATGCCCAGCGGCTTGGATTGGCGCGGCGTCGTGGAATACATAGCCCTTCGCTGCCTGTATTGGTCATATCATAATCGCGCACTTAGCCGTGAAGATGCGGGGCAATTGAAGTTAGAGCTTGTCGCAGCCCTGAATGGTGCCGAGGGTGCATATCAGTTTGACCGTAAATGCTGGGAGACAGCCGGTCGGCGTTATCGTGAGACAGAGTCTGCCAAGACGGCCTATCGCAAGGAGCGGACGCTGGAAAATGCCGACAAACTGGTGGCAGTCTTGGACGGACTGGAGGAAACAAAATGATCTACGCCCAAGAATCCCTCGTTGATGAGATCATCGTGGACAACTTTGCTGGCGGTGGTGGTGCGTCAACCGGGATTGAACTTGCCACGGGCAGGCGGGTGGCAATCGCCATCAACCACGACCCGGATGCCATCCGGATGCACCGTACCAACCACCCATACACCGAGCATTTGCAGGCGTCCGTATGGGATGTGGACCCGGTAGCCGAGTGCCGGGGCCGTCCGGTAGGGCTGGCGTGGTTCTCGCCGGATTGCAAACACTTCTCCAAGGCCAAGGGCGCTGCACTGGTGGACCGCAAGATTCGCGGACTCGCTTGGATTACGCTGCGCTGGGCGGCAAAAGTACGGCCCAGAGTTATTATCCTGGAAAACGTGGAGGAGTTCCAGACCTGGGGGCCGGTGCGGAAGGGCAAGCCGGTGAAGAAGCTGGCGGGAACGACTTTCCGGAAGTTTATCAGCCAACTGGAGGCGCTGGGCTACACCGTGGAGTTCCGGGAATTGGTGGCGGCGGACTACGGAGCGCCCACCTCTCGGAAACGCTTTTACATGATTGCCCGTTGCGACGGGAAACCCATTGTGTGGCCGAAGCCCACCCACAGCAAGACCGGCGCGAACGGACTGCCCAAGTGGCGCAGCGCGGCGGAGATCATCGACTGGAGTCTGCCCTGCCCATCGGTATTTGCATCCAAGGCAGAGATCATGGCTGAATACGGACTGAAAGCCGTGCGGCCTCTGGCGAAGAACACCATGCGGCGGATCATACGGGGTGTGGACAAGTTCACCATCAGGAGCGGCAAGCCGTTTATCGTACCAACGGGGTACGGTGAGCGCAAGGGGCAGGCACCCCGCGTGCATGACATTGACGCGCCGGTGCCTACGGTGGTCAGCACCTGCAAGGAGAATCTGTGCAGGCCGCTGCTGGCTCCCGTGACGGTGACCAACACCAGCAACAGCGTAGGGGCGACTGTCGGCGAACCGATGAACACAGTGAGAACCGGCGGAGGCGGCGGCCAGATGATGGTGACGCCGTTCCTTGCGGAGTGCAACCATTCCGGCGGCGGCCACATCGCGCCCGTGGGAGATGCATACAAGACCATCACCGCCAAGCACACGGGCGGTATCGTGGCTCCGTCCCTTATCCAGTACCATACAGAGCAGACGGAGAGTGTCCGGGCGTCCGGGCCGGGTGCGCCCATCAATACCGTGGACGCCTCCAACCGCTACGGCCTGACCTGCGCAAATCTGGTGGAGTATTACACCGGCGGAAGGCCGTTGGACATTACGGACGCTATGCACACGGTAACAAGCCATGATCGTGAGGCCGTGGTGGCCGCCCATGTGGTTAAATTCAAAGGAGACAATCTTGGGCATGGGATGAACGAGCCGATGCAGACAGTGACCACCAGCGCCGGGGAGTTCGCCGTGTGCAAGGCGTATCTGGCGAAGATACGCAGCGGTGACGATCTGGGCCACTGGCCCGAGATACGCGCTCTGCTGAACGAGTTCTGCGGCTACACGCTGGCGGAGGACGAGGTGCTTCTGCTGGAGATCAGCGGCGCACTGTACTACATCGCGGATATCGGACTGCGAATGCTGTCGCCCCGTGAGCTGTACAACGCCATGGGCTTCCCGCCGGATTACATCATTGACCGTGACTATTTGGGCAACGAGTACAAAAAGAGTGCACAGGTGGCCCGCTGCGGAAATGCCGTGTGCCCGCCCATGGCGACGGCTCTGGTGAGGGCAAACCTCCCGGAGTGGTGCGGGGCGGAGATTACGACCATGGCGCAACTAACGGACTGTGTGGCGGTGTGAAAGGAGGCCACCATGAAGTCATCGCGTAAAGAGATTGCCGCAACCCTGCGCGAATATGCAGAATGGGCTGATGCAAATATCTACGAGGTACCTATTATGCTACCGGATGATTTGAGAACAGCGGCTGACATGCTGGAGAAAGGAGAATGATATGGACGCTGTAAGGTTTGTGATAGAGCGACGTCGGATGTTTGCCGTGACGGGCGAAACTAAGCACAGCATGTTTAACATGGGCACTCCGGCAGAAGAAGTGGTCCGAGAAGTGGAAGAATGGGCAACTGCGCACCCTCGCAAGACGCGGGCTGACGAGTTTTTGGAGCATTATCCCAAGGCCAGCATGGGCGTGGCCGGGGTTTTGGATGTACCGCCCTGCTATATTGAGCCAAGTTTGCGTAGCATGTGCAGCGATAAAGAGTGCTCCGATTGCCGCCGCGAGTTCTGGATGCAGGAGGTGGAGTGATGGATGAATTGAAACCTTGCCCATTCTGCGGCGGAGATGCAGAAAAAGGATATATCAAGAGAAATAAGTTATTCGCCTCTATGCGCTTTCCTTACAACACACATTACGTCTACGTGAAGTGCAAAGTATGTGGTGCTACGAGTAGAGTCTATGTTGCCATTGAAAATGCAATCGAGGCGTGGAACAGGAGGGCTGACAATGGCAACAAAGAGAGTGTGTGACCGCTGTGGTGCGGAGATCAACCCGCCCAATTCCGTCACCTATGCTGGTATGCGGCGAGTTAAAAACGACATAAACGACAATGACTACGAGCTATGTGTTTCGTGCGCGCACGAACTGCGGAAGTGGTTTACCGGGGAGGAGAACGACAATGGCTGAATACCTCGAGCGTGAAGCGATAATGAAGTTCCCAATCCGGAAAGACCAGTGCGACAAGGAGCACGCGAACGAGCATTTTATCTTTGGCATTGAGTCGGTTCTGGAATAGGAGGTACGATGAACGTTTACAGAGGGGTTCCAATAATCTTGTGCGAAGAGCCCAAGCTTGCTATTGCGGATGTGGAAGAGCACTTTGTAGAGAGCTCTGATGGCTCCTTTTGCGGCGTGGGGTTAAAAATTCATGTACATGGCGACGTGAAACCATTCCGCCATACGTTCGCCAAGGTGCATGTGTTTGGGCGGGACGTGACAGTGTATCAGGGAGACGAACCAAGCTCGTTGATTACAAAGGGCGCGCAACCAGAGGGGTTCTATGACACTCCTGGAGGTGTTACATGAGCAACAAATACTCGCTCCCATACGATATCCGCATGGAGTGCATCGCCTACGTCAGGGGCTATCCCCGCCGGGTCCGCGCGTACAATGCGGCCCGGGAAGAAGTGTTGGAGTCGTCGGCCTATGCCGTGCCCGGCATGCCCCATAGCCCCGGCAACAGCAGGATAGCAGAACGCAAGGCGGAACGGCTGACAATCATTGAGAGCTGGCCGGAAACGAAGAAAATGCGGGCCGTGGAATACGCCATGGACAACGTAGGCCGCGATATCGCCAATGAGAACGTGCGGCGTAAGCTGGTATGGGTGATCATGCGGAATTGCGAGAACCGGGACAGATACCCGCTTAGAATCATGGACGGATGCGGATTCAGCGAGAGAACCATGAAGCGCCGCAAAGCTGCATTTTTGTGGCACGTAGCGAATTATTTGGGCCTGGTTTCCTAAAAGTTGGCCCATTAGGCACATAAAAACGTGCTAAAATAGTATCATCGGAGAGTGGAACCAGTCAGCCCACGACCCGAAATTTCATTTTTCTCCTCTTTCTTTCCTCCATAGGTTAAGGCACAGCCGGTAATTGGTGCTTCCGCGCAAGCGGCCTCGCAAGAGCGTTACCGGCAAGCAGACACTCACGGGATATCTCGCGGGTGTCTGTTTTTATGCGGGCGTAGCCAAAAGGTAAGGCACGGGACTTTGACTCCCGTATGTGCTGGTTCGACTCCAGCCGCCCGTTCCAAAATCAAAAGATAGTAGGGGTGCTCTATGGGAATTGAAATTTGCCCGATGACGCTCAAAGAAGCCAATGCGTACGTTGCAGAACACCACAGGCATCACAAGCCGACGGTTGGGCACAAGTTTAGCATTGGATGCACCGACGGAGAAAAAATCGTGGGTGTCGCCATTGTGGGGCGGCCTGTGTCCCGGTATTTAGACGACGGGAAAACCTTGGAGGTAAATCGACTATGCACGGACGGGACGCATAACGCATGCTCTATCCTCTACGCGGCGGCGTGGCGAGCAGCAAAGGCTATGGGATATAAGCGAATAGTTACATATATCCTGGAAAGTGAGAGCGGCGCAAGCCTCCGGGCTGCTGGATGGGAATGCACGGGAGAAACTGGCGGACTGCGATGGACCGGAAAACGGAAGCCGAAAGAGGATTTGTACCCGGCACAAATGAAGAAAAGGTACGAAAAGACGGTGTGATGAAGCGGGAGCCCCCCGAGTTTCGGCATAACACAGCCCTCTGCGGGCATACGGCAACACATAGGAGTGCCCAATTGGGCGGGTGAACTTGTGCCATACATAGCGCAGAGGTGGGAGCGCGGCACAATAAGACGACAAGAGAGGTGGTGACATGCCAAATGAGCAGAATATCATTCCCAACTCCGAAAGAACCCCGGAAGAACGCCGGGAGATTGCCAGGGCTGGCGGAATTGCGTCCGGTGCGGCACGTCGCCGCAAGAGAAGCTTGAGAGAAGCGGCAGATTTGTACCTATCGCTGCCGGTATCCGATAGGCGAAGATGGAACGCGATAGCAAGAAAGGGCATTTCCCCAGAAGATGTGGACAACCAAATGGCCATGATCGTTGGCCTGACCGAAGCCGCCACGCACGGAGACGCGCGGGCGGCGAAAATTATTGTTGACCTGCTGGGCGATTCTGCGGCGTCCGACGGCGAGGGGGTGCAGATCATTGATGACCTATAAGCTGTCGGGCATCATATCCCCTGCGTTCGTCGAGCCACACAGGGCCATCAAGTCGGGCACGATCAACGAGCTTGTGGAAAAGGGTGGGCGCGGTAGCGCGAAGTCCTCGCACCTCTCTGTTGAGGTGATTCTGGAGCTGCTGCGGCACCCAGACTGTCACGCCGTTGTTATGCGCAAGGTGGGCAACACCCTGCGCACGTCCGTTTACGCACAGATCTGCTGGGCGATCGCGGAATTGGGGCTGACGGATAGGTTCCGCTGCACGGTATCCCCAATGGAGTGCATTTATCGCAAGACCGGCCAGAAGATCATGTTTTTCGGCCTGGATGACCCGGGAAAGCTCAAATCCATCAAGGTGCCGTTTGGCTATATCGGGATAGCCTGGTTTGAGGAGCTGGACCAATTCGACGGGCCGGAGCAGGTGCGTAACGTGGAGCAATCGCTGTTTCGTGGCGGTGCGTATTCCATGTGCTTCAAATCCTTCAACCCTCCTGCCATGGCCCGCAACTGGGCCAATCGTTATGTTTTGGAGAGCAAACCGGGGAAACTGGTGCATCACAGCACATACCTCACCACCCCGCCAGAATGGCTGGGCCTCCGGTTCATTGATGACGCGGAACACCTCAAGTCTGTAAATGAGACGGCATACCGCCACGAATACCTGGGGGAGGTTGTAGGCTCCGGCACGCAAGTGTTTGAAAACCTTGATATCGCGTCTATTTCGGATTACCAAATTGCGCAGTTTGACCGCATCCTGTCCGGCGTGGACTGGGGATGGTATCCCGACCCATTCGCGTTCAACCGGATGCATTATGACGCAGGACGCAAAACGCTGTATATATTCGACGAAGTTACCAGGAGACGCACAAGCAACCGCGACACAGCGGAGCTTGTCAAACAGCGCATTGCACCGGGAGAGCTTGTGACGGCGGATAGCGCAGAGGAAAAGAGCTGCGAGGATTACCGTAGCTACGGGATTCGGTGCAGGGGCGCGGAGAAAGGGCCCGGGAGCGTCAGCTACTCAATGAAGTGGCTGCAATCGCTGGAGCATATCATCATCGATCCGGAACGCTGCCCAGACACGGTAAAAGAGTTCACTGAGTACGAATATGAGCGCGACGACAAGACCGGAGACGTGCTGCCAGGCTATCCGGACCTGAATAACCATCACATTGACGCGGTGCGTTATGCGACAAACCGCATATGGAGGCGGAGAGGGCAATGAAAAAGCTGAGGAAATATCTGATAAATCGTTTTTTGCCCGCCTGGTGCCGGGAAGAACTGTTGGAAGAGAACCGGAAGCTGCGGGAACGGGTAGACCGGCAGGCCGCAGAGATCGACCGGCTGAAAGCATATATTGGCGGCATGACCGATGCATTGAGACGGCAGCCGCGCATCATCGTGAACGGAGGTGACCGGCAGTGAGCTTGATCAGTGCCGTGCTGAGCGCGAACAAAATCTACAACTATGAACAGGTATTCGGCGTCAGGGATATCACATCCGACGCCATGCACAAGGCCGTTGCGGACTGGTACGGCCTGTACTACTGCGACGTAAAAGACGAGGGCGAGGACACCTGCCAGCGTCTGCCGGTGGCCGTTGTAAGCAAGCTGTATAAAACGATATTCTCCGAGTATTCTGCCACGGCGGAGGGCAGCAAGTCGGACTACATCAGTGATGTTCTGCGCGGCCTGGATAATACCAGGAAGAAAGCCACGCAGCAGATGCTTATCGGCGGGCGGTGCTATCTCAAGCCCCTTCTGGGCAAGAACATGGAGTTTGCCGTGGTGAACCGGAGGAGCTACATGCCGCTGGGCTACGACGAGCTGGGCCGCATTACGGATATCGGCACATGGGAGGAAACCCGGGAAAGCAACATCCTGTATACGCTGCTGGAGCGCCGCACGGTGGACTCTGCCGGATACCTGACCATCGAAAGCCGGTTGTTCCGCTCTGAACCACACGCCGGAACGCTGGGCACGGAGGTACCGCTGAACACTCTGGGAAAATACGCTGCCCTGGAGCCTATTGTGACCCTGCCAGAGCCGGTGTATTCCATTGGGCTTATTCCTCTGGAGTGCCCCGCAGAAAACTGCGTGGATGGCTCCGCGGACCGCGTATCGGTGTATGCCGCCGCGTGTGGGCTTATTCACAACATCAACCGCAACGAGGCGCTTCTCAACACAGAGTTCGAGAATGGCCGCTCCCGGGTGTTTGTCTCCGATGACCTGATGAACCGCGACTGGGCGGGCCACAAGCAGTTTGAGGGGACGCTGTTCACTGGTATAGACGATAACCAGAGCGACACCGGCGTTACCATCTTCTCCCCGGAGTTGCGGGAACAGCAGTTCCGGGACCGCAAGACCGAATATCTGCGCAACATTGAAAGCCTGATTGGGTTTAAGCGCGGCATCCTGTCCCAGGTGGAGGCCACGGAAAAGACCGCCACGGAGATCACCTCCAGCGCTGGGGAATATAACCTGACCATTATTGACTTCCGGCAGGCGTGGGAATCCGCCGTGCGGGAAGCGGTGCGCGTGTGCAATATCCTCGGACAGATGTATCACCTGTGCGACAGCACCGGCGTCGACCCGGAGAAGGATGTGACCATCTCCTGGGGTAACGGCATCCTGTACGACGAGGACCAGGCATGGACGGACTACAAGGCCATGGTATCCGCCGGCATGCTCAAGCCGGAAATCGCCCTGGGTTGGTATTTCGACATGCCAACGGATACGCCGGAAGATTTGGCGGCAATCCGTGAGAAGTATATGCCACAGGAGCAGGAAACGCCGGAAGAGGACAAAATCTAATGCTCAAGGCTGACGAGATCAATGCCCTTCGGGACGCAGCCGCAGAGCTGACGCAGCCCATTACAGATTACCTGATCCGGGATCTGGCGCAGCGTATCGCGGCAGCTGGGCAGCTGACGGCCACGGCACAATACGAGGTATGGAAGCTCCAGCAGCTGGGCATGTCCCAGCGGGAAGTGAAAAAGCAGCTCAAAAAGCTGCTGAAGGTCTCAAACCGGGAGCTGCGCCGACTCCTGACCCAAAGCGCGGAAACCGGGTACAATTACGACATCCGCAGTCTGCCGCAGGCGCAGGCTATCCCCTTCCACCGCAGCGAGATCATGCAGCAGATCGTCTCTGCGGCTGTCTCGCTGGCCCAAGACGATTTGACCAATATCACCCAGACATTGGGCATGGTGGACCCTTACGGCAATGCACAGCCCTTACAGGAGGCATACCGCAAGTGCATGGACTATGCATTCATGCAGGTGTCAACCGGCGCAGCGGACTACACTACTGCCATCCGGGAAGCTACAAAAAACCTGGCGGAAAAAGGTGTTGTGTGGATAGACTACGACAGCGGCGTGCATACATCATTGGACGCCGCTGTGCGCCGGAACGTGATGGGTGGTCTGGGCTTGATGCAAGAGCAGATCAGCCAGCACACCCACGATGATCTGGGGGCCAACGGCTGGGAGATCGATGCACACAGCAACAGCGCACCGGACCATGAGCCGATACAAGGCCGCCAATACAGCGACGCAGCCTATACGGCGCTCAATAACAGCCTTGTGCGGCGCATTGGCACGCTGAACTGCGGACACTCTGCCCACCCCATTATCCTGGGAGTCAGTCCACCGCAGTACACCCCTGCGGAGCTGGAACAGATGCGACAGAAGAACGAGGATGGCATCACTTACAACGGGCGGCATTACAGCGGCTACGAGGCCACCCAGCGCCAGCGGAACCTTGAGGCGGCCATGCGTCGACAGAAGCGCCGCATTCTGGTGGACGAGGCCACCGGCGACACAGAGAAACTGCAAACGGACCAGATCAAATTGCAGATGCTGCGGCAGGAATACGCACGGTTTTCCAAGGCCGCCAAGCTGCGGACCCAGGGAGAACGGGCGGAAGCTTCTGGTTTTGGCTGGAAACAGGCCAGAGACGCCCAGAAAACATTTGAAAAGTATTCTTCTGTGCGGTATAATATGGATGGCACCGTTGTTGTTACGGATGACTGGACGAACAAGGGACACATCAGCATACCAAAAAACTTTACGCCTAATGCGGTCCTTGATACAGTTTCGCAGCGCGGCGCTCAACGGGATAGGTCATTTTATGACGCGGATGGGCGCTTACACAGGCAAATAAGCAACGGTCCGCACAGCAACCCCAAAAAACACCCATATGGGGCGCACGGGGAGCATGCGCACGATGTAATCTGGGAGGACGGGCGAATAGTCGGACGCCCCACCAGAGAGATAACGGAATCCGAAAGAAAAGAGAACGGGGATATCTTATGAATGCATCTGACCTGAAAAGTTTGATTGAGGGGCTGACACAGGATATTGATTTTGAATATCGTGGAAAATCGGGCGCAATCTGCCCGTTCAGCCGCTCCGATATTTCCCTGTGCTACGACGGAAACGAAGTAACTGTTGATTCCGTCGACAAGGCTATGAATACACCCTTTATCTCTGGACGGTCCCTTGTGGACGTGTGCGCGGAACTGGAATTCTAATGCATACAACTAAATGACAGAAGCGTGACGCATATGCGCCGCGCTTTTTTCATACCTATCTGGCCTGTCCGTGGGCCTAAAAAGACGGAGCGGCAGGAGCTGGCAACCTCCTAAAACGCCTATGCCGTGAAAGGAATCACCATGAAAACCGAATTTCTACAAAACTTCAAAGTGGGCGAACAGCCCCTGCCCAAGGAGATCATCGACGCCATTCTCGCCGAGAACGGCAGAGACATCGAGGCGGCAAAGAAGCCCTTCGCGGACTACGAATCCCTGAAAGAGCAGCTCCAGTCCGCAAAGGATGGGCTTGCCGCATTCAAGGACGTGGACGTGGATAAGCTCCAGGGCAAAATCACCGAACTGACCGGCCAGCTTGCCGATAAGGACAAGCAGTGGCAGGCCAAACTGGACGGCATGGCCTTTGATGGACGCATCAAGGACGCCATCACCGCCGCCAAGGGCCGCAACGCAAAGGCGATTGCCGCCCTGCTGGATACGGACACTCTCCGCGCCAGCAAGAATCAGGAGGCCGATATCAAGGCCGCGCTGGATGCTCTGAAAAAGGACAACGGCTACCTGTTTGAGACGGAGACCCCTCCCCCATATGCGCGTGGGACTGGCAGAGACCAAGGTGGGCACGATGACAAGCCCATGACGCTGGCCGGGGCACTCCACGCAAAATACGACAACTGAAAGGATGGTATAAATTATGCCTATTACTCTCGCCGAAGCTAAGGTCGGCATGGCTGACCGCGTAGATCAGCAGATCGTAGACGAATTCCGCCGCAGTTCCCTGCTGCTGGATAAGCTCGTTTTTGATAACGCGATTTCTCCCGGCACCGGCGGCTCTACGCTGACCTACGGCTATATCCAGCTAAAGACTCCCTCCACCGCCGCTGTACGCGCTATCAACAGTGAGTACACCGCCGGAGAGGCCAAGCGCCAGGAAAAGACCGCCAAGGCGGTTATCATGGGCGGCTCCTTCGAGGTCGACCGTGTGCTCCAGAATACCAGCGGCGCGGTGGACGAGCTGGTGTTCCAGGCACAGCAGAAGATCAAGGCCACCACCAACTATTTCCACAACCTCGTCATCAACGGCTGTGCCGCATCTACCGGAGCTGGCTATGTTACCGGCACGTTTGACGGCCTGCGCAAGCTGCTGGACGGCACCTCCAACAACTTCACCACGGACATTGACCTGTCCGACGCTTCCAAGCTGGACAGCAACTCCAATGCGTTTATTGACCAGCTGGACCAGCTTGTCCACGCCATCGACGGCGATGCATCCATGCTGCTCATGAACAGCGACATGCTGCTCAAGGTCCGCGCCGCCGCCCGCCGTGCTGGCTACTATGAGCGCACCAAGGACGACTTTGGCCGCGTCGTGGAGACCTTCGCCGGGATTCCTCTGCTGGATTGCGGCAAGTACTACAACGGCACCAGCTCCGTGGATGCCATCAGCACCTCCGCTCCCACCACCGCCGCTGCCGGCACTTCCAGCATTTACGCCGTCAGCATCGGCCTGGACGGTTTCCACGGTATTTCCCCCACCGGCACCGGCGTTATCAACTCCTACATGCCCGACATGAAGGCCCCCGGTGCCGTGAAGAAGGGCGAGGTTGAACTGGTGGCCGGTATTGTTCTGAAGAATACCCTCAGGGCCGCCGCCCTGAACGGCATTGTCCTGAAGCCTAAGACCTCCGCTTGATAACGGGAGGTAATGCCCATGGCAGACTATGAATTTTACGCAGCCAAGTACATGGGCGACTCCATCTCCGAAGCTGCCTTCCCCCGCCTGGCAAAACGGGCGGGGGAACAGCTTGCCCGGTACAAGCGTATCTACACCGTCACGGCACCGGATGCCGATGCCGAGGATATGGCCATCTGCGCCATGGCGGACGCGTTGGCATACTACGAAGCCGCACAGAGCGGCACAGGAGGCCCTGTGAGCGCTGCCAGTATCGGTAGCGTGTCCGTGTCCTATTCCGGATCCGCAAGCGCTGCGGACACGTCCCAGGCCGCACAGGCGCGGGAGCTGTACAGCTGCGCAAAGCTGTACCTGGACATTTACAGGGGGTGCGTCTGATGCTGTCTGTCCGGCGCGGCTGTCCAATAGATTACCGGCTCTGCAATCAGACGGTGACGGTATATCACAAGGACGGCGATAAGTACATCCGGGCCGTGTATAAGCGGGCTTTCCTGGACTTCAAAAAGGCCCAGAACGTGGACAAAACCGGCACCCACGAAGCCAATTCGTTTCTGCTGGTCATCCCCTGCGACCATCAGATCATATTCCCCAAGGACAAGGTATTTCTTGGCGAGGGCCCGGAAATCACCATCCGCGCGGCGTGGGCGGAGTTCATCCCCGCCAACGTCGCAGGTCTGGTAGTCGTGGAATATGTGGACCCCAAATACTGGCGCGGCCAGATGGTGCATGTGGAGGCGGGCGGATGAGAGTACAGGTCAAAATGAAGCCCGTTGCGCAGATCATCAAGGCCCACGGCCTTGACCGGGACGGGTACGCCCAGCGGTACTGGACGAACATCGTGAACCGCCGCATTACGCGCTATATGCCGTACCGGTCCGGCGCCCTGGCCACCAAACTGAAATACATTTCCGGCCCGGCTGAAATCACTGTTGCCGCGCCTTATGCACGGTATCAATATTACGGCAAAGTGATGATTGACCCGAACATCAACGCAGCCGGATTCAAGACCAAGGACGGCACATGGCGATCCAGAAAGGGCGCTGTAAAGGTGCTGACTGGCCGCAATCTGCAATATGACACTACCAAGAATGCGCTGGCCGGTCCTCTGTGGGATAGGAGGCTCATATCCGCCGAAGGCGACGCCATGGTAGCGGAAATGCGCGGATACATCCGCATGAGGGAGGCGAAACGGTGACGGCGCTGGAAAAGGTCCGGGAATGGCTGAAAACATATCCCGGATATAAGCAGCTGAAAGCTCTATCGGTGGACGCCACAGACCCGCAGCCCGCCAACGGCAGCGTTGCACCGGCCGGTCTTGTGGAAATCTCCCGCCGGTCAGATGTTCTGGGCAATGTGACGGTCACGAACCAGCTGAATTTCACCCTGTATTTCGTGTTTGCCAAGGCCCCGGACGATGACGTGGGGTCCGAGGAAAACGCACAATGGCTGATGGACTTTCAGGATTGGGTGCAGGCCCAGTCCATGACCGGGAAAGCACCCATATTTGGCGACAACAAGCGCCGCGAAAGCGTGAAAGCGCAAAACGGCACCCTGTATGGCGCGGACACGGACGGATGCGCCGTGTACTCCGTCCAACTGTCTGCCCAATACCAAAAATATTTCAGAAAGTGAGGATTCACAATGCCTGATTTGACCTTTAACACCCCCGCCGGTCAGGCCATCGAGCGGGACCTGATGGTTGCGTTCCTGAACACCGACACTACGTCGGTTCCCACCTGGTCCCCCATGGGTTCCAGCGTCAACGACAGTGCCGTGGGCTATGACTGGCAGAAGGATTCCAGCACAGACATTCTGGGCGTCCGACATTCGCACATGAAAAAGCCCGAGATCACCCAGACCTTCAGCGCGGAGGGCCTGTCCTCCGACGACGCCGCCCTGGTGAAGATCTGGAACCTGGGCGTAAAAGAGCAGAATTACACCGCCCTGGCCAACCAGGATGTGCTGATCGTGCATAAGTACGCCGGTACGACCAACTTTGCGGAGCGGTACACCGGTGCTTCTGTAGCCCTGACCAGCCTTGGCGGCGAGGGCGGCGGCAACCTGACCGCCGAATATGAGGTGGAATACGCGGGCGCCCGCACCACCGGCTCCGTCACTGTAGGCGACGGAGGGGCCGTAACCTTTACGGCGGATGCCTGATATATGCCGGACGGGGTGAGCCTGATTGGCTCCCCCGCCCGGATATCTTTTACAAGGAGGCTGCTATGAATCTGAATTTTGACACCGGCGTAAAAAGCTACAACGTGAACGGCGTAGAGGGCGTGTTTGCCATCAACCCTACGGACGCAGATTTCGTAGAACGCCTTTTCGATGCGTTTGAAGATTTGGAAAAGCGCCAGCGGGAAAAAGAATCCACGGTCAGCAAAACCGGAGATAAGCGCGAGGCGTTCCGGATTGCCCGTGAGTATGACAGCGAAATGCGCGAGATTATTGACGGGCTGTTGGGTGACGGCGTGAGCGAGAAGTTGTTCGGGCGGATGAATGTGTATGCTTATGGAAACGGACTTCCTGCATGGGCCAATTTCATTCTTGGCCTGATGGAGGAGTGCGACTGTGCGTTCGCCCGTGAGCAGAAGGCCACAAACCCCAGGCTGAAAAAATACCTGGATAAGTACAGAAAATGAGCCCGTGGGAATCTTTGCCCACGTCCATCGAAATCGCTGGGAAGGAATATAAAATCCGCACGGATTACCGTGACGCGCTGAACATCTTTGAAATTCTCAATGACGTTGAACTGGACAACCGGGATAAGTTCATCGGCATGGTGACGGTGTTCTTCGAGGATCCGGCTTCGGTCCCGGAGGACCAGTATGACAGCGCCGTGAAGCTGTGCTACTGGTTCCTCAACGGTGGGGATACATTCGCCGGGCGCAACTCCCAAAAGCTCATGGACTGGGAACAGGACTTCCGCTACATCGCTGCCCCCATCAACCGCGTAATAGGAAAGGAAATCCGCAGTATTCCGTATATGCACTGGTGGAGCTTTTTGTCTGCGTATTACGAAATCGGCGACTGCCTATTCGCACAAATCGTGCGTATTCGCTCTCTCAAGGCCAAAGGCAAGATGGACAAAGATGACCGGCGATGGTATCAGGAAAACCGGGAATTGGTGGACTTTAAGGTGCGGTACACCTCCGAAGAGGAAGATTTCGTAAACCGGATGATGGGCAAAAAGTAAGGAGGTGAATCTGTATGGCAGATGCATATCTCACGTTTTCCACGGATTTTGATAACACGGAGCTTGAAAAAAAGCTCTATAAGCTAAACTCCGACATCAAAAAAAAGACGGAGAAGTTGCTTCAGGTGAAAGACGAGCGTGCGCCACTGGCTGAACAATCTGCCCAGGTTGCCGCAAACCTTGACCGCGCCAAGCAAACCCTTGACTATATGCGCAGCGGGAAGGAGTTCTTCCCCGCGCAATCCATAAAAGACCAGGAATCCACCGTCCGGCAGCTACAAAAGGAATTTGACGCCGTGCAGTCCAAGGTGGAGTCTTACGACGCCAAAATCCAGGCGGGCGAGAAAGCTCTGGGCCGAATGCAGGAAGACGCGGGCGGTTTGGAGCAGAAACTACAGGCCGCCGCAGATGGCGGGTCTGCCATGGGAGATGCTATCAACCGGGCACAGTCTTACATGGCAAAGTTCACCGAACGCGTGAAGAAGCTGGCAAAGCGTGTATTTGTGTTCACGGTCATCACAGCGGCGCTGCGTTCCATCAAAAACTGGATGGGCGGCATTATCCGCCGGAACAACGAGGCCGCCGCCGCTATGGCTCAGCTTCGCGGCGCATTGCTCACATTGGCACAGCCACTGGCGGAGGTAGTAATTCCGCTGTTTACGGCGCTTGTACAAATTCTGACGCGCGTCGTGTCGGCACTTGCCCAGGTGTTCGCTTACATCGCAGGCAAGCCAATATCTGCCATGAAGGCCAATGCAAAAGCGCTGAACGCGCAGGCAGACGCCATTGACGGTGTAGGGAACTCTGCAAAAAAGGCATCTAAGTCCCTTGCTGGGTTTGACGAGCTGAACGTGCTGAGCGCAGCTGATACATCGCCTGCGTCTGGCGGCGCGTCCGCTGCTGCCCCGGACTTCAATTTCGATGCCAACATGACCGAGGATCAACTGAAAAATATGCTGACCCTGATCGAGTTGATTGCCGCAGGCATCTTGGGCTGGAAGCTTGGCAACGGATTCACGGACGGCCTGAAAAAGACTGCCGGGATCTTCCTGGCCATTGACGGCACTATCGGATCTATCAAGGCGCTGACCGACGCATGGACAAACGGCGTAAACCTCGACAACCTGCTATCGGCGCTGGGCCACATGCTGGAGCTATCCGGCGGCCTTTATCTGGCGTTCGGCAAGGTAGGCGCCGGGATTGGGCTGGTAGTATCCGGTGCGGCCCTGCTGGTCACTGCATTTCGCGACATGATGGAGAACGGCATGAACCTGGAAAACACTCTGATGAGCGTCGCCGGTCTGATGCTTGGTGGCTTGGGAATTGCTGTGCTCACAGGGTCCTGGATTCCGCTCCTGATTGCCGCCATCGCCTCCCTGCTTGTTGCTGTGGTGAACGCCTACGGCGATACAGAGCAGTTCGTCGACGGGATCAAAGCCATGCTGGATGGGTTTGCGGACTTCTTCGCGGGTATTTTCACCGGGGATATTGACCGTGCCATCGGCGGTATCGAGAAAATCTTCAAGGGCTTGCAAAACGTTCTGTTTTCCATTGTGGATGCGCTCAAAAACATGTTCCTGTCGTTCTTGGATTGGCTGGATGAGAAGACTGGCGGGAAGCTCCATGGGATCATCGAGTTCATCAAAAGCTTGGTCACGGGAGCATTCACTTTCATCAAGGATTTTATCGGCAACGCCATGGCAGCCATTAAGAAGATATTCACGGGAATCGTTAAATTCCTCTCCGGTGCGTTTACGGGCGACTGGGACAAAGCGTGGGAGGGTATCAAAGATATCTTTGACGGCATATCAACAGCCATCATGGGGAAGTGGGCGGCAGTCATCAATGCAATTATCCGAGCATTGAACTGGCTGATCGAAAAGGCGAATAAAATCAGCTTCACAGTTCCAGACTGGGTGCCGGGGCTTGGCGGCAAGCATATTGGCGTCAACATTCCGAAAATCAACGAACTCCAAATCCCCAAACTGGCCCAGGGTGCGGTCATCCCTCCTAACCGCGAGTTTATGGCCGTCCTGGGCGACCAGAAGCACGGCACCAACATTGAGGCCCCCCTGGACACCATCAAACAGGCCGTTGCGGAGGTGCTGGGGCAAGGCAGCGACCGGCCCATTACCATCATTGTCCAAATGGACGGCAAGGAGATGTTCCGGCAGATGGTGCGGGAAAACAACTCCCAGGTGCGCATGAACGGCAAAAGCCCGCTGCTGACGTGAGGTGACGCATGGAAGTACTTAAGGTTACAAAGAAATCCGGGGCCGTGGTATCTCTCCCGGCCCCGGATGAACTGAAATGGAACATTTCCGACCTGGACGCAGATGGGACCGGCAGAAACCAAAATGGCGATATGTTCCGCGACCGCGTGGCCGTGAAGCGCAAGCTGGAATGCTCCTGGCGGCCCCTCGGCTCTGCCGAAATGGCCAAGCTACTGCAAGCCGTGGACGATGTGTTTTTCGGACTCACATACCCCGATGCGATGACCGGTACCGACCGCACCATGACGTGCTATGTAGGCGACCGGTCATCGCCTATTATGCGGCCTGAAACCGATGGGAAATGGCTGTGGGGCGGGCTGTCCATGAATTTCGTGGAGAGGTAAGGCTATGTACAACGTCTCATCCGCTTTCCACACCGCTTTTGCGGATTATGGCCGTGAGATCAAGGCCAAGGTAATTTTCAACGCTCAAACGGAGCTGGGCGGGGACTATGTGCAGGAAATCACCGCCACACCGGCGTTTGACTCCTCGGATGGTATTTCCATCGGTTCCAGCTGTTCCGGGCGATGCAAAATTCGCATCTACAAACCGGATGAGCCGCTGAGGCTGTCCGGCGGGTACTTTGTGCCGTATATCGGAATTTATACAGGCGGCGGAGACACTTCCGCCGTGGCCGGTGTTGCCGTAGCCGGAAAGGCTGTTGTGGGCACTTCTGGCGGCTCTGCGGACGGCGTGGAATATGTGCCCCTGGGGCGGTACTACATCCCCGCAGACGGCGTAGAAAATTTGGTGTATGGCTGGGAAATCACCGGATACGATCAGATGGCCTCGCTTACGGACCAGTATGCCCCACAGATTGATTTCCCGGCTACCCCGGAATCCATGTTGGCGGACGTGTGTGCGCAGTGCGGGCTATTACCGCCTGCCGCCACGTTCCCGGCCATGCAGATCGAGTCGGCTTTTGAAGGTACATTCCGGCAACAGCTGGGCTGGCTGGCGGGGCTTTGCGGCCAGTCCGCGCGGTTCGACCGGGACGGCAATCTGGTGTTCAAGTGGTATGCGAAAACCACCTTCCAGGTCAGCCGGGAGCAGCAGTACATGTCCGGCCTGACCCGCACGGCAGACGGCCTGTACACGGTATCCAGTCTCACAACCGGCACGGAAGATGAACCCATTACATCCGGCACCGGATTAGGCATCACGTCCACAAACCCCTACATGAACCAGGCCGTTGCAGACCTGATTCAGCCGGAGGTAGAGATATCCTTCCAGCCTTGTGATGTAAAATGGCGCTTCGACCCGTCTGTTGAGGTGGGCGACGTTATCCAAGTGGAGGGCGATACCGGCGAGTGGCTGGATGTGTGTGTTATGCAGCAGGAAATCCACCTGTACGGTGGCCTGTCCTCTACGATGCACAGTTACGCCCCACAGGACGCGGGTTATGCCATGGAAAGCCCTACAGAGCAGCGCATTAAGCGGGCTTATGAGGGCCTTACCAAGGCCATGCAGAACGCTACGCAGAAGATCATTGGGGCAAAGGGCGGGTATTACGAGCTGACTCTGGACGAACAGGGCTTTCCCATCGGGTGGACCCTGCGAGATACGCCCACCATTACGCCCAATACCCGGATGTGGATTATGTCCACAGGTGGGCTGGGATTCTCCAAGGACGGCGGAAATACAATTTCCGGTGTTGCATTGACCATGGACGGCGAGATTAACGCAAATGTCATTACCGCAGGGCAAATGTCCGCAGAAAGAGTCACCGTCAACGGCCAGACGCTTTCGGACTTCATCGACGCCAGTATCGACGATGACGGCCATCCGGTGCTGCGTATTGGCTCCTCTGCGTCGGAAATTGTGCTGAAAGAGTACAACGACAAAATCGGATTCTACGATACTTCCGGGACCCTTCTGGCATATTGGAATAATAATAGTTTTGAGCTGGTGGAGCTGAGCAAGTTCCGCCTGGGGCCTATGGGCATTGTCGTACAGCCTAACGGTTCCGTGTCCTTCGTGGGGGTGAATTGATGGCAAGCATTTACGGCGCAAAATCTTCCACCGGCTGGCAATTACGGCTGGATTACAGCGTATCTCAGAGCATTTCGGACAACAAGTCCACACTAGCCCTGACGCTGTACATCTATGACGGCACCGGCGAGAGCTACAACCTGGACGCCAATAGTTGCTATTACACTCTGCAAGGCACCAAGGTTTATAACCCGTACCGGTACAATTCCAGGGGCTGGTATAAGCTGGGCAGCAAGTCTATCACCGTGGCTCATAACAATATGGGCAAGGGGTCTGTGGCGCTTTCTGCGGACTGGCACAGCGGGTTTACGTCATCCTACACACCGTCCAGCCTGACGGTCTCCGGCACAGTCAATCTTCCTGACATCCCCCGGGCATCATCCGTTTCGGCATCCGGGCTTGTGCTGGGTTCTGCCGGTATACTTACAGTGACCCGGGCCGTGAGCACTTTTACACACACCATCAAACTCAAGTGCGGCTCTGCGGCACAGGTAACTGTGGCGACAAAATCCAGCGCCACATCCATTCCGTACACGCCGCCCTTGGATTGGGCCGCGCAGAATACGTCTGGAATCTCCGTAAACATTACGGCGGAGATCACCACCTACAACGGGGACGCCGTAGTGGGCACCAATACGGCCACACTGACGGCATCCATCCCTGCATCGGTAAAACCCACCCTGTCCGTAAGTCTGTCCGATACCTCCGGATATCAGCCCACATACGGCTGGGTGCAGGGCAAGAGCACTCTGAAAGCCACGTTTGCTGCTGCTGGGTCTTATGGCAGCACCATCAAGGCCAAGTCTCTGACCATCGGCGGAAAATCTGCCAGCCCGGACGGGGCGAATGCCCTTACAGACAGCGGCACAATGGCCGTTGTAGCCACCGTCACGGACAGCAGAGGGCGCACGGCATCCGTTACCCGGAACATCACCGTAAACGCCTACAGCGGCCCTGGAATCCAGGATTTGACCTTCCTGCGTGGCGACTACTCCGGCGGGGCATGGGCGGACAACGCCATGGGCGATGACATCAAGCTGACGTTTACGCTATCCATCCAGCTGACCGGAAATAAAGCCACCGTGGAAATCACCGGAGCCAGCAATCTGACCGGACAGACCTCCGGGGCGAAAACCGTGTATCTGGTGGACTATGGCACCGACTCCACAGGTGTTGTGCAGGTCAAGGCGACAGACGCTCTGGGCGGCACTGTGACCCGGGAAGTCACCATCCCCACGGTAGCTGTGCCACTGAACATGAACTTCGATTTGCAGGCAATCTGCTTCGGCGGCGTGGCGGAAAAGGAAAAGACGGTGGAATTTAAGTTGCCCATCCATTACATGGGCAAGGCCCTCCTCGACCTCCTGCACCCGGTTGGCAGCGTCTACCAGTCCTCAGATTCCACCTCCCCGGCGGAACTGTTCGGCGGGATGTGGGAGCAGATCAAGGACGTGTTCCTTCTGGCGGCTGGCGACGCACATGCGGCGGGAAGCACGGGCGGCGAGGAGACCCACACGCTGACCAAAGCGGAAATCCCGGACCACGCACACACCCTGAAATACACCGGCCAGAGTGTAACGGAAGGCGTGAACGCCATCCGGCTGTACCAAGCCGCAAGCAATCAGTACAATTCGTATTCCGGCGGTCAGTCCTCCGATTGCGGCGGCCAGGCCCACAACAATATGCCGCCGTACCTGGCCGTGTACACATGGCGCAGGACGGCATAAGGAGGGAGTATATGCCCGAAATCAAAATCAAAGTCCGAGACAAATGCGCCGAGGGCGAGGGCGTGATTATCTGCAACAACAGCGATTACACGGTGCTCTGGGACCTGGACGAGGAATGGACGCCTTACGACACCAAGACCATGCGGGTGAACCTGGCGGACGGCACCTATCAGGACGTGGTATTCCCCGGCAATACGGCGGTTCTGCCGGTGCTCAGCACGCCGGGGTGGGCGTCCGTGGGCTTGTATGCCGGGGACCTGCACACAAGCCGGGCGGCACGACTGCTGGCCCTGTCCTCTGTGCTTACTCCCGGCGGTTCCCCTGCCGCCCCGGCGGAGGACGTATATGCGCAGATCATGGCCAAGCTCAACGAGCTTTCTACCGTCTCCCCGGAGGATATCGCCAAAGCCGTGGAAGATTACCTGGCGGAGCATCCTGCGGCCTCTGCGTCCATGCGGGTGGAGGGCGGATACATCCAGTTCTCCGGCGATGGGAAAACCTGGGAAAACGTGATTGCCCTGGCCAACCTCAGGGGCGCACCGGGCAAGGGTGGCGAGCCGGGTGCTGACGGCATCACGCCGCATATCGGCGACAACGGCAATTGGTATCTGGGCGACACTGATACCGGCAAACCTGCACGCGGCGCACCCGGCGCAAAAGGAGACCCCGGCAAGGATGGTGCGGGGATGGACGTCACCGGGGCCACCGTCGACCAAACCGTCAAAATCGCGGCGGTGGATGGCAACGGCGTGCCTACCGCGTGGGAGCCGGTGGATATGCCGTCCGGGAGCGGGGAAAAGGCGTGGGTGCTTGTGGCGGATACTGTGACAGAAGAAGGTGCCGATGGCGATCAATGGTTGAGATGGAATAAAGATATAGCTGGGAACACTTTTTCTTATTCAGAACTTATAGTGAAAGTCACTCCAAAGTATACGGATAACAATTCTCACAATATAATAGTCTCGCTGGAAAACAACAAAAACTACTGGTTATTCGATAGTGTTCTTAAAAATGGTGTCCTTGGCATTATGCATTTTAAGATTATCCTTTCTGAAGGGTTGGGATTGGTGCGAGGGGAGTGGACAAAGAGCTCTAACCATCATGGAGGATCGTACGCCACTGTAAACTTGTGGGCAGCGAGTAATTCGGAATTCTTTATTCCTGTTCCAACAAGTGTACAGATTGGATTACGCGATTCTCCCTGGCCGGGACGCAGATTCAGGTATATGTTCGATGAGGTATGAAGATGAAAATCTACGAAAATGGCATAATCCGGGAGGCCACCCCGGAAGAAATCGCGGAAATGGAAGAGGCTCGTCTCCGCTACGAGGCAGAAGAAAAGCACCGTCCCCTATCCGCCGAGGAAGTGCAGGCGATGCTCATCCGTCAGCAGGTGAACACCCTTGCGGTAGACGATGCAACGGCTTTGCGGATGGCGGCGTTTTACCCGGAGTGGAAAAGCGGCAAGGCGTACACCACCTCCAACGGCTGCTCGATTGGCTACAAGGTCACGCAGGGCGGAAAGCTGTACAAGCTCCGCCAGGAACACACTTCACAGGATAGCTGGGCACCCGGATCTACCGGCACGGAATCCCTCTGGGAGGAAATCTGTGAACAGCACGATGGCACGAAATACGATGCTATCCCCTACAACGGCAATATGGCCCTGGAAAACGGCAAGTATTACACCCAGGACGGCGTATTGTACCGGTGTACCAGGGATACCGGGAATCCCGTATACCATGCCTTGAGCGCGTTGGTGGGAACCTATGTGGAGGTGGTTGAAAATGGCTCTTGAAAAAGTGGTGTACGAGGATAACGTAACGGTTATCACTGCCGCCCAGCTGAATGCTATCCAGGATGAGATCATCCGGGTGGCGGGGAAAATCGACGCTATCGCCGATGGAACGGAGGTGTCCTACTGATGGCAAAGAAGCTCTATGAGGAGGCAAGCGTCCTGGCCATCGCAAACGCCATCCGGGCCAAAAACGGCAGTACGGCCACCTATAAGGTCGCCCAAATGGCCGATGCCGTTTTGGCGATCGCCCCGCTACAGCCTGACGTGGAGGAGTACCCGCAAATGAGCACCACGGTTGCGGCCTATCTGACTGCGGCGGAGGCCGCTTATACGGACGCCAACGGCGGCAGCGTAAGCGTGCTGGACAGCTACACGGGGGCCAGCGGAATCAAGGATGCTCCGCTGGGCAAAGCGCTCACGATGCAGGGGGGAACGCGTTACCAGCAGGATGAGACCACCGGCATCGGGGGGAAGCTCAACAATATCCTGGGAGGAGAATCCGTGATCTACAACGCAGTCCCCGGGCACGTCCTCCGCTACATCGTGAAAGGCAGCGGAGGGGATGTAATCGACAGCGGGCGCGTGAAGCCGACCGGAACAGTTCGCATGATGAAGTTTATCGGCTATGTGAAAAACTGCCGGGACCTCGGTGGATGGGCATGTGACGGAGGCACCGTCAGGTATGGGCGGATGTATCGTTGCGCCGCACCGGGTGCAGCGGAATCCGCAGATGCCAATATCGCCCAAAATGCAAATATCCGCTACCACTTTGATCTGCGGGATAACGCGTCTCTGGAAAGCTCCCCGTTTGGGAGCGAGGTGTATTACAAGCGGTATCCCCTGTCGGCCTATTACAGCGACCTCGTTGACCTGACGAAATCCCATTACGCAGAGATGGCCGCACTTCTGCGGGCGGTGTTCGATGTGGTCATCCACGGGAACGGGGTGATCTATCACTGCTCACTGGGGCGGGACAGAACGGGGACCCTGTCGTTCATCCTGCTTGCGCTGCTTGGTGTTTCCAGAAAGCACGTGGACATGGACTATGAGCTTTCGGGCTTTTCCTCTCTCTCAGATGCCGGAACGCCGCAGAAGCGGACCTCGGCCAACTACACCGGCCTGGCCAATTATTTCGCGTCATTCGGAAAGTCCTCCCTCCGGGATAATGTCGTGAAGTGGGCATTGAAAGCCGGATTGACGATCGACGAGCTGAACGCATACCGTTCAGCAGCCATAAACGGAACGCCCGCCGCGCTGAATGCCTCCGACTACGTTACGCAGTATACTCTGACGCAGCATCTGACGGACTGCACAAGCAATGCTGCGGGGACGGAAATCAGCGAAGGCGCGGCGCTCAGCGTCACGATTACCCCCAATGCCGGGAAGAAGCTCGGCAGCATCTCGGTCACCATGGGCGGCACAGATATCACGGTCACGGCGGTGTCCGGCAGCACCGTCCATATTGCAAGCGTGACCGGGAACGTCGTTATCACGGCTGTGGCGACTGCGGCGTATACAAATCAGATCCCCATTTCGACGGACGCCGGCGGGGCGGTATTCAACGGCGTCGGATACCAGCAGGGATACCGGCTGAGCAGCTCTGGTAGCCCGTCCCCGCAAGCATCGACATACATTACCGGATTCATCCCGGTCCATTCCGGGGACACGGTACGATTTGAGGGGATGAACCTGAAGGAAGGGTCGGCCGCTATCAACGAACAACGTATCGCGTTTTATGATGCGAACAAGGCGGTGATAGCAGCCCCGTACTGGAAGGATACTGGAACGAATACCATGTCGGGCGGGTATCTTGCCAGCCTCACGGTTCCGGCCTATTCCGGCAAGACGGTGGCCTTTGCCCGATTCGGGTGCTACTGGATCGATTCGCATTCGATCATTACGGTAAATGAGGAAATCGGGTAAGTCTGACACTTTCAGTTACTCAAAGGTCGTGGACTAGACGGTTTGAAACTCGTTGTCGGAGGCGAATACATAAACAAGAGCATGTCTCACCGGTAAATACCGGCGAGACATGCTCTTGTTCTACACAAATATCAGAATATAAAAGTCAATATATGCTTAGATTATAAACAGATATGGCATCACTCCTTGAGAATCATGCGATAGACTGTACCAGAACCCATAGGCGATAAGGAGAAATATCCCACAGGAAATTGGAATTTTTGTGCCCCGTTCCGTATTTTTCAATAGGGCCCCATAAAATACCCCTTCATAAACATAAAAGTACCAACTGATGCGTTCGATAAAAGTCGGGAAGAAGTATCCCAATGAGACGAGCAAAAGCCCAAAAAGATAAATTATGTACGATATGCGCACGTCGAATTTTTCGGAAGCATGGATGGATGACAGGAATTCCTGATACATTGCACTGTGCGCCATTAACAGCATACACAACATCCATAGTGCAAGCTTTACCGGCACGATCAGCCCTATGTTAATGGAAAGATCAGAAAAATAGCGGCTATATTGGGCCATCTTATTTGAAAGCAGGACAATGATTAACGGAACGCAAAGAATGAAAAGAATGTACAGGAGCTTTTGCTTCTGCTGCAATTCCTTCCACTGAAATGCATTCAGCAGCAGAAGAAGGAAGCCTACGATTGCAGTCTGGTGGAACAATGCGGCGATACAAATGCACAAAATAAAGCGCAGGAACTTTTTCTGCCCCAAATAGCGCGTTCCCCAAAAAACGATTGCCACAGCGACAAATTGCCTTATCCCGTTGAGGGACATGAAGTAGAAAGACATATAATAGAATACGACCATGCATGGAAAGGACGCGATCCCGCGCAGCTCCCAAAATCGTAAAATAATGCAGGCGTGCGTAATCAGCGCCAATAGCCCAAGCAAAAACGATGCATTCGGGATCACGTGCAAAATACCATAGCAGATGTATTTGAAGGACTCCTCCAGACCGTAGGCATAGGAAAACATCCCCTTGTATATGTACGAAAACTTCTCAACATAGCTCGGGGTATCAAGACCTACCGAATAGGCTCGCAGACCGGCAGCCATGGTAAGGGATAGAATGATTACCCATATGAGAAGCTTGCGGTTTCGCTTCTCGGCAAAATAAGAGAATATCCAGCACTCTATCAGTAAGCCGAAATAAACAATATAGGATAGCAGCATCACAGTGTCCCCTTACAATGTAGTGAAGATATTCTTTTCAGAATGACGTGCAGCATTTGACTAAACTCGCGCCAATATAAGAAAATAAGTACGACGAAAATGCAGATCTGCAGCAGCAAAAGACGATTTCCCCAGTATGCGGCGAACATCTGTCCCCAAAGCAGCCCGTAGCTGAGGGGTTCCTTTATGCGTGCGTTCTTCAATTGAATGTGCCGCAGGATCCATATATAACGCATCATCCATACGCAGAAGAAGCCTATAGCCGTGGCGACCGCTGCGCCATAGCTTCCCAAAAGGGGGATCATGCAGAGGTTCAGAAATGTATTAATGCCCGCTCCTATCAGCGCCGTTGAAGATATCAGTCTCGTGCGGTTCAATGCAAGGCACATATTTTCACAGGAAAGCGACATGTAGTTAAATAATGCCGATAAAAGCAGAGGAGGTACGAATTGCCAGGCCGCATAGAATTCTTTGGCAAATAGCAGCCGCGATAACGGAATGTTTATCAGCATCAGGGCGGAGGAACACAGCACCATAGAAAAGCTGATGACCGCATAACTTTGCCCCAAGAATCCATCCTTATCTGTTGGATCGAAATTTTGCAGCACCGAAACGGAATACGCTTTGGAAATGGTTGCGCCAAGGGTGGAGATAATAGTCGGAACCTTATAGGCCACAGCCAAAAGCCCGGTTGCAGAGACGCCGCAGAAAAAGGAAAGAATATACTTATCCAGCGAATTATTGATCCACCAGGAAAGTGCGCTGACGATCATCGGCAGGCTGAAGACAATGATCCGGCGGGTCAACTCCGAATCATTTATCCGGAAAGAGATGTATCGTCCCAGACGAGCTGCGAGCATCAGATACAGCAGACTCAATACATGCCCGAGAATATTCGCCAGTAAATATCCGTTTACACCCCAACGGAAGATCAGCAGAAACAAAAGATTGCATGACACAGTTATCAGACAAGTAATAACTGAGGCGATCGTGATTTCTTTGACCTTGTCCAGGGCTCTCAAAAAATAGTTCACAACATTGCCCAGCGCACCGGTGAGATAGCTTGCAAGAAAAAAAGCAATGTAAGCTCCGTTCAGGTCCACAACTCCCAGCATGGTCAGCAAAAATGTTGCAGACGCCAAAAAAACAAAGCCAGCTGATACAATACGCAGGCCAATGGAAAAGACTTTGCGGGGATCATCTTGTCCGGCAACGGAAAAACGCAGAATGGCATCCTGAACTTGCAGAGTCAATATAGGAAGAAGCAGCTGAACGGTTGTCGTGATCAGATCTATCGTTCCGTATTCCAGGGTGGACAGGCACTCTGTATACAGCGGAACCATGAAAAATGAGATGGTTTTTGGGATAAAGCTTGCTAAAAAAAAGAGAAAGACGTTTTGGATCAGTTTCTTGCTTTTTTCGAGTTTATTATTCATGCTTCCTCTGCTTTCTGCAAAAATCGGAAAAAGTTTCTGCAAGAGAACTCCATCCGCGATATCGTGCAATTGCGATCGCTTTGCCCAGCCGTTTGGCCGTTTTTACAGGAAGGATGCGATGCAGGCGACGGGTGATTTTCCATGCGTATTTTTCCTCGCTGCTCCACCAGCTTCCTGCGAACCAATGAATGGCGACCGTGTTTTCTGTCTGTTTTAAAAGGCCGGTATCCAATGCCAAAGGGCAAAAGTAATCCGCAGGGTAAATCGTAAGTCCTGCAACAGACTGACATTGACCATTCTGGAGCATCCCCCGTTCGAGACAGATATCTGTCAGGCGAGATACATTCGTGGTCGTGTTCAACGTTCCGTCCGGATTCAAAAACTGCATATTGCTGTACTGCAGCAGAAATTCTTTAAAAAGAGGGAATTCCGGCTCACAGGCCATGACACATGTTGCAACATGCGAGGCATCCTCAAACCCTGCAAAAGCTGCCTGGTTCATAAAACGATCCAGAGGGGCAACAAGCTCTACATCCGTATCCATATAGACTCCGCCATACCTGATCAGAGCATAAAGGCGTACATAGTCTGCAACAAATGCCCACTTTTGTGCTGCATATGCCTGTTGGACATAGAGAGGCAGGGCGGAAAGATTGATCTTCGTTTCATTCCATTCCACAATCTCATAATCAGGGCAAAACTTTTTCCAACTGGCAATGCAGCGCTGCGCATCCTCCGGCAAGGAAGTCTTACCAAACCAACAATAATGGATGATTTTAGGAATTTGATGCGGCACTTCCATACTACGCCCTCCTTTGTTTTACCCAGTTATTCACGTGCCAGTATAATGGGGGGCTTATGGCAAATAACAACGCTTTGCAAACGGTCTTTGGACGCCTGGCATTGCATAGTACGAAGCGCTTGTGAATATAAGCTTTCCCATATTGCTGGAGTCTGCCGGCCTGAAACAGGCTCAGGTATTTTGTTACAAGCGAATCCAACAGGCGATTTTTCAGCTTTTGATCTGCAAGTTGTTTATACAAATCGGTTAGCTCCAAAATGCTGTCATACAAATCGGCGGCATTTTTGCGCAAGTCCTGCTGCGTGGTGATGGAGTCATCTCTGGTGATATAGTGGTAAAAGCAAATACCACTTTCAATTACCCTTTCGGCAGATAGAAATGCACGGGGCGTAAACTGTTCGTCTTCATGGAGAATTCCCGGCTTGAAAACAAGCCGGTTCTCCTGCAGAAATTCACGCCGGTAAATATACAGTACCGCCGCCATAGGCATAGAGCCTTCATGCAGCGCCAGCTTCAGGTACATATCCCCGCGGACACAGGCTGCGGTATATCCATGGGAGAGCTTTTTCCTGGAACCAACGCTGATCCCGTCGCCGATGATGATATCTGCGCTTTTATCGACGAAGGGGAGCAGACGCTGACATGTGTCGAGGTTGATAATGTCGTCTGAGTCAACAAAGAGAACATAGGACCCGGCAGCATGTGCGAGCCCCGTATTTCGCGCGACAGATAGTCCGCTGTTCGGCTGATGAACGACATGCACGCGGGAATCTGCGGCGGCATATGTATCACACATAGCGGGGCAGTTATCCGGGCTGCCATCATCAACTAATATGATCTCAATATCAGAAAAAGTTTGATTTATAAGAGACTGAACGCAAGCGTTCAGATAATTTTCCACATTATAAACCGGAACGATGATCGAAAAAACAGGTTTGTGTATCACTTGACCGTACCCATTCCTTTCACCATTTGCTTAACAGCGTTTTTCCAACCATACTCATGATACCTGTGCCGGTGACGGAAGCAATGGATCCACGCGTGCAGACGTCCCCACTTACCATCCAGCGCATAATAGAGAATCCCTTTATCCTGAAAATATTTGTCGGAATAGCCTTGAAACCAAGATGAACTGCTGTCATCAATCTGCGCGATCGATGCCGGAATGCCATAGATACGGAGACCTTTACGCAGACAGTCCCGCAGAAAAAGGGTATCTTCGCCGCAGCTGTATCGGCAGCCGCCGCCGAACATGGTATGGAACATCACGCCGCTGAAGTGCACCGCCTCGCGGCGGAATGCTATACGGGCGGCACCGTATTTTCCGTAATTCATAGTGGTGATCCGCGTCACCTTTGTGTTGCGGTGCCGAGCCTTACCGCCCTCCAGATTCAGAAGCAGGATGTCTGCCTGGGGGAGCTTCTGGAACCAGATACAGATCGTTTTCTCGTATCCGTCCAGAAAAACCATGTCATCATCTGCTAAAACACAGATGTCCCCTGTAGCGCGCATTAAGACTTCGTTTCGATTGATCCCGACACCATGGGTAGAGGTGTTGATATAGCGGATTTTGTGGCCGAGATAGACATGCTCTGACAGACTGTCTTTGCCGCATTGATTCCCGATGAGGGCATCTGTCTGAATATGCATCTGCTGGGGGAGGTGGTTATCACTTTGGCCAGTCGTTACAACCAGTGTTTCAACATTCATCGTAATGTTCTCTTTCATTTTCGGGCTGGCCGGGAAAAAGATTCCCAGCCAGCCCGAAATTTATTTTGGATATGCGTTATCTGCCGACCATTTTACCGCTGGCATCAAACTGATAGTTCGCGGCAGGCAGAAGGTCGTTGGTCTTGGTGATCCAATAGATGCGGTCAACCACCAGCTGACCGTTGGAGCGGGCGTAATAGTAGTTGCCGTCAAGCTGGAACAGACCCGCATAATAGCGGCTGCCATGCTGATAGCAGTACAGCACGCCGTTTTCGCTGACGATACTCAGAGCATCGGGGTCCGGCTCGGGATCAGGATCCGGCTTGGGATCAGGATCCGGCTTGGGATCAGGATCCGGCTTGGGATCGGGGGTCGGAGCGTTCAGCATCTTGCCGTCGGCATCAAACTGGTAGTTCGCAGCAGGCAGAAGGTCGTTGGTCTTGGTGATCCAATAGGTACGGTCAACCACCAGCTGGCCGCTGGAGCGGGCATAATAGTAGTTGCCGTCAAGCTGGAACAGACCCGCATAGTAGGGATGGCCGCCCTTGTAGTAGTACAGGACACCATTTACAGTTACGATTCCGCCGCTGATCGGTGTGCTGGTCAGCACATAGGGAATATTGTAATTGATGGCATAGTTTTGTGCGTAACTGCCCTCCACTACATAGAGCGTTGCCTTCGTACTGTTGCGGAAAGTATTGTAGTGCATGGCGGTTGTCTCGCTGGGGATAACGACCTTGCTCAGGACCGGGCAGCCGGCAAACGTATTGTTGCCGATGTGCCTCACGCTGCTGGGGATCTCGATGGATTGGAGGTAATAGCACTGATAAAAAGCGGCGGGGCCAATGTAGCTCAGTGCTCCGTCAGGAGCAAACTCAACGGAGGTCACATTTGTAAATGCAAACAAATATGTACCGACGTATTGGATGCCGCTCCCGATCCGAATGGACCTGATCTGCTGAATATAGTGGATGTAGGGACGCATACCGTTGCTTTGGAAGTCATAGGTCCTGCCCGTGCCATCAAGGACCATCCTGCCATCCTTATAGATGACATAAGCAATGTCATCGCCAAGCTTGCCCGCATTGAGCACATCGGCGTTGGAGCTGCTGACGTACTTGCCGGACTCAAAGAAGCAGGATTCACCGCAGAGGTCATAATTGCCCTCATAGGCCAGGCCGGTCTCATCAAACAGATAGAACTGATCGGAAAGCTTCACATAACCCGTAACCGGCTGCCCGGCGGAGAAGAACATCTTCCGGCCGCTGTCCTTATCAGTGGCCCATCCGTTATACTGCAGCTGAGCTGCATTCTCCATGTGGCCGCAGACGGAGCATTCCAATTCGCCGGTGGTCCGGTCATACACATAAGAGTGCTCGTCGTCTGCACAGACGGGAGCCGTGCGCTTGGTAAACTGATCCAGCACCGTCCGGGTGCCGTCGGCAGCCACGTTATAGGCGGTGACGGTGGCCTGGAAGCGGTCGGCGGTGACGTCCACATAGACGCTGTCGAAGTCCAGGGTGGCCACGTCAAAGTGGAAGTCGGGATTGTTCACGATGGAATAGGACTTGCCGCCGGTGGAGCCGCAGATGTAGTACACCGTGCCGTTTTCGTCCACCTGACCGCCGGTCATGGGGGCGGTGCGGGCATAGCTGTGGTCGTTGCCGGAGAAGTAGAAGTCGATCCCCGCCGCATCGCAGGCAGCGGGCAGATACTGCACATAGGTTTCGCCGCCGCCGGTGGGATTGGTGTAGTAGGCGGGCACGTGGGTTACCAGCACCTTCCAGGTGCAGGTGCTCCTGGCCGCATCCTCCACCAGCCACTGGGTGAACTGCTGAAGGGTATCCTTGTCGGAGGTGTGGTTCAGCACGGCAATATACACATCGCCGCGCTCCACGGAGTACCAGGCGGCGGGCACGCCGAAGACGCTCTTGGCGGCGATGGCGTTATTGCCGCCGTCATCGGCCTCGTGGTTGCCGATCACGTGGATCATATCCGTGTTGCGGATGCCGTCCAGAGTGAACAGGGACAGGGCGTCCTCCCACTGGTTATAGTAGCGGACGTTGTCCACCGCGTCGCCCAGCTGGACGCCGAAGGGATACTGCCCGGCCAGATGATTGGCAATGCGTCCCATGCCCTCCAGGGCGGCCTCCTCCTGGATATCGGCCAGCAGGAAGAACCGGGTCTGCTTTTCGGCGGCGGGCACGGTGAAGCTGCGGACCTCCGACCAGACGGAGCCGTCGCCCACCTGGTAATAGTAGGTGGCCCCGGCCTCAAGGCCCGTCAGAGACACCGCGTTGACGCGGTTGATCTGCTTGCTGGAGGAATAGGAGATCAGGCGGCTTTCGCCCTCCACCTCCGCAGCGCCGGTCATGTCGGCGCTGGCCGAGATCCGGGCCACGGCCCGGGCGGCGCTGTGGACGGGATTGCTCATCCAGGTGACGGTCTTGCCGTCGGCGCTCTGGGACAGGTTATAGATCACATAATAGGGAGCGCCGGTTTCATCCCCCACAGCGTCATAGCTGTACAGGGTAATCTGATAGGAGCAGTTGCCCTCCGCGTCGGCGGCCCGCAGGTTCACGCTGCCCTGGGCGGCCGTCAGGCTGGAGATGTCGATCCGGCCGTTTTCATCGGTAACGCCCAGCAGCACATCGTTGGCGTACACGCTGACGCCGGAGGCGGCCTTGCCGTCCCGGATTACGGTGACGGAGGCGGCGGCTGCGCTGCCCACCACGGCGGTGTCCGCCTGGATGCGGTACATGGCCTCAATGGGGCGGTTCGTCACGGGAGTGGTGAAGCCGGTGGCGTACTGGTTCAGGTCGCTGATGTCCAGGCCCTCCGTCTGCTTGCAGCCGTAAGACCCCTTGGTGACCTGCACGTTGACGCTGCTGCCCTCGGTGACGGAGGTGGGGATGCTGACGGAGATCACGGCCAGAGCACCGGCGGTAAACAACTGGTGGTCCACGGCGGTGATGCTCACGGACACAACGCCCGCGTCATAGGACCAGGTGCCGGTTACGCCCTCCGGGAAGGTCACACCGGTGACGGGATAGCTGCGGGAAACGGAGACATTGGCACTCAGGGAGGTGATGGACGCCGGGTCGCTGCTGCTCAGCGCCAGCTCCCAGGTCTTGCCCACAGTGGGCTGGCCCTGAAGCTCCAGGGACACGCTGGGCACGTCCGTCTGCTCCGCGTTCACGGTAAAGTACCGGGTCTCCCGGGTGACGTTGCCGTAGCCGTCCTTCAGATAGAAGGTGATGGAGTGCAGGCCGTTGCCGAAGTGCATCAGACCGGAGGTGCTGCCCAGGTTGTCCCGGTCATACGTGCCCCGGTAGGTGCCGTCGAAATAGAAATAGGCGGACTCCACGCCGGTGGCGTAGGGGTCGGTCTCCTCACTGTCGTCATAGGTGACGAAGAAGCGGAGATTGCCGGAATTCAGGACCGCGCCGTCCTCCAGCTCCGTCTTGGTGCCGTCATCGTTGACCAGCTGGATGGAGCTCACCACCGGGGCGGTGACATCCTGGTTGTTGGCGCCGTACACCACGCACAGGTTGTCCAGCAGGATATAGCCCTTCAGCTCGCTCTTGTCCAGCTTCACCCCGTCGGTGGTATACCAGCCGATGCCGCCGGTGGTGACCATGGCCCGGAACAGCATGCCGCTGTTGACCCGGATCTTTGCGCCGGCATAGGAGGTCAGGTCAGCCTCCAGATACTGCCAGCCGGACTTCAGCCCCTCACCGGCGCCGGCGCTGCCGTTGCTGAAGTTGATATAGGCGTTGGTCCAGCTGTTGCCGCCATCAGTACTGGTGGCAATCTGGGCCCGGAGCCAGGGGACGGGAACGCCCTCGGGGATGTAGACCCACACGCCCAGAGCGGTGGGGCTGCCGTCGATGGCCAGATTGTCGCCCAGGCCCAGGCAGGCGCCGTCGGTTCCGTTGATATTCGTCCAGTCATACTCCAGCTTCACGGCTTTGTGGCCGAAGCGGACGATATCAGCATAGGCCTCGTCGGTGTCGGACACCACGGAGCCCTTTACCACGCCGCCGCGTCCGACAAGTGCATAATGGCCAACGGCCACAGCGTTGGACGCTATGCCGCTGAATGTCTCATCCACGGTGGTGCCGATGGTGGAGTAATCCCAGGGATCCGCGTCGCCGCCGTCAATGATCATGGTGGGCTCCATGCCGATGTTCACGGTGACGGAGGCCGTCAGGTCGCCCCGCACGGCGGTGACGGTGGGACTGCCGGAATACTTCACATTGTCGGTAACGGTGAACAGGTTGCCGCTGAAGCTTCCGGCGCCGGGGTCGGAGATGCTCCACTGGATATCGTTATCCTGCAGATGGACCGTCTCCGTCTGATAGGTGGCCTTGAAGCCCAGATCGCTGACGTCCTTATAGTTCAGGTTCACCTCGTCAGAGGCAAAGGCCAGCCGGTCGGGGTTCTGCACATGCAGCACGGCGGAGCCCACCGTCTGACCGCCGCTGACCAGGTTCACCGTCACATCCCCGGTCTTGCCGGAGGAGGTGAACACGGCGCTGGCGCTGCTGCCGGACAGGTCGGTGGCGGTCACCGTGCCCATGGACGCGTCGCTGACGGTGAAAACCGCGTCCTCCGGCAGGGCCTTGGCGGCAGCGCCGGAGAAGTCCATGGCCTCCGCCGTCAGGGTGACGGAGGAGCCGGGGGTATAGTACTCGTCGTCGGGGGTGACGGCGGCGTGGTCAAACTCGCCGGAGGCCGCCACGGTGGACACCACCAGGATGGTGCCGGACACCACGCGCTCGCTGCCGCCTGCCGGGGTGTTGCGCATGGTCACATCCTGCTCACCCTCCCGCTGGGAGATGTAGGTGGAGGAGCCGCCCTCGTCCAGCTGGATGGCCGCCACGCAGCCCAGGGCCACCATCATCCGGGCCTCCTCGGCTGCGGTATAGCCCACGGAACGGGGGGCCATGGTGCCGTCGGCCTGGAACAGCACCACGGTGCCGTCGGCCTTGATGCCCACACAGGTGCGGGGATAGTAGCCGCTGTTGCCGGACTCGGTGATGACCACCTTACCGTCCCAGACCATGGCCACCAGGGCGTCCACGGCCTCCAGGATCTTCACGGTCTTGCCCTGCTTGGCGCTCTGATCCGCCTCGGCCTGGGCCAGGGTGGTGCCCTCCCGGAACACGTTCACGGAGCCGTCGTCAAAGGCGGCGATAAACGCCCGGCTGGAGCTGTCGTGGTGCACCACGCCGTTCATCACCAGATAGCCGGAGGGCTCGCCGGTGTTGATGTTGAACCAGGAGGCGTTGACGCCGCCCACCACGTTCAGACCGGACTCTTTTTCATAGACATGGGCCTGGTCCGTGGTGGTTTTCAGGGTCCAGCCCTGCTCCTTGGGGTTGCGGTTGCCGTAACCGGCCACGATTTTGGCCCGGCCGCCGGAGGTGTTGACCTCCATGACGTTTGCAACCGTCTGGGAATTACCCGCATCGTTATTGGTGATAATAACTCGCTCGGAAATGTCGGGTGCAATGGAGTAGTTTTTTACCGACGTGACATGATATCCCGTGCCGTCAATGGTGCTTCCCTTGCCAAGCTCCACGCTCTGCGGATCCAGGCCGAAAGCCGTCACTGGGAGCAGCGATACCAGCATGCAGAGCGCCAGCAGCGCTGCAGTCACTTTGGTTCGTTTCCTGTGTTGCATGTTTTCCCTTCCTTTTTGTGTGATTTATATGCTCATTGCAGACTGCAAGCATACACTTGTTCAAACAGAGCGCGCTGAAGTTCACCGGACGGCAGGAAATGGACCGCGAACCCCAGCTATGTACCCTGATTTTATATCAGCGAATACTTCTCGTATGATCTTCGATCCGCATGGTTTGCTGTATCTCCAGATACTCCGTATGGGGACGCTCCAGATCGAGAATAGCGACATGTTCTTTGCACTTACGCTCAGCCGGCGGAGAAGGCGTATGCCAATCACCATATAGCTGCGTCAGGAGTGCATCGTAGTGCGACGATATGGGGAAATCGGCGTCCTCAAAGCGCATATAGACCGTATCTTCGATCCAGGCACGAGGGAAAATGTTCTTTTTATATTTTCTGCCGCCAGCCAGAAAGGCCTGTACCATACCCGATCCGGAGCCGCTTCTGCACACGCAGAATTCTTCAAGAGGGCCTCTGGGAAGCAACCGGCAGAACTGCATGAACAGCTTTTTCGCAATACTGTCCGTCTCATAGCCCCGCGCATAGAGCGCCTTCGCGAAGATCGCCCTTGATGCGGCAAACTGCAGCCATCCTGCGGCCGGGTGACCGGACAGATTATCGCAGGGAAAAATATCTATGTAAACGCCCTGATGCATTTGCGGATCCCGCGAGTGATATTTTTCTATACAGGTGGTGTTGTTCCGCCGTAGCTTGGAAAAGGGCATCGGCCAATGCGCGCCGTGCTCCTGCTGTACATAATAAATTTCCGGGTCAAAGTCACCAGCGGCCTCGTCAAAAAAGCGCTGATACTCACTGCGGATCAAAATAACATCAATATCGTCGTCCCACGGAATAAACCCGTGGTGGCGTACAGCGCCCAAAGCAGTTCCCGCAAATAGCTGATATGAAATATGATGCCTTCTGCATACTGCATCGAAATCCTTCAGCATTTCAAGCAGAAGTTCCTGGTGCACAGTCATCTTCTCAAGTTGAACTGCCATTGATCTCCTCTCCGCCGTGGCTCAGAAAATCCGCTGCGCCTTCGGTCATGCCGCCGCGCAAGCGGTGTTCGTTGATGATTGTGTGAATCTGGTTTATATATATTTGGATCGAGGCATCTCCCCAAAAGTATATTGCTGTCAGCCTCCTGTAGCATGCTGTTTCATTTCCGCCTGCTGCAATATACGTGTCTCGACAGAGTCTCCGACGGGCTTGTGCAGGATTTTCCTGTAAATCAACTTCTGAAGGAATGCCGGAGATAAGAAAACGACCGTCTGTGCGCCGCAGGCAACCAGGAAATCCCACGGTGACGAGAAGCCTAATCGAAGCGCGCTCCATCTTGTTTTTATAAATCCCCGGTAGGTTGCATGTGAAGTCCTTCTGTCTGCCGCGTTTTCCTTGATCCTTGCAAACACCAAGTCATCGTTGATATTTTTGCAGTAGTAGCCCTCGTGCAGGATCCTGACATACAGATCATAGTCTTCGCTGCGGGTCATCGCCTTATAGCCACCGACTTTCAGAACAGCGCTCCTCTTGTACATGACCGTCATATTATTAAACGGCTGCCGTCTCCTTGCGTATTTTTGTATTCCTTCATTATCGCAGGGAACAAGTCTCCGGCTGACAGGCTTTGCCGGGTCCTCCGTGAATTCAAGAATGTTTCCGCCGACTACCGTCAGCCTGTCATCTTCAGCAAACTCCTTCAGCTGCCGTTCGCACCGGTCCAAGACGGAGATATCATCCGAGTCCATTTTTGCGATCAATTCATTTTTGCAATGAGTAAGGCCGATATTCAATGCTGCCCCGGTGCCAATATTCTGCGGAAGGCGGACAAGATGAAGTACGGCAGGATTTTGCGCAAGATGCCGTTCCAAAACCGCATCCAGCTCTGCTGTCAGCGGCCCATCGCATACAATTACAAAGTCGTCCGTTCTGACGGTTTGATCCAGCATGCTTTGAATGGCTGTATCAAGATATACAGGTTCTTCTTTTGCATACACAGACATTAAAACTGAGTACTCCATCCTAATTTTCTCCTCTTGGGCCGATATCAACTTTGAAAATACGCAGCAACTTTAAATTACGAAGCCAATGCTTTGCGTGATGAAAAAAACTTCGATTTCGCACATCTGAACGACACGCTGCTGCAATTGAAGCAAAACCTTATCGCATGATACAATTTCTTAACAACATCTACACATCTATGCTTCTTCACATATAATGGAACGTCCTGAGCGCACTTAGTAAGTAATGACGCTAATTATTATAGCATATAGAAAAGAATAATCAAGAGAAAATGCTGAATCAAGTATAATTTCGTTTTTTTATGCAGAAGTAAATCGAAAAGGAGCGAGGCGATAGGGGATTCAGCGCGCTACTCTTACGCAACACGGCACTGCTATGAAAAATACGCTGTGGTCACAAAGACGATCCCGATAGAAGAAGGGCCCTATTGCTGCGTTTGCTATGATTCACATACAGGACTCAATATAAGTAAATGTGAAGAATAAAAACGTTGAAATCCGGAAAGTGTTATGCTACAATATTATCATTATTTCACGATTTACTGGATGCTCCACTAAAAACGGAAAGGAAAGATATTCATGAACAAGAGTGATGCATGCCGCGAGGTAGACATGATCACGCTGATGAGTGCCCTATGGCGCCGCGCGTGGATCATCGCCCTGATCTCGGTGGTACTTGGCGCGATCTGCTTTGCCTGGGCACGCTTTCTGATTACCCCCACTTATGAAGCCAGCGCCCTGATGTACGTCAATAACACACAGGATCCCGGCAAGCCGATCAGCAATTCCGAGCTTTCCGCGGCGCAGAGCCTTGTAGACACCTATATGGTCATCCTCAGCAGCCGCACCACCCTGGATCAGATCCGTTCAGCCGCGAAGCTGACCTATACGGACAAACAGCTCACCAAAATGATCCGTGCGCAGGCGGTCAACGGAACTGAAGTTTTCGAGATCACTGTTGCCAGCACCGATCCGCAGGAGGCCAGGAATATTGCCAACACGGTCACTCAGGTGCTTCCGGCCCGCATTGCCGACGTAGTGGAGGGCAGCTCTGTGCGGGTCGTGGATTATGCGCAGCTTCCCACCTCAAAGGCAAGCCCCAGCATTCCGTGCTATACGCTGCTGGGTATGCTGACCGGTCTTATTCTCAGTTGCGCGTTCTTTATCCTGCGGGAGCTTTTTGACAATCAGATCCGCAGCGAAGATCAATTGCTTCAGGCGTATCCCCAGATCCCGGTTTTGGCGGTTATCCCTGAGCTTTTGCAGCAAAGCAATGGCCATGACTACGGGTACAGGCAGAAGGAGGGATCCCACCAATGATCTTCAGGAAGGAACAGCCTATTCCAGAGGAAGCTGTCTCTTTAAGGGAACAGCGTGCCATGCAGGGGGACCGGCTCAGCTTTGCCGCCTCCGAGGCGTATAAGCTGCTGCGCACAAATCTGACTTTTGCCCTGCCGGATGAGAAAAAGTGCCGGGTCGTCGGTGTTACAAGCGCTATGCGCGGCGAGGGCAAGAGCACGACGTCCATCAACCTTGCCTATACGCTCGCCGAAACAGGCAAGAAGGTCCTGCTGATCGAGGCGGACATGCGGCGTCCCAATCTGGCGCGCCGTCTGGCGATCGATCCGGCTCCGGGTCTGTCCAATCTGCTGGCAGGTCTGTGTCAGGAACAGGATGTGGTTCAGGATGTCGGACTGCTGGACAGCCTCAAGGTCATTACGTCCGGCGATATCCCGCCCAATCCGTCCGAACTGCTTGGTTCGGAGCGTATGAACGCCGTAACGGCAAACCTGGTGCGAAGCTTTGATTTTGTTATTTTTGACTTGCCGCCGATAAACGCTGTTTCGGACGGCCTGGTTGTCGCCAATCTGATCCAGGGGATGCTCGTTGTCGTCCGGCAGGATTACAGCAACCGTCAGGATCTTTCGGCAACACTGCGCCAGCTGGAGTATCTGCATATCAAGGTGCTGGGCTTTGTTATGACCTGCGCCACGGCTTCCGGCGGCCGTTATGGCCGATATGCGCGCTACAGCCGCTACAAATACGGCTATGGCTACGGAGAGGAGGCACAAGCGGCTCCCGGTCCCTCCCCCAAATCCGATAAACCCCATATGAGGAAATAAAGCGCCATGATCGACTTCCATTCGCATATTCTGCCAGCCATGGATGACGGAAGCAGGAACATCGAGGAAAGCCTGCAGATGCTGCGTATGCTTCAGGAGCAGGGCGTCGAAAGGGTTATTGCCACGCCGCATTTCTATGCGGATGAAAACCCGCCGGACGTATTTTTGCGCCGCCGCGCGGACGCCTGGGAGCATTTACGGGCACACCTCACGCAGGGACTTCCTCATGTGCTTTTGGGTGCTGAGGTCCACTACTTTCAGGGGATCAGCCGCACAGCACAGGTCCGGCAGCTATGCATACAAGATACCGGTGTTCTTTTGCTGGAAATGCCTTTCAGCGGCTGGTCCTCCCGCACGGTAGAGGATCTCGCTGCGCTGGCTCAGCAGCAGGAGATGACGGTCGTGCTGGCGCATGTGGAGCGATATCTCCCCGACCAGCCCCGCGCCCTGTGGCCTAAGCTGCGGCGAATGGGCATTCTGTTCCAATGCAACGCGTCGTTCTTCCTTGACTGGCGCACGAAGCACAGGGCCGTAAAGATGCTGCGGAACCGGGAAATAGATATCCTGGGCTCGGACTGCCACGGTGTGTCCTATCGTCCGCCTCGCCTGGACGAGGCTGCGAAGTTCATTTGCCGGCATGCAGGGAATGAAGCTTTATCGCGGCTGGAGGACTGTTCCCGGAAGCTTATAGGTACGGACCGATAAATGTCAAATTCCCTGCTCTTTGAAAGCTGAACTGCACCCCATTTGTTAGATAGTATGATATAACATCTAACAAATGGGGTGCAGTTCAAGTGACATGGCCCTTTCATTGGAGAACTATTTTCTTCTGGCCGAACTGAACGGAAGAACTGTCCGGATTGCAAAGCTGTCCAAGGCCTGCCGGGAGCGGCTGGATCGTCTGCGGTCAAATGGATACACGCCGTGCTCGGCCGAAGTTCGCTTTGTTGTGGCGTGGAAAAAAGAAGACACAGATGAAGAGATCCCGGTGATCCTATCCGACATCCATCTGCAAAAGGACACCGCCGCACAATAAGTGCCGCGGTATTTCAAAAGGAGAACACTCATGAAAGCCCTGACCTACATAGAACACAAGCATTTTGCGCTGCTGGACAAGCCGGAGCCGGAGATCATCGATCCCCGGGATGCCGTCGTGCGGGCGACGCTGGGCTCTATCTGCACCAGCGACCTGCACATCAAGCACGGTTCCGTACCCCGTGCCGTGCCCGGTATCACCGTCGGCCACGAGATGGTGGGTGTGGTGGAATCCGTCGGTGCAGCGGTCAAAACCGTGCGCCCCGGCGACCGGGTAACGGTGAATGTGGAGACCTTCTGCGGCGAATGCTATTTCTGCCAGCATGGCTGGGTAAACAACTGCACCGACCCAGACGGCGGCTGGGCGCTGGGCTGCCGCATCGACGGCGGACAGGCGGAGCTTGTCCGGGTGCCCTATGCCGATCAGGGACTCAACAAGATTCCCGACAGCGTCACCAATGAGCAGGCGCTGTTTGTGGGCGATATTCTTGCCACCGGCTTCTGGGCCGCGAAGATTTCGGAGATCAAAAGTGAGGACACCGTCCTCATCATCGGCGCAGGCCCCACAGGCATTTGCACGCTGCTGTGTGCAGCACTGAAAGAGCCAAAGCGCATCATCGTCTGCGAGAAAGATCCGGCACGACTTACCTTTGTCCGGGAGCACTATCCGAAAGTGCTGACCTGCACACCGGAGGAATGCGAGGGCTTTGTGCTCTTAAATAGCGACCACGGCGGCGCTGATGTGGTACTGGAGGTGGCAGGCGGCAAGGATACCTTCCGGCTTGCATGGCGCTGCGCCCGTCCCAACGCCATTGTAACGGTAGTTGCCCTCTACGACGAGGCACAGACGCTGCCGCTGCCGGAGATGTACGGCAAGAATCTGACCTTCAAGACCGGCGGCGTGGACGGCTGCGACTGCGCGGAAATTCTGCGCCTAATCGAGCAGGGCAAGCTGGACACCACGCCGCTCATCACCCATCGCTTTCCTCTGAGCGAAATCGAAGAAGCCTACCGCATCTTTGAAAACCGGCTGGACGGGGTCATCAAGGTGGCCATCACGGCAGATAAACCGCAAAAATTCGGCAGGCAATAATAAATGCTTGCCGTTCTAAAAGAAGAACATCCAAATTTTCCTGAGGGGACGGTGCTGTGATATGAAGGATCAGCAGAAAAAAGACGTGGCGATTCGCAGTTCAGCAGCTGAGTATTTGACTTTTGTGGCCTCCACCGGTGAGAGCGACGCCAGCTATGAAATGCGGTATGAGGACGAGAATATCTGGCTGACACAGAAGATGATGGCGGCACTGTATGATGTGACAAAGCAGACGATCTCTCAGCATATCAACCGAATTTACGCAGATGGTGAGCTTACGCCGGAAGCAACTGTCAAGAAATACTTGACAGTTCAAACCGAGGGGAATCGTCAGGTCAGCCGCAGTCAAGACCACTATAATCTCCAAATGATCATCGCCGTTGGCTTCAAGATAAACAACCAGCGTGCAGTGCAGTTCCGCAAGTGGGCCGGACAGATCGTCAAGGACCATACCATTCAGGGCTGGACTATGGATGTGGAGCGCCTGAAAAAGGGTCATATGTTCACGGACGAGTACTTTGAGCGGCAGCTGCAGCAGATCCGCGAGATTCGACTGTCGGAGCGAAAATTCTATCAGAAGGTCACCGACCTGTATGCCACGGCGTTTGACTACGATAAGGACGCCAAGACGACCCGGCAGTTCTTCCGGACCGTGCAGAACAAAATGCACTTTGCCGTTCACCGCCACACGGCAGCGGAGCTGATCGTGGAACGGGCGGATGCCAGCAAAGAGCATATGGGACTGACCACTTGGGAGAATGCGCCAGAAGGGAAAATCCTGAAAGCGGATGTGACCGTCGCCAAAAACTACCTCAGTACAGAGGAAATGCGCTATCTGGAGCGCATTGTGTCGCTGTATCTGGACTATGCCGAGCTGCAGGCCGAGCGTAAGATCCCTATGAGTATGGAGGACTGGGCGAAGCGGCTGGACGGCTTCCTCGAGTTTAACGGGAACCAGCTGCTGACCAGACCCGGGAAAATCAGTGCGGAGCAGGCAAAGCTCCACGCGGAAACGGAATATGAAAAATACCGCATCATTCAGGACCGCCTGTATGAAAGCGACTTTGACCGTTTTCTCCTGCTGGAGCAGGAAGTGAACCGGAATGACCAATAAGAGCAGGATGCGGCCACCCAAATTTAAGATAACAGCGGAGGAAACCGAAGGAGAAAACCATGCGTTCCATGAGACCTGACCCGGAGATTCGGGTGAAAAAAATCGCCATTCCCGCAGGCCGACGCCGGACTCCGGCGCTGGTGCTGTCGCCGAATGAGGCTCCGGTGCTGGCTACCGGCGTGCTGTGGATTCACGGCGGCGGGTACATCCTCGGCATGAAGGAAATGGTGCATATGTCCCGGGCGGTCGATCTGGTGAAAAAGTTCGGGGCGGTGGTAGTGTCGCCGGGGTATCGGCTGGCCTTTGCTGCGCCATATCCTGCTGTGCTGGACGATTGCCATGCGGCGCTAGTGTAAATGAAGTCCCACGCTGCCGAGTTGGGCATCCGTGCTGACCAAATCATGGTGGGCGGCGAGAGCGCAGGCGGCGGGCTGTGCGCCGCCCCGTGCATCAAGGCCCGAGACACCGGTGTGGTGAACGCCGCCTTCCAGATGCCCCTTTACCCCATGCTGGACGACCGGGACACGGAGACCTCCCGGGATAACCACGGCAAGGTGTGGAATACTCGGCGCAACCATTTTGGCTGGCACTGTTATCTGCGGGGGCAGAAGCTGGACGGCCTGTCGCCCTATGCCGCTCCCGCCCGTCTGACGGATTTTTCCGGCCTGCCGCCTGCCTACACCTTCGTAGGGGATGGAGAGCCGTTTTATGCCGAAACGGTGCAGTATATCGAAAATCTGAAAGCTTATGGGATTTCCGCCAGTGTGGACGTGTACCACTCCGATATGCACGCCTTTGACATGATGCAGCCGGATACACCCCTGAGCCGGGAAGCCGCCCGGCGGTTCAACGAACAGTTCGCCTATGCACAGGCGCATTATTTTGCGCCGCAGGGGGAAAGCGAAAGGTGAAGAGACATCGACAGATCGGAATTTACGGAGTTGATGAAATGATTAGGAAATATGTTGACGGTGATATAGATGCAGTGATGCAAATATGGTTAAATACGAATATTCAGGCACATAGTTTTATATCTCCAGATTATTGGCAGAGCAATTTTGATACAGTAAAAGGAATGATGCCCCTTGCGGAAGTGTATGTATATGAAGATGATTGCACAAAGCAGATAGGCGGATTCATCGGAATGAACGATAACTACATTGAAGGAATTTTCGTGAAAAAAGCAGTACAATCAAAAGGAATCGGAAAGCAACTGTTAAATTACGCTAAAGAAGGCAAATCTACACTAAGATTAAGCGTTTATCAGAAGAACAAGAAAGCTATTCGATTTTATCTGCGAGAAGAATTTGCCATTCAATCCGAAAACATAGATAACAATACGGACGAAAAAGAATTTGTAATGGTATGGAATCGGTAACTTCCGGTTTGTCGTACCAACTGAGAAATGAGGCAGAAACCACCCGAACCGATCAAGGAGTAACACCATGGATATCGACGCAAAATTGAGACCGCTGTACCTTCTGCAGATCCTGCAGGAATGCACGGATGAGGACAACTATCTGACCACCGCCCAGTTGGCCAGCATTCTGAAGCAGCGCTACGGCAGGCATCTATAAGGCCCGGGATCTGAAGCGCAATGTGGTTGTGGACGGCCGGGGAAAGCTGGAAAACAAGCAGATTTTCTACATCATCGACACCATCAACGAAGCCATCAACCGGCATAAGAAAATCCGCTTCCGGAAGATTAAATACAACGTGAAGAAGGAGCGCGTGCTTCATCACGGCGGAGAGAAATACACTTTCAGCCCCTACTCCCTGGTCTGGGACGGCGACAACTACTATGTGGTGGGCTATTCGGACAAGTACGAGAACATCGGCAGCCACCGGGTAGACCGCATTGCGGAGCAGCCGGAGATTCTCGACGAGCCTGCGGTGCCGCCCAAGGCCGGTTTCTCCGTCGAAAAGTATGTGAAAACCACCTTCCGGATGTACAACGCTCCTCGCAAAGAGGTGGAGCTGCTCTGCGACAACGGCGTGATGGATGCGATCATCGACCAATTCGGGCCGGACGTCCACACCTATGCCGGAGACCTGCAGAATTTCCGGGTCATTGAGGAAGTTGCTGTCGGCAAGGTGTTCTTCAACTGGATCTTTGGCTTCGAGGGCAAGGTGCGCATCAAGGCTCCGGCGGACGTAAAAGAGCAGTACCGACAGATGGTCGAGAATGCGGCGAAGGTTCTTTGACGTATAGGAGGTTTCCCATGACAGAAGAAAAAAACAAGCCACGCTGCCGGTGGTGCAACCTGGCCAACCACCTTTATGTCCGCTACCACGATGAGGAGTGGGGCGTTCCGTGCCACGATGACCACGCCCTGTATGAGCTGCTGATTCTGGAATCCTTCCAGGCGGGGCTGAGTTGGGAGACGGTGCTGAACAAGCGGGCGCGGTTCCGGGAGGTCTACGACGGCTTTGACCTGGACAAGGTCTGCGCTTACGGCGAGGAAAAGATTGCCCGGCTGCTCTCTGACGAGGGCATCATCCGCAACCGGCTGAAAATCCGGGCCAGTGTCAAAAACAGCCGTATCTTCCGGGACATTCAGGAAGAGTACGGCAGCTTTGAAAAGTATATCTGGGGCTGGACAGACGGCAAAGTCATCTACGAAAATGACCCCGCCGTTACCACCGGCCCGTTGTCCGACGCCATTTCCCAAGACCTGAAAAAGCGGGGCATGACCTTCGTTGGCTCCACCATCATCTACGCCTATTTGCAGGCCATCGGCGTCATCAATGCCCACAGCGACGAGTGCTGGCTGCATGGCGGGAATGGCTAAACAGTTCGAAGAAAATAATTATGCCCCATTATACCCTTGATTTCGCGGGTATAATGGGGCATAATTCTACATAGAATAGTATCTCGCAGGAGGTGCGCTATGGAGTTATCTGAGATGCAGGCACGTGCGGCGGAGCTGGAACGGCTGATTGCTGATCTGCCAGCCGGTTCCATTACGAAGAAAACCGTCAACGGCAAGGAATATTTCTACCACCGCTGGACAGAGGACAAGAAGCGGCGGGAGAAGTATATTCCGGCGGATGAACTGGAGGATTTTCGCGCTCAAATCGAGCAAAGAAAAGCTCTGGAACGGGAGCTGAAAGCGCTGAAGAAGCAGCTGCCCAAGGGAAAATCTGTGGATACCTCTGCGTTTACCACGAATGTCCGCACCGGAGAGGCGCTGCACTCCTTTGCATCCCCTGTTCGAGCCTATCGCAAGCGCGAGTGCTTCCGACAGCTGCACGACTACATTTACGGTGGGCAGCAGGACAAGGTGTTTATCCTCTACGGTCTGCGCCGGACGGGTAAAACCACCATGATCCGCCAGATTTTTGCGGAGATGAGCGAGGCAGAACTTGCCAAGGTTGCATTCATCCAGATTACCGCAAGAGATACGCTGGCGGATGTAAACCGTGATCTCAAGCTGCTGGAGGCGCAGGGCTTCCGCTATGTGTTCCTCGATGAAGTGACGCTGATGGAGGATTTCATCGAGGGCGCAGCGCTGCTTTCTGACGTGT
>ERZ832317.429-NODE-429-length-60881-cov-20.585325_pt1 | contig 60881 bp, 77 predicted proteins | sample MGYA00519695_ERZ832317 | MGnify/ENA primary metagenome ERZ832317 (study PRJEB31850, sample SAMEA3708726) | human gut metagenome | biome: human gut; feature: human-associated habitat; material: faeces | place: China | collected 2014 ...
ATTTTGAATATGTCTGACCGGAACTTTATACTCGCGGGCAACATCATCATCTTCAATCTCAACAATAAGCAGCTCGCTGACTGATTTTAGCGGCATGCGGGCCTTTTCGTTAATATTATCCAGCATAATAGCGCTTTCACGACTGCGATAGAGCAGGGCGCTTGAACCTCCGTCATAAACAAAGCGCGGATTTTCCGGACCGCCCTGATGATATTTAATAATAATCAGGATTTCGCCGGCTGCATTCTGCAGAATATCGTATTTTCCTTCTTGTTCGGAATTATTAGCGTTAACCATAATTTACCTGCCTCAATTGTATTAAAAACATCTAAATTTGAAAAAACGATAACATATAATTATTAACAAATATACTACATTTTATTTTTTTTGCAAAATTTTCATTTTTTATGTTGACTAAGTGTTTTTTATCCTCTATATATCACCTCGTTATGTGAGTTCATCTCCGTTAACGGGCTCGTAGCTCAGTCGGTAGAGCATTTGACTTTTAATCAAAGGGTCGGCGGTTCGAACCCGCCCGAGCTCACCATTTAAGAAATCTCCGTAGAAATACGGAGATTTTTTTTGTGCGCTAAGACTTAGGAAATCAGGGGATTTGAGAGATTGAAAGACGGATTTTAGTCTACGTGTCCCCTTCTTAAAGCCCCGAATTTCGGTCCAAACGGGTCTAAAGTCTCAAATAAGAAGGGAACAATGTGTCGTTGTTCCTACATCGGTTTTATTGACTTTGAGGGTAAAATGGTTAAAATCGGTTTATGAGTAAAAACCGCTTATCGGTCGTCTAAAAAGCCGGTAATTCTCGAACTTTTGCATCATAATAAAGTATGGCTACCGCAATATTCTTGACATTTTGAATGCCGGGATATAAACATTTCATATTATGAAAAAGTATGCATTTTTTGTTTGTACACTTTTATTTCTGGCACTTCAGTGCATATCTCTTAATCACCAATATGGTTCGGAGCATTTTTTTGTACACGACAATACCTGTGCACAGTGTCAGTTTATGCAACAAACAGAAAATGCTCAGATTCCGGATATTATTGAGCTTTGTGAAATAGATTGCCAATATTCGGAAATTCCGTTAGCCAATTTATCTCTGGTTTGTACGGAATATTTTGATTCTTATCTGGCTCAGGCGCCTCCTTCTCTGATCTAATTTCATACAACCATTTATGTATTTAATTTAGAACAGAGACTGTTAATGAAAAATTTACACGTTTATCGCGGTCAATCCGCTGTAAATGATTTTCTTAATCCTGAAAATCATTTGACTCCTCTTGTTGAACTAAGCGAAAAGCTTAATCCGTTTATAGCAGATCAGGTTCATATTTATATAAAATTGCAAACATTTCTGCCGCTTATGAATATTAAATCTATCCCGGCCTATGAAATGTTGAAACAAGATATGTCTCCAACAAAAAAGATTATAGAATCGTCTTCTGGAAACATGGCTTTCTCGCTGTCTATTTTAAGTCGCAGCGCCGGTTATGAAAAAATGAAAGCCGTCATTTCACATGAAATTAGTTTGGGAAAGCTGCAGCTGCTATTATTTTCCGGCGCGGAGGTTTTGGTTAATCAAGAACCAATCTGTCCTAATCCGGATTCTCCGAACAGCGGTATCCAAATTGCGAAAAAGACAGGACAAAAGACAGATTGGAAGAATCTAAATCAATATGCCAACCTCGCTAATCCTGAGGGGCATTACTATAAATGTGGGCAACAAATTCTGAAACAGATGGACAATAATGTTCAAATTTTTTGCACTTCACTGGGAACAACGGGAAGTATGTGCGGAATTTCTCAGGCGTTAAAGAAAAAAACATCTGCCTTTTGTCTCGGCGTTGTACGTAAACCCAATAATCCGGTTCCCGGCCCTAGAACTCTCAACTTGTTAAAGATGATTAATTTTAACTGGCAAAACCATATTGATGCATTAATTGATGAAGGGACACGACATGCTTATGAACAAAGCTTAAAGTTATGCAGAGCCGGCATCCTGGCAGGACCATCGAGCGGTCTTAATCTGGCCGGACTGCTTCGTTTTCTGCGTCAGGAAAAACTTAAGCATGGTTTGGAAAAATTCAGGAACAGCAAAGGCGAGATTAATTGTGTTATTCTGGCCTGTGATCTTCCTTTCTTGTATATGGATGAATATTTCAAATATCTTCCCCGTAGTTTTTTCCCTAAAATATTTCATGAAAAAAAGTTGTTAAATCATATTAATTTTCGTCAAACCGGCAAACAACAGATTATTGTTTCAGCAGCAACAGTTATGAAAAAGTTCTTTATGTGTACACCGGGAAGATTGTGGAGAACAATGACAGAAGGCAAATCACTGTCGGTAAATGAAAGTTATATTCTGATAGACCTGCGTTCAGAAAAAAGCTTTTCCTGCGGACATATTCCGGAAAGTATTAACATTAGCGAAAGTCAGCTTATCGCTCAAGTCGATGCCTTGTCTGAACAATGGCGGGACAGAAAACTTATCTTAATTTGTGAATACGGCGAATTGTCTTATTTTTATGCAAGAATATTACAAGACAAGGGATATTACGGCTTTTCTCTGTCCGGCGGCTTTATAAAATGGTCTGAACTTAATTATCCACGCTCCTCTCTGACCTGTCCGATAAGGAGATGATAAAATGCAATTTGTTAAAGAATTTGTACCAGATGTATTAAGCAGTAATTTTCCTCAACCGTATTTGATTACTCCAAAAGCAGGGAGTCGGGCATTAACATATGCCAGTGAAGATTATCACGTTGCATGCCATTATTCCACAAGAGGGTCGGAGTATGGATTTATTAAAGAATTTGAATCAACTATCGGAACAATAGTGGGATATATGGATTTTGGAATAGAAAATCAGGATAGTCCTGTTATGGAAAATGCTTATGAAGTACCATTATATCCGGGAAATAGCCGCCTAAAAAATATAATCTTGGATATTAACGAGAATGGTGTACATGTCTTTAAGGTTATTCCTCAAAATGATTCTGATTGGCAGGATTTTATGGAATTGCACCGTCCTGGATATAATGCAAACACTAAGATGCTACATAGAAGGAAAAGTCAGAAAAAAGAAGACACAGTAGGAAAGTTAAAGACACATTCACTGATATCTCAAATGGAAGAATACAACAAGATTAAAATGTTGGCAGAACAGCGAGGATACCTGTTGAAGCAATGAAGAAGGCTTTGCCGCAACAATGTCAATACAGATCAAGTATAACTCTTACGGAAACACAGGATAAATCTCAAAACAAGAAGGAAGAATTCGGAAAACTATCAAAATTTATAGCTGAACTTCGAGGTCTTGGAAAAAAGAAAATAAGACTGTAATAAAAACAACACTGAATATTAAAGTTATGAAAAATAGGAGCGGAACTATCAAGTAATAGAACTATTTGAAATAAATCATCTTGCTAAAATGGTTTTGTTTAAATTAAAATCGAAATATAAAAGGCTTGTTTAGCGGCTTACAAAACAAATTTTGTATTTTTCAAAATCTGAGCCGAATAATGAGCGCCGATCAGCTCATATCCCCGGAAGGCAGATTTTTCTTCAGGATATCCGGCAAAATCTGTGCAATCGGTAAGATTTCCTTTTGAATGCCGGCACTGTTTATTTTTCGTGGTTTATATCGCAAAACGGGCCTCGTTTTTCTTGACACTGTTACAACAGATATAAGCATGCAAAAATGCAAATCTATCTCAACTTTAGACGACACCGGCACAAAAAAAGAAACCTTGCTTCGGGAAGCAAGGTTTCCGCTTTTTATTTTTTGAAATTATAAAGATTTAGCCCGATATTTTTATCAAAGCTTTTTTCCAGTTCAATGCCGGGCATTGTTTCAACCACGAATTCTCCCGCTCCGCTGAGGCTGGCTGCCAGCAGATGTCCCGCCAGCGCCTGATAGTCGCGGGTTCCCAGTGTAACATGCAGGTGGATTAAATCGCCGCCGTCTTTCATGGCGATATTTCCGGTCAGGTTGGCAATTTCCATCTGTCCGTCAAACGTTTTATCAATATATTTTTTGGTGGACGGATCAAAAAAGCGCAGTGTGGCGGAATTAACCGCGCCGATGCCGTAAATGCTGCCGCTGGTAATTCCTCTGGCTTTGACGAAAGAAGTAATGGCTGACGCCAGTTCGGAATGGTTTTTGATGCTTAAAATATAACGGCTTCCGTATTGAGCCGCCGTCCAGGTTTCACCCTCCCAGACACGAATGCCCGGTGCGGGAGAAAGAGGTTTGAAAACTAACCGGGCAATCACGGCTAACAAAACAATATTTAAGATAATCAGCGCTTTATATCCCATTGTTCGGCTCCTTGTTAAAATAATGCTGCTATTGTCATAACACAAAAATCGGTTTAACGGAAGAAATTTATTTGCCTTGTCAAAGAGAAAACAAATACCGCCGGAGCGAAGATTCTGTTGACATTCCGCTGTCGTACGGCTAACATTCCCCTCAAATAAACACTCTTTTTCGAACGGTTTGACAATGGCGCAGACAAAATCACTTTATTTAACCAAAGTCCAGCTAAAGGCGGAATTGGACCGCTGTCTCAATTGTGCCAATAAGCCCTGTATGAATGCCTGTCCGGTAAATTGCAGCCCGCAGGAATTTATCAGCCATGCCAAAAACGGCGATTTTGAACAAGCGGTCGCCACCATCACCCGGAATAATCCGATGGGGCAGACCTGCGGTTTGATTTGCCCGGATAAGTTCTGTATGAAAGCCTGCACCCGCAGCCGGATTGATTTTGCGGTTAATATTCCTAAAGTTCAGGCGACCATCCTGGAAAATTATCGCAACCCGTCTGCCGAAGCCAAAGCCATTCGTCCCAACGGGCGCAAGGTGGCCGTTATCGGTGCCGGGCCTGCCGGTCTGGCAGCCGCGGCCGAACTCGGCAAGCAGGGATATTATGTCTGCCTTTACGAGGCTTCCGATAAAATCGGCGGTGCTCTGAATATGATTCCCGATGAACGCTTGCCTTATGAAGTTATCGCCAAAGACTGGTCGTTTATTTTCAACCGTGATTTTATCACCCTTTACCTGACCACCAAAATCGGCAGTCCGTCGGACTTGTTCAGTCAGGGGTTTGACGGAGTTATTGTTGCGACCGGCGAACCGAACGTTACTGATTTGGGTATTCCCGGACAGGAATATGCCGTCAGTTATATGGAGTATCTGCATCATCCGTCAAAATATGAAACCAAGGGCAGGGTCGCCGTCATCGGCGGCGGCAATGTGGCGGCTGACTGTGCCTTTACGGCGGCTGCCAACGGAGCGGCACAGGTGGAAATGTTTGTCCGCCGGCGCTTGGCCGATATGCGCATTTCTCAGTTGGAATATTTGGAACTTCTGAAGCGTGAAATTGATATTATGTCAATGAGCAGCCCGGAAAAAATAGAAAAAACGGCTGACGGCTATTCGCTTTATATCCGCAAAAACCGTTTGACCGACGGCCATTGGCAGCCGCTTGCCAATTCAACCGTTGAACTCCCGGGCTTTTCGCTGATTGTCACTGCAATCGGCAGCCGCGCCGACCCCAAAGTGAATGATGAACGCATCATTTATGCCGGTGACTGCAAACACGGAGGCTCGACGATTGTTGAAGCTTTGGCCTCCGGACGAGATGCCGCCCGCCTGATGGAAAGCCGGCTGGTGATGGCCGCAGAATAAAAAGAAATCCCGTCAATGGCGGGATTTCTTTTATCGGAAAACTTAAGCATTCCGCCCGGCTTGATAAGCCTCTTCCATTGCCGGGCTTGATTTGATGTCGCCGATTTGCCAGGCTCCGGTACCGTAAATCACGCCTTTTTCATGCGCATCGGGCAGGCAGTCTTCGGTAAAGCCGCGGAAGGTTTCCAGCGTCTTTTCCATATTCGCACGGTCGCTGTCTGCCGCGGCAACAATAAAGTAAAAGTCTTTGCCCGCGATTTCTTCATATCTGGGAACCGTACGGTCAATCAGCGTCTTCATCTGGCCGTTCATGCTGTAAAAATAAACTGGGGTTGCCATAACGATAACGTCAGCCTGTACCATCTTGTCCAGAATTTCGGCCATATCGTCGTGAAGAATGCATTTATGCGTCGTATTGCAAACGCCGCAGCCGTGGCAATAGCCGATTTTCTTGTCGTTAATGAAAATCTTTTCAACCTGATGCCCGGCCTCAACGGCGCCTTTGACAAACTGGTCACAGAGCGTATCGGAATTTCCGCCTTTGCGGAAGCTGGAAGATAAAACCAATATTTTTTTAGTCATTTGTTTTGTCCTTTGTAATGTCGTTAATGGCTGCAATGCCGTTTAAAGAACGCGGATAGCCGATATACGGAAGCATCTGGGAAACGGTGTCCAGTAAAACTCGGCGGTCATTGCCGACATTCAGGTTGCCCTGAACATGGGCTCTGACCTGAGCGTCGGCGCCGCCGAGCGAGACCAGAGTTGCAAAAGTCAGCAATTCTCGGGTTTGCACGTCAAGGCCCCCGCGGGTATAATAATCACCGAAACAATTTGCGGAAAGATAATCCTGAATATGTTTCAGTTCCTGCGGCGCTGTCGCCCGCATGCCGCTGATGTGCTCTGCTCCGAAAATCAGGCTTTGAACCTCAATACCTTTTTCCAGACGATTGCCGGCATTGGTCGTGCTTTGGCTTTCCAGCGGCAGCCTGACGCCTCGCTCGGTCAGAATACGGTTGGCGAGCAGAATAAAATCATCTGCCTTGGCCAGGCCGGCGTAAGGAACCGTCTGATAAACCGTCTCTTTGGCTTCCGTCGGCGAAATGCCGTTATCCAGCGCCTCATTAAGCGTCTGTTCAAATTCTTTCGGCGACTGTGTGGCAACATGTGACGCCAGCAAAACCAGATAACGGGTTTTGTGTAGCGCGCAAAATGGTTCTGGATTTGTTGCAAAATGGTTCTGGGTCGGTTTTAAAGTCTAGGTTTCGTCTAAGTTTTAAAAGGTGGGGTTTGCCGGTAGGCCTTTAAATCCGGAACTTTGACTGACGGTGTTTAAGCCGTTTTTAAATACTTCGGCCCCTTGTTCAGATTTAAAATAAAGGGGCATTAAATACCCCTTTATATACCTCTTATATATATTATAAAGTATCAAAATCGATATTACCGATTAACAGTTCTTTTGCCTGTTTGGATTGTCCTGTCTCTTTTGTTGCAATTGTATATCTGGTTTGAACTTCCATAATATAAAAGGCTCTAAAAATACGACGGATTTCCGGCACGTCGTTAATACTCATTATAAATTTGCCTTTAATCCCTTTTAACAGTTTGGTCAGCTCGTCAAAATCGGCCTTGCCGAAAATTCCTTTACCATAGTCATTTTCACAATTCCAATAAGGAGGATCAAGGTAAAACAGCGTGTCCGGCCGGTCATAGCGGGTTATAAACTCCTGATATGGTAAACACTCACAATAAACATCTGTAAGCCTCCGGTGCAATTCCTGAATTTGCGGAATAAGGCGTTCAACATTAAAACGTCCGGCTCTTTCGACTGAAACACCAAAAGCCTGGCCATGTACCTTTCCGCCAAAGGCGTTTTTTTGAATGTACAAATATCTGACGGCCCGTTCCAGCTCGGTCAAAAGCAGCGGCGGGGTGGCAAGCATTCGCTTAAACTCGGCACGGCTGCAAATCTTAAACTTCAGCATATCCGCCAGATAATCAGGAAACCGCTCGACCATACGGAACATATTGACGATTTCGCTGTTAATGTCGTTGATTGCCTCGCACTTTGGCTTTTTCGTCCGTCTGAAAAAGACGCCGCCCATACCCATAAACGGCTCTGCATATATGTTGTGCGGGATTTTTTCAATAATAGGAACTATAGTCTTGGCCAGCAGTCGCTTTCCGCCCAGATAAGGCGCAATCGGCTCTGTCGGTTTGACCTGTTCAAAGTTAATAATATTTGTTGACTCTGTTCGCATTATGTTCTACTTCCTTTCTGCATTTAAATTTAAGTGTTAAAGAGCAGGAAGCCAGCCCGCGCGGGGCTTTCTCTGGCAGAATCGCGAGTTCTGCCGGCGGGGCGCGCCAACGCCCCGTCCTTTATTCAATTTTGGTTATTTTGAGATAACCGGTATAAAATTCCTGTCCGTAATTCGTGCCGGGTATCGGCTGATGACTGCCGGAACGCTGGCCGTTGGTCTGAATTTCCGGCGTGCCGTACAGTTCGGCCCAGCTGACATTGTTAATGGTTAAAACGCCGTCGGCATATTGTTCGTAATTGTAATCGGTTGCCCCGGTTGCGCCTTCGGCAATAATAAAATCGCCGACAAAAGTATTCTTTTTAAGCGGATAGGTGTTTTTGTTTGTTTTGGCTCCCACTTGAACCGCAACTTCAACCGTTTTCAAGATTTTTATTTTGCCTTTGAACGCGGCACCGGAACCGCCGTCAAATCCAGACCAGCCGCCGTTGGCAGAATTTGAACCGCCGCCGGCTGCGATAACTTCGCAAATATCGCCTTTATAGAACTTGACCGTGCCGTTGATGTTATCCTGTCCGCCTTTTTCCGGCTGCGGTCGTCCTTCAAAAAGCGTTTCGCCCGTATTGTAAGGACTGCATTTGCCGGTATTAAAGACATGAAAAGCCGTTCTGATTCCGGACATATCATGCCTCGCTTCCGAGGCTTAAAAAGCCTTTACAATAATAAGTTGAATAATCAGCGGGAAGCTCTACCCCCTCCCGCATAATTTTGTTATATTTCAATATGTTAATCGTCATTTCAATTAAACTCCTTTAGCTTTCCAATAAAAACCGACAATTCCGGGAGCCGAATTTGCGACACCGGCGCCGTTGATGGTGGCCGCTGTCAAAGAGACCGTTCCGTTCACCGGAAAGTTTGTCGTGGCCGATGAAGTTGAAGGCCGCACACAGACCGTTTTGATAAAATGTACCCCGCTCTTAAAAGAGATTGGAAAAGTCAAGGCATGCGGCCCGTAACCGGCGGCCGTTTTGTAGCCCCATTGTTCAATTCGGCCGGACTTGAATTTTTTCCAGTAGCCGTTCGCGTTTGAACCATAGTCAATTACAGCGTCTTTCATCAGTGCCCCCGTGCCTCCCAATAAATTCCGGTAGTCGGCCCCTCGCTGCCGTAGGTGCCACCGACAATAACGTTCATTTGTTCCTGAGTAACCGAACCGTGAACAACCATTGCACAGGCGACGTTGCCGGAAGTGCCGTTAATCGCGGCCTGTGCGTCAAGATATTCGACCGCAGTTGGAAAACGGCTGACAAACCGGATTGTGTGCGGCCCGCCGCCCGTGCAGGCCAGATAACCGTTTTGCTCAATCCGGCCTGATTTATAAATCCGGCAAACTCCGGCCGCCGTTTCGATTGTTTCGACAATATGGTCTTTCATCTACACCCCCATTGCTTCAAAATAGAATCCGACAATGCTGCCGGCCGAATAGCTCGAACCGGAACCGTAAATATTGACCGATGCCAAATTCAGCGTTCCGGGCAAAATATAGTCGGACATGGCATTGCCGTTGCTTCCGGACAGGCACTGCACGGTCAGAAAATTGATTTTCTGCTTAAACTTTACCGGAAAAGTCAGGGTATGCGGGCCGTAGCTGGCTGCGGCCTTATAGCCCCATTGTTTCATTCGGCCGCTTTTGTAAAGTTCCCAATGTCCGTTGGCATTGCTGCCGTAGTCGATGATTTCGTCATCGGCGGCATCGCTGCTGCCGAAAACATGCTGTGTTGTTCTGATGCCTCTTGTCATTTGATGCCTTTCGTTTTGCAAAATGCCGGCTGGCGGCTCACTTTGTACAGCCGGTTAAAATACTCTTTCATAACCTCCCGATCATTGCCGGCCAGTTTCTGATAAACGCCGCCGACTTTAGGCCCGCCTTTTGGCCATTCGATACAGCCGGCGTCAGAGTTCCCAGTTATTGAACAGCTCAACAATGGCATCATCATCAAAATCAGGCTGAGCCAGAAGAGCAGACGTGCAATTTTTCTCATTACGGATTACCTCGTTTTTTTGTATGACAGTTTTAACCTCTGCCCGGGTATAGCCCAGGCAATAACTCAAAGCGCATAAAAGCAAAATGCCGGTTACAATCATCAGATTCTTAAACATTGTTCTGGCTCTCGTTTTCCTCCGGTTTCGGATATTTGGCCTTAACTGCCAGACAAGCCTGATAATAAGCCTCTAATTGTGCTTGGCCGGCGGCAACCATGTCCGCGTCGCCGGAATTGATTTTGACCTGCGCGTCAAGATATTCTTCAACCGGCGGGTAGGCAGCGGCCCGCTTTTCGTAATAGGTCGGTTCCGGAACAATCTGCTTTTCCCAATGTCTGACAATTTTGTCTTCGGTTTCTTCGTAAGTCGGCAGATATGAACCGTCAGGCGGCAGCGGTTCGCTGGCATCCAGCGGTTTGAAGCCGTCAGCCGACAAAAGTCGCGGGCATAAATGATAGTTTGAGACATTGCCTTTGACGTTTTCCGGAAAAGAAATCTGATATTTGTTAATTATTTTAACGTATTGCATTTTGTCCTCTCTTAAGCGGTAGCCGTGAATTTAGCGTTTAACGAGCCTTCCCAGACGCTTTTGATTCTCCGAAAGGCAAAAAGATACAGGCCGGCTTCCGACATGTCTGGCGCTTCGTTGTCCGGCCAGTTGACGCCGGCAGGCCAGTGAATGGTAACCGGCGTCGGCATATTGACATAGAGTTCCAGCGTGACAACGTCATTTTCTCCGGTTTTGCTGACCAGCGACATATCAAAGCTGAAAGTCGTTTCTGCCGCAGCCTGCGTCCAGCCGATGATTTTTTCGTCTTCCGGCTTGATGATGCCGTTTTCAACAGATTTTAAATGCTGGTAAAGGGATTGATAACGAATTGTTTTAATTAATCCGTCGGAAGCTGCCGCAATGGCGGCATCAATAGCCTGCTTGACCTGACCGGTGTCTTCTCCAGATGCTTCCAAACCATATCCGGTGATGACGTTCAGCAGCTCTTGTTCAACCTGATTGAAAAAGTCAGCTTTCGGAATAGAGCCTTTAACATCATGGTCTTTGTCTGCGTTAACATAGACATTTCCTTCGCCGGGGTTAATCGGTATAGTTTTTTCCATTTATGCCTCTCTCTCGTCTCTGATATTAAAAATTGTATGGCTTTGGTTGAGCCTGGCTATAATCCGCTTCATGTTTTCGATTGCCTCGTCGGAATCGGCGTCCTTGACGATAATTGTCCAGTAATAAACAATTTCCTCTTCGCCCAGCTCGTCTTCGCCGCCGCACTCGGACAGCCCGACCATAAACGGCGCATACTCTTCAATTTCAACCGTGCAGCCCTGAATTTTGCAGATATCAATATAGAATTGCTTATCCTGCCGACCTTTGGCAGCCTTGGCATTCAACGCCGCCAGCCTGTCCTCATAGCTGCCTTCCGGTTCCAGTCCGTAAAGTTCTTCCCACTCTTCCAGCAGATCTTTGGTTGTACGGATGTCCGCTTCTTCAATCAGCCCGCAAATCTTATCGTCCGCAGCTGCGTACATTTTAGCATTGACGGTTAACAAGATATCGGAAATGGTGCCGGGTTTGACTTGCCAGATTTTTCCGCGCGGCAGCAGGCTGATTAAGGCCTGTTTATAGCGTTTTTCTTTTTCGGTCAGCTCCATGTGATGTCTCCCAACATGGCGATTTCGCCGGCAGCGCACTGGATATTTTCCGTCGGTGACACGAGCTTGTAATCAACCAGATTAATGGTTGACAGAATGGCCGAGTGAATACGCGAAACCAGAACCAGCCCGCCGGGTTCGGCATTGTTGTCAAAACTTTGCTGCAGCGACTGGATAATGGCTTCTTTCATTTCCGGCGTATTCGGATCCAGATTGGCAATTTCAATGTCAATGGCTTTGGCTGCCGGTGCCAGAACAAAGATGCGCTTGACAGTTACCGGGCGCTTGCTGTCAATATGTTCTTTGACTTTTCGCAAAAGTTCTTCATCGGGAAAGCCGGTCGGGGTCATAATCCGGATAGTGACCGTACCGGCGCCCATGGTATGCGGATAAACCCATGCCCGATTGACGCCTTCAACCTCCAGCGCCCATTTTTTATAATCCGAGTCCGCACCGCCCATATACAGGTTGCGCATATATTCGACATAGCGGCTTAGAAGGTCTTTGTCAGTTTCAGCATCGGCGCCGGCACCGATCAGCTCAACCGTTGCCGTCGGGCTGATTCCTTCCAAGGCATTGACAAAGGTTAGAACCGTTCCGGCTTCGCAATTTCCGGCCGCTCCGGCTTTGGTTGCCACGACCTTAATGCTTTGTTCGGTTTCGCTTAAGGTTACCGTTTCCAAAACGGCATATTGCCAGCCGTCTTCACGATTGAGCAATTCTCCGGCAGCAATACTGTTGTCGACCGTGCCGGTGACTTTGATTGTACCGGTGGATTTGGAGGCTTGTTTGGGGTAAAGGCCGATACCGGAACAATGGCGGCGTAAATATTCGCCTTCGGCGGTTGTTGGAATTATCTGTTTTGACGCATACAGAATAAAACCAAAGAGGGCATTAAGCGCATAGCCGTTTGTTCTGGAATAGGCCTTTTGTACTGAAAGCGGCAGTTTATCATAACCGTTCGGAATTTTTGAAACTTCCGCGGCCAGATCCTTTTCAAAATTTTCGATTAATTCCTGTAAGGTCTGTAATTTATAAGGCATCGTTTTCTCCTAAAAACCTGTAAATTCCAACGGTTCATCATCGGTAAAGGTTAAAATAAAGCTCAGCTGGTCATCGCCGCGGGTTACGGTCACTTCCGGTTCGGATATAATGTCGGCGTCAACGGCGACTTTCAGGCTGGCTTTCACCTTTTCCTTAAAATCGACCAAGGTGTCGTCGCTCAGCTTTTCCCGGTCAAAGACCCAGAGGCCGGAACCCCAGACAATATTTTCTTTGCGGCCGTTGACACTGGTTTTAATCGCATCGCCCCACCAGCCGCGGTTTTCCTGTATGTATTCCGGCAATTCGTCCGGATTGACATAACCGTCGGTAAACAGGCAGATTAAAATCAGCTGCAGCTTCGGGTTTGTAATCTCAAAAATATCAATTTTGCTGACGTCGATTGTTTTCATCCGGCCGTTACCTCCGTTGAACCTGCGGTTATCGTGCCTTTGTGGGTGTTAGGGTCAACTTCTACCGTATCGCCCAGGCGGGCCACCGGCTGACCCCCGCCGGCAAGGTTGACTTTACCGGTAATATTGGTTGTTGATGCATTGATGTTGGCGGTGTCGGTCGTGATGTTGGTTGTGCTTGCTTCAATAACGGCTGTTTGTGTTTGAATTTTTACCGTTTGGCTGCCGCTGATATTGATAGTCTGTGCTGTCTGATTCAGGGTTGCCGGAGCCTTAAAGTCAATGATTCCGCCGTTTTTGAAATGAAGCAGGTTTCCCGAATCGTCATACATGGCGACTTCACCATCGTTTAGTTCCTTAAAGCGCAGCTCGCGGCTACCGATGTTTAAGACCACATTGTTGAATTTGTTGCCGTTGACGTTAAAAATCAGTGTTTCCGATTTCTTTTTTGGCTTGGCCGTAAAACCGTAAGGCTCTAAGAAGGCGACGTCGTTCAGAATTTCGCCGGCCGCCGTTTTAACCTGACAATGCTGGGTTTGGCCTTTTTCAACCAGATTAACCATGCCGAAGCGAATCAGGCCGGCCAGCTGCTCTTGCTGTTCGCTGTTGCTTTGTCTGATTAATTCAATCAATTCGTTAATAACCTTTTCCAGCTCTGTCATGCCATTTTCTCCAAATTCAACATTGCCCGGCAGCCGTTTTGGCCGGAAGTCAGGTCAATATCGGTAATTAAAAAGCTGTCGTTTAATTCAATCCAGGGGTCTTTGATTTTCAAAGCCGAGTTGAGCCGATAAAGCTTATCATCGGTCGTGCGGAATGACGAACCGGTGACTTTCAGGTCATAACAGTCATATTCAAGCTCTGAAATAGCGGCATTTAAGCGGCTTTGGCTGGCAATGTCCACCGTTTGATGATACTGGCGGCCGCTGCCCTGGGACTTTCCGGATACAGGGCTGCTGATAATGTTGTCCAGGCTGTAAGCGTCCGCCAGCGGCAGCTGGCTGTGCAGGGTAACGGTTTCATAAGCCTTGTAAACATTGTCGTTCTTGGAAATATCAATGATGTTTTCGCCGGTAATCAGCGCCGAAGCGGTGTATTTGTCACGGCATTTGTCCGTCATGACCAGCCGGCCGGCATCGTCGGAATAAATCAACGTATCCGATAATCTGGCCAGCCGGTTGAGAACCTTTTCGATTTTATCGGTAGCCGAGACGGCGAATGCCGGTAAAACAACGTCGTTGACGCTTTGATTGACAAACTCTACCGGATAACCGGAAACCAGCTGGCTGACGATGTCGGCCGCCTTTTGTTTGGCAAAATAAAAACCTTTGCCGACGGAAGCCTTGACCATTCGCCCCGCATAAGTGTTGATTTTGACGGACAGGGACGGCTTTTTGTTCATATATCCGCAGTCAACCGCCGCCACATAGCCGGTCAAGGCCAGTTCGTCGTCGATTAAAACCGTGACGTCCATATCCTTTTTTAACGCCTGTTTAATGGTGCTTAAATCTTTATAATCTTTGTCATAAGCGGCAAAAAACGCGCAGTTGGCCAGCTGATAAACCGATTTGACAATACGGTTGAAGCTGAAGTTGCTGATGCCTAAATTCGGAGTGCGGAGTTCGATTTTATACACCTTGCACCTCCAAATCGACACCGGCCGGCATAAACAGGGCATTGGCAACACCGTTGCGGGTTTGGATGTCGGCCGCTCGGACTTCCAGATTGTCGGAACCATACAGGCGATGCGCAATTACGCAGGCCGGAAAGCTCTTGTTGTAGCTCTTAACCGTTGTGTTGACGACATGCTTTTGTTTAATCAGGCCGACGCCGATGTTTAGAATGTTGTTAATCTGGGTCTGAATTTCCCGGTTCTCGGTAGCAATGGCCACGCTCAGCGCCGTATCTATCAGGGTTTCGATCGTTTCGGTCAAGTCTGCTGCATTCTTATATTCTTTATGATAAACGGCTTCATCGACCGCCTCAATGATTGCCTCTTGGTTTATCAGCTCTTCAGAAGCCTTGCCGTTTTGATAAATCTGGTCGGAAGCCTCGGCCGAAACGTCCGGTTTTTTGACGTCGGACTTAATGCCGGCCATGCTGATATAAGTGTCAAAATAGTCTCTGTCGGTCAACTCGCCAAACAAATCGCGCAGTTTGGCATAGCTCAGGATTGCCGCGCCGATGCCGCCGGCGCTGGCTGCCAGAATGTCCAGACTGCCGCTGATCGGGTTGGTAATCTGGCCGATCAGGTTATTGGCCGACAGCTTTGATATTTTGTTGGTTATGCTGACAAGGTTGTCATAACTCTGCAATTTGACAAACCCGGGAAAGCCTTCAAAAGTAAACTTCTCGTCAAACTCGGCCAAAAAGCTTTTTTCCGCTTCGGCCGTTGCCTTGGTGAATTTTTCGTCATCAAGTTCCTGCAGTTCAATAATCTTTAAGGAAAGGCTGTCGCTGTCAATTTTTTTGAAACTAAAATCAAGATTATATTTGTCGTCAGCCTCTTCGGACTTGGTAATGTGCCAGCCTTCTTCAATTTTAACCTGAGCGCTGCGGCCGTCAGGCATAACCAGCAGACCCTGGCGTTTTTCAAGGGCTTTTTCGAGTTTGATTTTGGTTTCTTCAACTTTTTTACCGTAAATATAGCCTTCAACGTGAAAATCCATATTGTCCAGTTTGCCGTCCTGGCTGTCGGAATCGGTTCCCAGAAAATCAGCTTCCGCCGGTTTGTTGTTGCGGCCGTAAGTAAGTGTTTTGGCGTTAAATTCTATACTGCGAAATTTAATACGCATAACTGCGGCCTCCCAAACTCAAGTCAATGCTGGTCATATTGTTTTCCGGACTGTTGTCTTCAATTTTCCGCAGAGTTACGTCAGCGTCGGGAGAATTGATGTCGAGATGAATTTTGGTATCGCTTTGCGATTTTAAAACATTCAAAGCACGCTCGCTTTCCAAGGCTTTGGCGTTTTCTTCCGGTAGTTTGTCAAACAGGCCTCCGATTTTTTCGCCCAGGTAATTGCCGATATAAGCCCCGGCAACCACACCGAGCGGCCCGCCGATTGAACCGATTAAACCGCCGGCAATGCTGCCGAGGCTTCCGCCCAACTGCGAACCGTTTTGTGCCTGTGTCAATTCATAGGCAGAATAAGCCATTCCGGCAACTCCGAGTGCCTTGCCGCCGTATTTTAAGGCTTTGCCGCCATAATTTGCCAGAGTAGCCAATCCGCGGTGGCGTGCCATAAAACGGCCCATTTTTCCGAACTTTCCTGATTTTCCGCCGCCGAACATATCCATTCCGTCAGCCAAGCCGGCGGCTCCTAACGCGCCGCCGTTGACAACATAAACCGGAATCGGCCGGCCGTTTACCGCCAAAGCGCCCAAAGCGGAAGAAGCGCCGCCTTTTTTCCCTGCGCCGAAAAAGTCCATAGCACCGAGAATGCCGTGGCGGGCTTTGTTGGCAATGGCCAAAGCGCCGACCGTTACGGCAATTTTACCCGCAGTCTGCAACCATTTGTCCAGTTGTTCCGGCTGAATGCGGTTTAACGCATTGGCCAGTTTCTGGATCGGCTCGGCCAAATTGCGGTTGGCAAAGCCGGACCAGGCACTTTTTAATGAAGTGATGCTGCTTTCCAGCGTGGCGGCCATACGGGCGGAATCGGACATAATGCTGGCGCCGTCGCTGTTAACGCTCATCAACTCATTCATAGCCTTAAAAGCCTCGGCGGCGCTTTTTCCCTCTTTCTTGGCCTGATTATATGCAATGGCAATCGGATTGACGGCTCGTTTTGCAAAATCTCCGAAAATTGCGCCGATTTTTGAAGTATCACCATCAACTTTAACAATAATATCTTGAACTATGTCCGGTAATGCACGGAAATTACCATTAACGTCTTTAATGGCAATACCCATGCTTTTTAAACCTTTTATTAATCTCGGACTGGTCAATTCGCTTACCATGGATTCAAAAGCCGTGGCAGACTGCTCAGTCGAGCCGGTACCTTTTCTGGCAAGCTGCATCATCGTTCCCATTTCAAGCGCAGCTTCTTTTCCGGTTCTGCCCATGGCGGCATAAGCGGAAATAATCCGTTCGCCCTGAGTCGCCAAATCGCGCAATTCAAAAGCGCCCATTTTGCCCTGATTGGCCAAAGCATCGATGATTTCCAACATCTCTTTGGAATCTTTGACGTTAAACTTTTCAAAAATGTTGGAAAACAGGGAGCCGACGTCTTCGCCGCCGGCGCCGGTGGCCGAGATAACCATGGCAATATTTTTCAAATTGTCTTCGGCAACGCTCAGTTCGCCGGTTTTGGCGGTAATCTGTTCAACCGCGCTTAAAAGCTGCGAGGGATCAATATTAATATTGCGCTCTTGAGCCACCCGGTAAATCTGTTCATTAAGCTGCTGCATTTCGGTTTTTGAACGGTCAGCGACAATTCCCAGCTGTTCAAGCCGGGTTTCCATGGCTGCCGCACCCTTAACAGCCATAATTCCGCCGGCGCCGGTAATAAAGCCGGTATAACGATTAGCCAGTTTGTCAAGCCCAGTTTCAGCAGCCTGAAGACCTTTGGATAAAAACAAAGCACTGCGGCTACCGGTCTGTCCCATGCGGGACAGCCGGTTAGCGAGCTGCTGGCTTTTACCGAACAGATTGCCGGTTAAATCCAGACGGAACGATGCTTTTAAGTCTTTTACTGCCATTTATATTTGTCTCTCAGTTTGTTCAAACGGTCAAAATACCGGATTATGCGGGAAAGCGGCATGTTTAGGATGTCGCTTTCCGGGAAATGCAGGGTTCGAGCCGCTACCAACACCAGATCCAGCGTGTCATTATAGCGGCTGATTATCTCGCCCCAGGGCGTCCAGATCGGACTTCTCCCGCATTTCAAAGTATTTTTCGGTCAAAAAGTCAAAGTCGGCCGCCGAAAGCTTGTTAAATTCTTTTGGACTTAGCGGCATATCAAGTTTGCCGAGCTTGGTAATGATGCGGCAAAGCATATTTCTGACGACTTTGTCAGCCGGACACATCAGCACCGGACCTTGCGGCGTCAGGAAAACTTCCCGGCTTTGCTCATTTGCTTCAATAATGTCGCCGGCCGTGATGTCCCGTATTTCCACTTCTTTGTGAACCTCTGAACCGGTTTCCAACCCGTTGGGCAATGTAAATGAAACTTTAGACATGGGTTAAGCTCCTGTTACGACTTCATTGGCTTTTTTGAAATTGAATTGGACTTCGAAACCGCCGGAAACGACTTCAATACCGCCGTTCTGCCAAGCGTGGGCCGCCGTATAGGTCTGGCCGGTATCAGTATCCCAAACCACGGTTACGTCATCCATGGCTTTAAGTTTTTCAATTGACATGCCGGGACAGAGCTCTACCGTCCCCTTGACATGGCCACCTTTGGTCTTGGTTTCATAACCTTGACCATTGTCGGTTTCACTTCGCTCCGGGCCGTTCAGCGAATAACTTATTTTTGTCATGCCGAAAGTTTCTCCGTCAGCTTTCAACGTCCCTTCGCCATATTTTCTATTCGGATTCATATTACCTCCTGTTAAAGAATGAATTGCAGTTTACCGGCGACAATGCGCAGGTTGTTCATAATATTGGGCTGCAACAGCTGATTCAGGCGTTCGGTATCGTTGCTGTCGCGCAGCGTGAGGATGGTATTCTTAAAGCTGCTGATATCCTCAACCAAACCGGCCGCCAGCCAGTCTTCTGCCAATGCGATAATCTCGCCGGTCAAAACTTTCGGCGTAACCACTTTCTGGCCGGGCTGGACTTCGTAATCGTCATCCGCCAGCTTGTAACGCTGGAATTTCTGCTGTATGCGCTCTTTCCAGGAGTAGCGCAGATAAATGGCGGTCTGGGTGGTAGTCATATCAAAATAGCTGTTATCCGTAGCGCCCACGCTGTTTTTGCGGTAAGTGGTCGCTTCGCGCTCAATCGCCGTATTGCCGTTGGCGTTAACAATAACCGTGGCAATGCCGGCCTCCAGCAACATGTTGCGTTCTTCCGCCCGCAGCTCTTCTTTGGCCGGCAGGTCTCCGACCAGTTCCAGACTGGCAATCTGCCGCGCCGGATCTTTCTGAAATTCGATAGCTGAAACGGCAGCGTAAGCGCTCGCGCGTTCTTCCGGCATATTCGGGCTTTTGTAGTCCATCATGACGCTGAAGCACTGATTGTTAACGCTTTCAACTTTGGTCAGCATCTCGTTTAACGTGCCTTTAAACACCATGTAAACGGAACTTTCATTGTTAACCATAGCCCCGAAACGGCGCGTGATTTCCTCCTTCAACAGCCGGATATTGGCGGCGTCAATATAAGAACTGACGATTGTCGGCGCATAAAAATCGCCGATGGCGGCAATCGTATCGGCCAGGCTGGCATTGCCGGCGCCTTTGGTCGACTGGGTAAAGGTCAGCTCCAGACCGGGGGCGGTCGTTTCGCCGTCATAATAGTTTAAGCGAATGTCAATGAAGTTTCCGGCTTCGCCTTTGTGTTTAGCAGTCAGGTTAATTTCCGTGTCTTTCTCGGAAACGGCGGCAGCGGTAACCGGCAGCATGACATCGGCGTTGATTTTGGCAATCAGCGCGCTGGTAATGTCGGCGGCGGTATCTTCTTCATTGATTGTCAGCTGGATTTCTTGGCCGCCGATCATCAGATACAGCATACCGGCCTGTACTTTGGTTGCGGTAACGGCCAAATGATAAACGGCGGCGGTGCCTTCTGTCTGTTCAACGGCAATGATGTATAGCTTGCTCTGCTTGTTGTTCTTAAACCATGCTGTAGCCATGCGATGCAGTTCCGAACCAAGGCCTGCCAGCGGAATGACCTGATCGGCACTGGTAATCAGTCCGGAAATTTTGTTGTATTCCAGCAACCCTGCCAGTTTCTGGCCGATCAGCAGCCCGGCGGATGGTTTGCCCGACAAGCCCTGATTGGCCAGGCTGTTGTCGATTTCGCAATAAACGCCGGGAACTCTGGTCTGGGTAATTTCGTTAAAATCCATTTTATTTTCCTTTTTTTACAGGTTTGACGGGTTCAATGACAACTTCGTTGTCGCGTTGACGGCGGCGCCAGTAGATATTGTCTTCTACGGCTTCGCCCTGGGCGGAAAGAACGGTCATGTCCGGTTTGCGGACTTTCAGGCCGTCTTTTGCCGGTTTTACAAAAATTTTAGACATATAGCCTCCTATTTCAGGGGGATTATTCCCCCGCAACAAGTTAATAAAATTTGTTCTGCGTCGTTCTTTTTTCGCAGGCGTACCGGCAGTACGGCAAGAAAAAGGAACAAGCAGGGCGGATTTTAGACCTTGCCCTCCGGGTCTGCCGGAATTCCGGCGGCTTCTTTGTCATCAGCCTTGTCAATATACTCAATATTGCCTGCGGCCTCTTTCTCCAATCCGCCGGTTCCCGGCAGATTTCGGGAGGATAATCCCCTGAAACAGGAGGCTCCTTCTCCTTCATTGACGTTAAATGAAACTTCATGCTGAGCCTGTCCGACTGTCCAATCGCCTTTGACACGCAGAAAATCGTCCAGCGCCGCATAGGGCTTGTTTGAAGCCGACTGGGTATAAAGTGTTTTGAAGCGCAATCCGAACATCGTCGTGTAATATTTTTCCAGCCGGGCATTGATAATCGGCTTGGCTTCAATAAAAGTAAAAGGTTCAATAGGCAGTCCTAAATCCTGTTTAATCAGTAATTTTTTTATATCGTTAATCAGCTGATACGCGCCGGCATGATTAAGGGAACCCTCACGGGCGGCGTTTTCCGATTTGTTGTTGCGGACATAGACAATCAGCGAAAAATAAGCATAAACACTTTTGCTTATTTCATGTTTGGCCTCTTCACCGCTGTAAGCAACCCATACTGCCGGGCTGCGGGTTTTTAAGAGATGCGGAATGTCGTCATCGCCTTCGCCGGAATAAGAAGCGATAACCGGGATTTTATAACCCAGAACGCCGCTGTTTACGGCCTTTTGCAGACGGTCGATAATTGCCTTTTCAATGATTAAAATCGGGTTTTCAAAGCTCATGACAATGCTCCGTTAAGAAAATTTTCAACTCCCCTGCAAATATCGGCTTCGTCGCGCTTGGACAACCCCAGATACGGGCGGGCCGTAATTGTAACGGCTTTTTTGCTGGCCCAGCGGCCGCCGATGTTAAACTTTAAGAAGTTTTTAATTTTGGCTTTGATGGTACCGCCGTATTGATGAATGGCTGCGTAAACCATTGCCGAACCGACTTCGGCATAATCTTTGGTCGCCTGACCGATAATGCTGCCGCAAAGGTAACCGTGCAAAGTCAGAATCCTGCCGCCGCGTAAGTTAGGCTTCCACTTTTTGCCGTCCGGATCGCGTTCTTCTTCAAAACGCTGAACCGTGCTGCTTTCCAAGATGCCGGCGATATTGTCGTTAAGCTCTTCCCGGGCTTTGTCGTCCAAACCTTTGATGTTTTCAATATGCTTGTCCAGCTCTTCAAATTTTGCTCTGACGCCCATTTCAGAAGCCTTTCAACTGATTTTGCGAAAAATGGCGGACGGCGCTGCCGGAAAAAATAACGTCGCCCGCTTGTTCGGGGTTTTGTCCTGTTTCGGGATCGCCCAGGGTAACGACGCCTTTGGCTATATCCTTCAAAAAAGTCAGGTTGCGCTCATAAGTTTTTTCAAGTTCTTCGGGGATGACCTCCTTATACATAAAGTACCGGGCCATATCGCAGCAAATCCGTTTCAGGGCTGCCGGTACGGTGGACAAAGGCAGGGCATATTTGACCGCAACGTAGGAATTGATAAGCTCTTCGGCATCGGCCAGCGCCGTTTCGACAACTGTATCGTCAATGACTTCGTCTTCATTGCCGGCCAAGGCGACAACTTCCCGCTCGCCGAAACGCTTAATCAAATCATCTTTTATTGCATACATGCCCTGTATTCCTTATTCCTGAGTATTTGCCATTTCAGCAATGGCCTGGTCTTTCAGCTCTCCGGAAACCTTAAAGCCGACTTTGGCGCTCAAATTGGCAACGTTGACTTTTTCTTTTGCCGTTTCCAGCTCGGAAATAGCGGCCTTTACCTTGTCGAGGGCATCCTCCGGAACGGCCGGCGGCTGGCTGCCGCCTTCCATTCCTTTGACTTCAACCACTTTAACAATCAGCTCTTTTCCACTTTCGGCCATAATCTGTGCCAGCTGTTCAGGTGTGAATTCACTGACCGAATGCAGGGTTTCCGTGGTAGAATGGCGGATACCGCCGCGGCGAAAACCATCAACTTTAGCGGTAATAAGCAGTGATTTGCCGCCCATTTTGAATTCGTCTTCTGTTTTTTCCATTTTCTGCTCCGGTTAGTCACTCAAAAACGGACACATAACGACTTTAACCAGATTTTTAATCGGGTTGGATTCGCCGTTAGCCAGCCGGTCTGAGGTAATGAGTTCGTTTGCTTTAATGAAATTGGTTGGAGAAACCAGCAAAATAGTTGGTTTGATAGCCAGTGCTTTGCCATTGTCTGCTTTTAAGGCACACATGTTCTGATATACCTTTGTGAAATTAGCCTGTGTCAGCTCTTCTTTGGAACAGGCAGCCATCTGCCACAAGGCATAGCCGGCATTAACACGAGCATGTACACCGTATAAATATTTGCCTTCTTTAAAGACAATTTCTGATTTGCTGTCGGTGATTGCCTGGAAATGGTAATCTTTTCTTTTTTGAAAGACGATCGGTTTTACCGGACGTGAAGCGTCAATCAAATACCAGGCCGGTTTACTGCCGGTGTAAAAATTTGAAACAGACGTTTTTTCTTTACCGACTGGGTGATCGGTATCAAAGAAATACTGGCCGTCATAACATTTATTATCCGTTCCTTTTTCCAAAAGGCCGAAAACCAGCTCGTCCGGATGAACTTTGGCATCATAACCAAGGTTTTGAATCAGCGGCGTATAAACACCGAGGTTATCGTCCTCAATGTCATCCTCGCTTACGCCGACTGTGTTTTCAAATTTTTTGTTTCGAATTGTGTAACCATGAGTTTCGAGATTCTGAATAACACGATCACCGACCCATTCCCGGAACTTTGTCGTCATTCCCAGCCAAGCATAGGTATTTTCAGCGGCTGTCGACGGGACATCCATGGCTATTGCCTTATACTGGCTCGGAGCTTCGGTAAACGCCTTATTAAAAATCACGTTAAACGAGGTCTTAATTCCGTTAAGCGTTGCGGAGTTAATAATCATTGAACTTTCTCCTGTTAAAATTTGACCCAAACGCCACCGTCGGCTACGGCAAAGACCGTCCCGGCTTTGGATTTTGAAGTTCCTGTTTTACATACAGTGGTGGAATTGCTGATATAGCAGTCTGCCCCCACATCAGCGTCGCTTAAGCTGTCGCCGCTGTCATTTTGGTAAAGGAAAACGCCCTTTCGGAAAAGCACGACACCGTCTTCTACCTTTTCAACTCTGCCGATAGCTTTCAATCCTGCTGCGGCTTTTGCAGCAACGGCAACGCCGGTGGCGTCAATACAGCCAATTTCTCCGATGTAAATTTTTTCTTCACTTTTCAACGGAAAAGCGACATTGCGTCCGTCTCTTTCTTCTGCATTAAATTCAGGCATTAGTTTTTCTCCTCTTTACGGGCAGCTTTAAATTCGTCTTCAGACAAGCCCATTTGTTTGCAGATCGCCAGTTCTTCGCCGGTCAGGCTGCCAGCGGTCGCCGGCGGCGTACCGGTCGGGGCTTCCGATTTGTTCAGGGACAACTGCGGCATTTTGGCGATAAAGTCGTTAAATGCTGCTTCTCCCAGGCTTTTATGAATAGCCAGGGCATTGTCTTTCAAAGCCGGAATCAGCTTGCCGTCGGCAATAGCCTGGCTGACGGCTGCTTCTGCCTTGTTGGCGGCAATCAGCTCTTTAAGTTTGCAGACTTCCTGGCTCAAATTTGCGTATTTGGTTGCGTCGACGCTTTCCGCCTTCTGTTTGTTGATGGCGGCAACGATAGATGTTTCATCAGCTGCGGTTCCCAAAACGTCGGCGATTTTGTTCAAAGAAACCTGTCCGCCGGCTGTTTTCAGCTGGGTAACGGCATCAATGACATCTTGTTCGCTGGCAGTTTCGGCTAAACCTAACAGCTGAATGAGTTTTGCAAGTAAATCCACTTGTTTGTCCTCCTCATTGTTAAGGTTAGATTTATTGAACGCTTGAAGTTCAAGGTTCGGGTAATTTGTCAGACCGGCGCAGGTCAAGGCGATAACATTGCCTTGTTTGTCATGCGTAAACACGGGTGACAAATAGCGATATTCCCTGTCGGCAACGGCCTTTTCGGCGCGTTTCGTCCATTCGACTTTTCCCCACAGCCCGTCTTTGCCCTTGTTGATGAGCTGCTTAATCCAGGCAGCCGCCGGAGCCGGGGCGCCGTTCTTGTCAGCAAAAAGGGTCTGATGTTCGTAATCGATGACCAAATCCAGTTTGTCTGAATTGGAAGCGGGATTGTACCATTTCAGGGTATTAGCTATGACGGCAGCCACGTCAAACATAGAGAATTTGCGGCCGTCGCGGCCTTTGATTTTGCCATAGGGGAGAAGCTGGACTTCATCCGGAACTGGATTGTCCGGATTAAGTTCCAGCTGCAGGGAATTAATGGATATGTCAAAATGTGTATCAGTCATGTCTTCAACATAGGCCGATACAGCTTATTTAAAAAGCTGGACTGGTGTCCGGATTGATTGTCTTGGGAAATTGGTTTAAACAAAACCTAGTTAGGTTTTGTTACAGGTGCGCGTACTTTTATTTTATTTATCGATTTTAAAGGGGGTTTAAACGGGGTGTAACACATTCTTTTAAAGTTTATATAACATTACACCCCCTCGGCCTAAAAACTACTCCTGCGGCGGAATATTGATTTTCGGCGAAGATGTGGCCAGACTTTTTAACAAAAGAAAAATGCTGCGAGCGGCAGCACGGTTTTGTATATTAAAATAGTTTCGTACCAGTTCTTGAGCTTCATTTGTTCTGTCAAGGGGCGTTGGCAGCGGATTATTGTCACTGTTGTCAATGATATCAGGATCATATACAAAATTCCGCGGACTCTGATCCGCGATGTCCTGCGGCATATCTTCAAAAAAGAAATTAACGTCAACGCCTAGAATTTTGCTGAAGTCCCACATACGGCTGGCGCCAATGCGGTTGCTGCCTCGTTCATATTTTTGGATTTGCTGAAAAGTCAGCCCCATCAATGAGGCCAGTTTATCCATGCTCATTCCCAAAAGCAGCCGGCGAGCTTTTAGCCGGTGGCCGACATATACGTCTATCGGATTAGGTGTTCCGTCTGGACAACGGCCGCGGCTTTGACGTTTAATTGTTTTAATAGTAGTCCCGTTTGCGTCTCGCATATTAAAAACTCCTTAAATTTCTCCACCTTTCAACTCCCAAAGGTGGAGGAGCTTTTCCTACTGCGAGACAGCAACAACTTATTTGTTACATAAATAACTTATTCGTTGTACTCCTCCGTCAGTTTGACGTACGAAGTCACAACGATTTTTCTACATAACTCATTGTTATATTATTCTCGCGGAAGGAAAATTCCGGTAGAATACATAATAATTTCCGGCAGCTGAGTTAGGCTGTCAGGCATACTATAAAAGAAAAGGACTAAGAATCAATTAAAAAATTGTTTGATTTTGGACTTGTCTGCTTATATAATAAAAATAACGGATATGTAAAACACGGTGAAACTGGAGGCCGTAGGACACCTTTAAGGTGGCTCGCGTGCAGAAGTGTCCAGCTCTGCTGCATATCCGTTAATTTATTTTAAATCACGAATGTTTGGGAAACTCAATTTGTCCTGATTTACCATCAAAAAATAAGTCATAACATTGTTTAGCATAGGCTTGATCTTGGGTATCCTTAATATAAAGGGCAGCAGAAAACAAATCCGGTGTACGAACCAGCTTAATATTTTGGAGTGTCGCAATTTTATAAACGTGCTGACCAAAATATTCTTGATCCCGTTGCTCTGGAGGCATAGCTGTAAAAGCGTTACCAAACAATACTGATGAAATTGATAGATTTTCTATATCAACATCATTTTCTGTAATATACGTTGCTGCATGAGTATGAAGTTGATTAATTTTTTTATTATTAACCGTCCCTTTAGAAACGCCTTCGGCTTCACCAATTAACAAAAAGCCGGGATTATCACTTTCGCTGCAAAGTACATCAATTTCGCAATTATCTGTCGTATAAGTATGAGGATTAATAAAACCTATAAGTTCCATTGCTTCTAAAATACCCTTTTCTAACTCATGGCTCTGCCCATATAATAGAGTTTTTAGATTCTGTTCTTTTTCTATAAGTTGATTCGAAACTTCAATCTTTTGTAAGGCTTCATCTATCTTCTTTTGATTCTCGGAAATTTTATTTTGCTCATCCTTTTCAGTTCTTGATAAATAATCAGGGTTGTTTATTACCCATTCTGGCTGTTTAGGAACGGATGTTGAAAAAAATTCATTATATATATCTTTTAATAGTTCTCGGTATTCTTCCCTCTCAGAGCTATAACCCAAAATATTAAGCTTAAACATCGGCAAAAACAAATAAATATTATTATGTTCTTTATCTTTATAAATTCCACCTAATTTATTCTGTTTATTTTTCGTAAAAAACATAGGCGTATAATTTTCTTGGTTCATATATACGTGGAAACAGAATAAATCTCGTGATTTAATCCATTCATAAAGGGCTTTTATAGAAGAATTACAATTAGCGGCTACAACCTCGTTTCCGGCACAATTTTCTATTTTAGCGCTATTTATGCAAGGCACAAAATTGTAATTATAAAAATATTCTTTTACTTCTCCATATGAATTTACCGATGCTATTGTTCTTTTAGCAAACAAGTTAATAATGATTAATTTATTGTTAACTTCGGTTAGTTGTTTTTTCCAATATTCAAAATTATTCCAACATTCTGAATATTTTTTATCTTCTCCCAAACTATATGTTTGATCCTCAGTAGGTGTAGGATAAACGTTAATTATTTCATACTCGTCTAAACTGGCTCTCGTATTAAAATCAATGCTATTGTTAAAAAATTTAGCCCCTATTGAACATATTTTTAAATCTGTCATCTCTAAATCTCCATTATTAGAGATGATAATATTAAAAATTATAACTTTAGGCAAGCCTATTTTAGGCGAGTTCCTTTGGTAATTAGTTTGCGTAATTGACGATCTTCTGCCAGATGATAAGTCTGCGTAAATATTTCATTACCGTTGCGGGTAACCTTAACTGCCAGCCAATAATTTTTTCCGGAGATTTTTTTTACAGCAACAACGGTTTTTTCCGTATCTTGAACCAAGATATCGTAATTTTGTAAGACTTTATTAATTTGTAGATAATCATCAATAGTCAAATCCGGATGGTGTTTTTGGTTTTTCAGCAGGGTTTCGTCGGACAGGCAGCAAAGCGATGTTTCGGTCTTTAAGGCCTGTTTAATCCGGTTATCCACGACACCCACTGCAAAATACCCCTGAGGATTTTTATAAAAATCAGCAAAATCATCGCTGCGCACAAGGCTGTTAATTGCAGTACGGGCGATGTCCGGATTAATCTTTTTAAGTTTTTCGGCAACTTGTTCACGCGCTTTTACTCTTAAATTAGCGGTTCCGACATTGTAATCAAAGCCCGGAGCAATGCCGACAGGAATGCGTTTGATTTCTCCGGTGGCTTTATTTTCCCATTCGCGCCAGGTTATTTCCGGCGTTTCACTTACGCTCCAGCCGTTGCGATCCATATCTTCTTGGCTGATTTGCTGTACTATACAACGGCAATGCCAGCCGTTCGGCGGATAATGTGTCTGCCAAAAGGGATGATCAACCGGCAAAATGATATGGTGCCACCGCCGGTGTTCGGTTCTGGTCTTTTCATCCAAAACGCAGACATAGCGCAAATACGGCCGGGATTTTTTGCGCCGCTGGATCCGTTCCCATCTGCCGGCCGCGTAAGAGGTGCGAAGATTGGTGTCGTAAATGGTGCGTAACCGACGCGGCGAACCGAGCTGAACGCCGTCTTCCGCCTTGCCCCACCAGCCTTTTTCCTGCAATATCGGCGTCAACCTGTCCTGAAAAGTCTTCAGCGTGCTGCCGTCGGCAATGGCTTTGACGACTTCGTCATAGACGTCGTTGACAATATCGGCATAAGTAGAACGGGCGACCGTAAAGTAGCGGGCATGTTCGCCGTGCCAGAGGTCTGTCCAATGGTCGGTCGGTTTCAGCTTTTTACGCTGCAAAAAAGCCAGGACTTCTTTGGGAATAAAGTTATTCGCCATTGCCGCCCCCGATTAAGCGGGCTGCCATAGAGTTTTTAGCCAGGCTTTCCGTCAGTTCGTCAGGGGAAACATCCAGCTCGGCCAGATCCGACTTCAAGTCTTCCAAGCTTTTGCCCTCTTTCAACAGCCGGGCAATCAGTTCTTCGATTTTCTTTTTGACCGGCTCGACTTTCGGCTGCCAGTCCTTTAATTCGTCGTCGCCCAGCTCGTCAATAAAGTCGTTGATCGGCTGTTTAACTGCGGCTGAAGACTTGTTTAACGCCTGATTAAATGTCGGAAGCTGGGAAAATCCGTTAATTTGTCCAAAAACGTCCTCTTCGTCTTCCGGGGCGTTTAACCCGAGCTTGGCTCGCATTTGTTTTGCTGAAACCGTAAAGCCGTACGGCAGCAGCCGGGCAACGCTTTCGGTCAGTTTTGACGTGTCTTCGGTTTCCGGATTGCCGATATGCAGCTTCGGATAAGCCTTTTGCGGTCCGAAATTCAGCTCAATCATCGGCCGGATCAGGTCACGGTTTAAGACGGCGGCCAGCTGGCGGGCGTCGGAATTGGCAATATCCATCCGTACTTCATTGTGTTCTTTGCTCACCGCATGTCCGCCGGAAATGGCGTCGGTGGTTGTGGTCTGGCCCAGAACAATCTTAGAGATGGCATGATCGTAATAAGCGGCATGATCTTTGAAGGCTGCGCCGCCGGCGCTGGTTTCGTTCTTGATAAAGTCAATCATCATGTCCTGGGGAACGACGGCAGCCGCATCGGCACCAAGATTGAGAACCGCCTTTAAAAGGTTGCGTTTGTCTTTCTCCGTCGCATTTTTGCCGTATTTGCCAACCCTGAGCGGGTGGCCGTAGACTTCCAGGAAAGAAATCCAGTTTTTAAGCGAAAAGTTTTTGAACAAGTATGCCCAGGCAACGCCGCGAATCAATCCGCCCCGGATATCCAGCCCGGATTTGGCTTTGATTGTCGTGTAGATGTATTTAAAAGGTGCCAGTTCCTTATAGCCGCCTTCCACTTTCAACAAAGGTTTTGATAAGTCATTCTGCTGAAAGGCAATCCAGCGCGGGTCAACCCAGTTTAAGGATTTAGGCATCCATTGGCTGCTTGAGGTTTCCCAGATGATTTCGGTGACTGAAAAACCTTTACCGACCGCGTCCAGCATATCAAAAATTTCGCTTTCCAACGTATCGCGGTTTAAAAAGCTTTTAACAAAATCGGCCTGAGCGGTTGCTGCCGGCGTGTCATCGGCCGGTTCAACCGAGATGTCCAGCTGCGCGACGGTACGCTTGCGGGCGTTTAAGACGGTTTGATACTGGAGGTCTTTTTCTTCGATTTCTTCGGCAAGTTCCATTAACTCTAAAATGTCGCCTTCGCCGGATTCTCTTAAAATCCGGGCCAGCTTTACCGGTGTCAGGTTAGTGCTGGGGTTGGAACTCAGCTGGTCGCGGATGCCGAATATAGGCTTACTGGCCTCGGCAGAAGTTAACAACATTTTATTTAAATAGCTTTTAATAACGTTAAACATCAGTAGGTTCCTTCGGCAAATTTAAAGTTTTTTTCCTCATCGTCATCAGCCAAATCTTTGGCCGTCAGGCAGCCTTCATAAACCGGAACGCCTTCCTTACTCATGGCGTAAATTCCTAAGATAAAAGCGATGCAGCTGTCGCCGTGCCGTTTGTTGCCGTGTTCGTCTTTCGTCCGGATCTCGGCTACTGTCGGCACGCCTTTTGTCAGTTTGACCACCTTAAAATCGTTCAGAATGTTGGTGTTTCGTGGCAGGCTGACCCGTTTTTCTTCAAAATAGGCCTTGGCACGCGGCATGTTCTGACTGTACCATTGTGTTGTCAGCATAACTTCTTCAACCGTTGCGCTGCCGTATTTTTGGCAGGCAACTTCCGCCAGATAGGAACCGTTGCCGCGGGCGTCATAGGCGGAGAAGCGGAAACGCGGCAGGTGTGAAGTAATATAATCGGCAATCTGCCATTGCTGCTCGTGGGGCATATTACGGATTTCGAGAACAAACGCCGTTTTGAGATTTAAGCCGGCGTCTTCCTGCAAAACCGCGCAAACCGACAGGTCGCCGCTTCGTCCGAAATCGTAACCGAAGCCTGAAGCCAGATTCGGGTTCATTTTTTCAATGACCGGCTGAAGATTGTCTTTTATCCAATCGTTAATAAATTCAACCCTTTCAGCCGACGGGGCGGCGGTAAATTCGGGTTTGACCGCCAGCTCCAGAACCGGAATGTCCGGCTGCATGCATTGTTCGACAATCAAACGGCTGAAATAATTTCCGGATCCGTTGGCCGGAATGCAGTCCAGCTCTTCCGCCGCACTGTCTCCGTAAAATTTGTAAATGTCGGCTTTCCATTGGTCTTCAGCTGCCTGGCTCCATTCTTTGCCCTGTTTTTGACAAATCCGCTTATAAAGCCCCTGACGCAGAGCATCATCAAAAGTGCAGCGCAGCAGCTTGTAGGGGCTTTTGCCGGCCCGGATGTCTTTTATCAGGTCATTAAATGGGTTATCTTCGCCGTTGTGCGTGGAGATAATTAAAACCTGTCCGCCCCAGATAAGCAGCGCAAACGCCGCTTTTAAGACTTCTCTCAAATCGTCATGGAATGCCGCCTCGTCAATAATAACAAAACCCTGTTTACCACGCAGCGCCCGGGCAACCGACGGCAGGGCAACGACCTCTTTGCCGTTGGCGAAAGTTACGCGGAAAGCCTTAATATCTTTATCCGGATTGTCCGGATCTTTGAAAACGTATTCCTCGGCTTCGGAACAGGCTTCGCCGATTTTCTTGGCCCATTCGCCGACATATTGAATAAATTCGCGGGCCATCTCAAAGTCATAGCCCATATAATAAGTATTTTGTGCATTTTCGGCCGGAGAGGTAACAAACACGGCGACCGCGGCCGCCGCCCAGGAATAACCGGTACGGCGGGACTTTTCAACGACGGTAACTGGTGAGGTCAAAGCCGTTGTGCTTAAAAGCTGTTGATAATATAAAAAAACTTTGTCCGGCTGAAACTCTTCCATTTTTAGACAATCCCGAAAATCTCGCGTTTGATGAAATCAAGGTTTTCTGCCGAAATGCCTTTTTTCTTGCCGGCCTTATCAACAACCTGCGCGGCTTTTTCGGCGAACTCGCGGCGCAGCTGGATAACGTTTTCAACGTTTTGTTTGGAAGCCTGAACCAGCTTTTGCAGGGAAGAGGCCATAAAAAAGGCATCTTTGCTGTCCATGGTAATGGTTTCGCCGTCGTTGTTGACCATCATTTTAAGGATTAGCGAGTGCATCAGCTCAATATTGACCTGACTGACTTTGTTTTCGCCTTCGTCTCCAAAGTTCTTGGCCAAGGCTTCGGCCACAATCCGCGACTGGCGGATTGACTTTGAAACTTCTTCAAGCTGTTTACAATGCCGTCCCAGCGCTGAACGCGACACGTCAACGTCCAGTTCTTTGAGCTTTTCTAAAATCTCATCAATGGTTTTGCCTGCTTGGCGCAGCTGACCGATTTTTTCCCTGATTTCGGAAGGCAGGCGGTCGATGCTTGAATTTCTGGCCATTATAGCCTCCATAAGCAGGGATTTATCATATTCCCGCAAGCTGATAAAATGTTGCAGCGCGCCGGAGTTTTTGCGCCGGCGTACAGAGACGTACGCCAAGCAAAAGGTGCAAGCGGGGCGCATTTTAGCGCTTGCCCTGCGGGTTTGTTTTTTATAAGCCGCAGCTTTGTCGCAAGCTTTGACAATATTAGCGATATTGCCGGCAGCTTGTTTCGCGCTACGGTCTTATAAAAATTCAAACGGGAATGTAATAAATCTCTGCTCATGGAGGCTCTTCCTTACTCCGGTCTGGGCTTTTTAACGCCCGGCACGGTTGCCCGGCCGCGGGCGACATCTTCGCCGCGGGCAGTCAGACGCGCAACGGTAACACGGCCGTCAAGCGGTTTCTCGACCGTAATCAGCCCCAGTTCTGCCAAAAAGGCAAAATCTGCCCAGATAACCTCGCGGCTGACACCGTGGCCGATTTCTCCCAAAGCTGTTTGCATAACGCTGTCGTTCAGGCTGTAGTCGTTGTCTTCTGCCAAAAAACGAAGCTCCGCAAGGTGACGGTCTTCTGCCATGAAATCACGATAAGCCATTGTTATTTATTCCCCATTAAGTAATCTTGTTGTCGTTCCAGTGTTTTCTCTATAATGGAAAGCGTTTTGTTTTGAGTGGCCAGTTCTCCGGTAATATGTTCAAGGCTAAGCTGCATTTTGTGAAAATCACGCTGCGAAGGCATGCCGGAAACCTGATTTTTGAGTTCGGAAACCTCGCCGGCCAGCGTCTGATAAGTTTCTTTTGTGACGAACTTGGTCTTGATTGACCACCATATCCAGCCGCAAAAACCGCCTAAAATCCAAATCAGAAAATTTGAGTTACCTTGTACAAATTCAACGATTGCCACGCTCTGCCTCCTCCTGACAGTCAATACACAATTTCACGCCCGGCACGGCTTTGCGGCGTTCCGGCGGAATAACCTCACCGCAGATTGCGCATTTCCGGTGGCTCCTCAAGGCGCGAAGCCGCTTTTTGCGGCATTCGGCCAGAGCGGTGGTATTAAATGCGGCTATTTCAGCGGTTGCCATATCCACAACATCAACCACGCTATTTTCCTTTAAGTGCGGTATAAATACCGAACAAGCTGCCGATGGCGGCACCGATTGAAGCCAGATTATCGGTAATGACCGACTGCGTATCCGCAGATATATCAATACCGCAGAAGCTCAAGATGCCGCAGACAACGGCAACCACGGAACCGATGACCGTCTTGCTCTTCCAGAAAGGGGTTTCGGTTTGATTTTCAGGCATAACATCCTCCTTTGTTAAGTTAATAAGTAAATAAAGCTGCTTTCAGGCCCGTATAATCAGAACGGCGGTCTAAATGAATAAAGGCTTTGGCAATACCGATGCTCCATCCCAGTGTCAGGGCTGTACTTAAAAGCTTTCGGTCATATTCGGCACCCCGGCGTACAACATCTATGGCGCAGGTTCCGGGGACTTTCCACTTGATATTTTCGGTCAGATGAAAAGAACCGGCATTGCCGCCTTCCTGCCGATTGTGCTCGCTGCAACGGCAGCAGGAACTTAAAGTCATCGGCAGACCGAACTCAAGGCGCAGTTCTTTTAATTTTTCGGCAAACCCTGGAGCTAAAATCAATTTACCGCAATGGCGGCAGGCCAGTTCTTTGTCTGAAAATAAGATTTTGCCTTGAGCTGATTCAATCATGTTATCCTCTGTTCTGTTATAAAACCCAGTATGCGCTTATTTTAAGAGTCGTTGGCGCAAAATCAATCCGGACTGGTGTCCGGATTGATTCGCCTATGTATTTAATGATAATTAAATACATACCTTTACTCTCGGAGTGATTTCTGATATAAAGGAAAAAACTTTATAGGAAAAAACAATGTTCAAAGCTTTATTTCTGATTGCTTTGGCCGCTTTCTTCTTTATTTTGGGCGGCTTTGGCGAAAATGTCCCCGACAAACCGTTTACGATTATTTATAACAGTACGGCAGCGGAAGAAAAATCTCCGGATTTCGATCCGGCCAAGTTTAAAACACCGTTTAACTTGTTGCGGCAGGCTTGTCCGAAACTGTTTTTGCAATCCGGAGACGACGTTAAAAGCGCCACGGCTCACTCATCCCCGGCCATGCCTTATATGATGGAACAGAAAGGCTGGGACAAAATGATTGAAGTTAAAATTGTGCTTAAAGACCGGTTAAACACCATTTCAAAGTCTTTTAACGCTAACGGCCACACTTTATATTATTATATTGGCCGAGGTGGCGTGTTTACCGATAAACGCCTTGCGCAGCAGCTTTGCGGCTGGCCGGTATCGGGAAACGGCGCTTCTATGTTTAAGGCAATTGAAGGAATGTAAAAAAAGGCCGTCTAAACGGCCTTTTTTGTGAAAAACTCCTGAATTGTAATCCTTGGAACACTTAATAAAGAATTAATTGGTTCATACGGTAGAACTTCAACATGTTTTAGTGTAGGGTTGAACAAAACAAATATTTTCTCTGTTTTGATACCGTGATGAAATAAAATCCGGTAATTTTTACTTTTAGCATAATCAAAAAGTTTTTCAATTTTTTGTTCTGATGTGTCGGTTTCATCCAATATTACAATAAAAGCATTCTTTTTAATTTCTGTGATTAATTTTGTGTTCATCAAAACATTTCCTTTCTAGAAATTCTGCCTTTTTTCCTTTGTTGAACTCCGACAACGGGCGGAAGTATCCCATGACGCGTGACCAGATTTCACAGGGCTGGCGTTCAATATCTTTTAGTTCAGTTACAGATATTTGTCCCTTGGGCATATTATCATCATTATTAAGCATTATTTTCTCCTGTTTTACTTAGCAAATTTGAACCGGCGTATCATTAATATCTTTTTTAAGTCTTTTTTAAGTTTCCGTTCTAATTTATTAAGCATGGCTCGTTGTTTACGGGTAATTTTCCAAGAGCCAGTAAATGTTATCGGATTTAAAATAAAAGACGGTATTTCTTCAAACTGTATTTCCATTTTATGATAATTGAGAGAATACTCTTTTTCATCTACGACAACAGAGATTTCTGAAATTCCTTCTGGTGGCATTATTTTGTTCTCCTTGCTGCTTTGTGTTGCCACTGTTCATAATATGTTGGTTTGCGAAACAGGTCTTTTATAGAATAAAATCCTAGAGGCTCCTCAATTTTCCCAAACATTAAATCAAAAACTTTTGCCGCGGCGGCCTTAGCTTTTTGTTGGCGTTCCTTTGTTTCCGGGCGGATATAATCACTAATAACATAATATTCTTTCATCTTAGTGCTCCGCGATAATCATATATTCCAGCTGGTCAATATCACCAGTTCGGCGATAGTCCCAGTTAATTTGGTCTTTATTCATAACCGCCTTCATCATTGCTTCGGCTTCATCCATAGCCTCAATCTCAATTTCCCCCCTGATTCGAGTATGTTCCATGGCTTTGACTTGGATTGTAAACTGCTTTTTCATGGTCTTTCCTTTCTTGTTCTTTAATGTATTTAATGAGTGGTAAATCTAAATAATTTTTGTCTTTAACTCTTCGGACGGTTCGTTCGTGAATGTCCAGCTCCGCAGCAATGCGGTTACTGCTTAAGCCTTGTTCAATCATTTTTGCTGCCAGAACTTTTTTGCGGCCCATACCCCGAAAATGTCCCATCGGTATCATAAATTTGCCGTAGCCCAGTTCCAGGCTTAATTTTTTTGCGGCATCAACACCGATAATCTGGGCTATCAGACATTTTTCAGTAGGATTTTTAGGGATGACGACTTCCGTTCCGCCTCGTTCGCTCACAAGTTTTAAGGTTGCGACAGTTCCGATAATGGTCTCCATTTCTGCCAAAATTCCGGTAAAATTACCCATTTTTAGCTCCTTTGCTTTCTTCCCGGGCTATCCATTGCTTCAGGCATTCAATAATCCGCTGCGCCCAACTCTCTTCAAGAAACTGAGCAGAACTGCGTTTGCCTTTCGTCATTCGGCTGACCCATTTATCCAGATCAACCAGATTTGTCGATTTAACGACGCCCATATCCTGAAGCTGCCCCCATAATGCGTAAATTTTTTCCAAATCAGCCCGTCCGGTCGGAACTTTGCGATATTGGTTCGGATTTTTCCGGTGTTTCCAACCTTTATCTTCAAAGGCTTTAACGACCTTTAGCAGCTGGCGGTCTGTACAATCTTTGCCGCTGTTTTTACCGACGGCGGCAAAAATGATTGACCGATAGGTATCATCGTCAAGACCCAGAGATTTTTTGGCGATATGAATCTTACCCAGCAAAATTTTGCGTTCTTGTATCATTTCCTTTTTTGTCATTTGTTTTAACCTGGCTCATCAGTACAGGGTGGTTAATCTCCTGTAGACGGCGGATAACAGCCTTGGGCTGAAATACGCCGTTTCGCCTTGTTTATTTGGAGTTAGCGGCGAAAGGTTACAAATCGGCAGCAATATCCAGCGGAATGGCTTTATACACCTCAGTGTCGCCAACACGCTCATAAACTCTGATATAGCTTTTGGAGTAGGCGACATTCATACTGTCTATAATGGCCTGTTTTGCTCGTAACCATTTTTCATCGTTAATATTATAATGTAATAGACTGTATATCTTTGAGAATGATAAGTTTCCTTGTTTGTCAGTTTCAAAGGCGTAATTAACCAGACTGACCAGCTTCGGATCGGCACCCTGACCCCATTCAAGAATGCATTCCTTAAACAGGGCTTCGGCGGACTTGGCGGCTTCGTTAAAAACGATGCGGTCGGCAAAAGAACGCATGACTTTATATTTGCCGTCAAAGCTGTAAAGCGTCAGATTGCCTTTTTTGCCGCCCAGTTTGGCCTGATATTTTTCGGCAACGATTTCCTCCAGTTCGGAAATGTCCTGCATAGATTTAACCTTGCAGTCTTTCAGCACTTCATGGCTTTTCTTAAAGCGCTCAACAATGATTTTGACCGTCTGGTCGCGTAGCTGGTCTTGCGGCTTGACCATAGCCTTGGGAATTAACCGTCCTTTTGCATCGGTCATATAGTCATTTTCGTTAATTTCGTTCATCTTTAACTTCTCCTATATATCCAGAGCTTTACGGTAAGTTTCGAGAAGAAAATCATTCTCGTCCCGTTCAGCAGCGTTTTGTTTACGCAGTTTGATGATTTCGCGCATGATTTTGACATCGAAGCCGGCGCTTTTTGCTTCGGCAAAGATGTCGCGTATATCGCTTTCAAGGGCGGCTTTTTCTTCATTCAGCCGTTCAATGCGTTCGATAAGAGAACGTAAACGGTCAACAGCAATACCGCCAACTTCAGTATTAGACATTTTATTTTTCCTTTTCTTCTGGGGGTTGAATTGATGATTGCGTGAAAAAGCAATCGGCTATAAACAGGTTGTAAGTACGACTGATTAGGCCGTTTCCTTAATATCTTCATAAACAGGCCTTTCGGATGGCTGATTGGCAAGTGCGTGATTTTCTATATATGCAAGGCTTTCGCTCAAACTTTTGAGATTGCTGGCTATACAATTTAAGACATGGGCCATCTGTGTGGCTTTAGCTTCTATTTCTTTAATCGATTTCGCCAAATTCTGGGCATCTTGTGATAACATTATTCTTCTCCTGATTTTTTGTTGTATTGACAATTACGGCAGGCTTTAAAAAGTCTGATTTTGTTAGGGTTTCCTGAGTTGGAAAATGGCCTGGACTGATTTTCGAGACATTCCCGGATAAGGATTGAACCGAATACCGGACAGTCATGCGTTCCGTCCATAAGATTGGCCCGGACGGCTGCTTCTATATTAGCGATGGTTCCCGGATAAATATTTTTAAGAACCTGGCTGATTGCGGCCGATGATTTGCCGATTTTTTGAGCAATTTTGTTCTGGGAACTTTTATCGGATTCCATAGCCAGGACCTCAATCCAGTCCGGCAAATTTTCTCCCCAGTATTGTTTTGCAGTTTCTATCGCTGACATTTAGGCCTCCTCACTATTCCAAACCACAGTATCAATATTCGGATCATATATTTGCCGGATACGTTGAATTTGCGGAGCTTGAATCCCTTTATTCATGGCTGGATTTAGGTGGAAAGTTTTTTCATTTTGTTTCTTCGTCAGATATCCGGCACGCTTTAAATAATTCAGATATTGGTCGACTGCAGCCAAGGACACCGGATCGTTATCCTGTGACACGGTTGCAACAATATCTTTAAGTGTAAAGTTCTTTAAGATACGAATGGCTCGCCAAACTCTCGACTGATGAGTATCTTCAACTAAATGTCCATCTCTTCCAACTACCGGCGCTTTGGCCCCTGTATCTTTCAACAATGTGTATATGTTTTTTCTCAGGCCACCTTTACCAGGTAGTGTTTCTTTATGCAAAATTTCTGCCTTCACTAAAGCCTTTAAATAGCTGTAGACTGTGCCACCTAGAATTTTCGTCCGCAACTCAATGTCTTTTGTGGTAAAAGTTTTTAATTCCCGGATTTCTTTCCAAATTAATTTCCGGTTTTTAGGGGCAACACTAACCGGTTTTCTTCCTGTTTCCATCATGACAACCTCCGAATTGCAGGAGCTTCGCCTTTGATGAGTTCACGCTTTCCCCAACTTGCTAAGTCGACAATATTTTTACCTTCAGCCAAAATGGTATCTTGAATTTTATTGAGATTTACCACAATACGGCGGACACGACCTTCAGATATTTTCCAGACCTTCTCCAGTAAGTCATCGCCGATTTTTACCTTATCGCAATAAAGCATCCGGAGTTTAACGGCATCTTCCATATTAGCCGGTGCTGCGGCAATCCAGTCCAAAATACGGTTGTGGAAACGTTCTTCTCTTGCCAGTTTGGAAGGAAGCATCTCTTCGCCGATTAATATAATCGGAGCTTCTGAATTGTCGTAAATATCACGGGTTAAAGCCATTAGGCCTTTGCAATCAACGCAATAGTCAAATTCATCAATGATTAAAGGTTTCCCGGAACAAGAAAGTTCTTCGCAGACTTGGTCAAACATTTCTGCGGTTGTTCTTTTGGCAGGAATTCCCATTTCATCAAGAATCGCCTGCAACATGGTCTTTCTTGTCCAGATGGCTTTGGCTGAAACAAAGTAAGCCTTTAAGTTAGCCGCAGCATAACTGGATGCCATGGTTTTTCCATATCCGCTCGGGCCGTGAACAACCACCAGTCCGGGAAGATAATCCGGGCGTGTCATAGCCTTTTTTATTGCGAGAAGGATAATTCCGACATTTTGTAATGCCGCTATGTTATTGACTTTTTGCGTATTTTCTAGCATTATTAAATCCTCTATAATTTCGGTTATAGTTTCAGGGGCTGACTATTGGCGTAGGGGCTCCTGATGTGTTAGGGTTGTCCGCAAGTTGCAGCTTGCGGGCAACTTTTTTTATTACATGACTCCGAGACCTAACTCCTCTAATGTTAATTGGGTTTGGTACTCTGAAGACAATTTGTAATTGGCGTAAAAATCTCTTTCTTCAGCGGTTAAACGGTCGCCCTTTAAGAAGCGTTCATTTAGTTCTTTCCAGTGTTTATACTTCTCCCGGGCTAATATGGTTTCCGGCATTTTAATAACATTGTCATTCTTGGCTTTTTCCACTTTTTCAATAATAGCTTGCTCTTCGACAGTTAAATCTCTACTGGTCGGAATCTCCTGACGGGCTTTTAATATGTTTTCCGCCTCTCTCAAAAATTGAGATTCGTAAGAAACTTCAGGTTTGGGAAAAGCCAAAATATCAGGGTCGTTTTCGATTTTTTGATTAACAATTTCCTGTGCCAAATTTTTGACCATGTATTTTTTACTGTAGTCTTTGACAATTTTTTTGCTTTCGGAAATCAGGCGTTTTTGCAGATGTTTTTTAGCCGTTGCAACTTCAGCCCTTGAAATTCCTGTTCGTTCACAACAGAAAGCCTCACAGATAAATTTTCCTTCCAAGGTAAAAACGTAAATTTTTCCCCATTCTGATTCGGAATAAAGAACTTTAACCTGTTTTCCGGTATATAAGGCCAAATCGTGGCTGTCATAATAAGCGTTATCAATGGCAATACCTTTTTTCGTAACGGTTCTTAATCCGTCACCGCTGGTCGGAGACAGCAGGATATCAAGAGCGCGTTCGTTTCCGATGCGGCGGACTTCACCGTCATAATTATCAATCATTGATTGCGGTGTTTTACCGTTCAACCCCCGATGCGGTTCCTGCATGTAATAGTTTTTTATCCAATTATCGCAAAATTCCTGAAGCTGCTCCGCTGATAAATAATTTTTTGTCGGTTCCTTGGCTTTACCCATAATATGATCGGCAAAAGATTTACGTGCTTCAATGTTCTTGCGATCACTGACGTTATGCCCGATATAACCGGGTAACATTTCTAAAACATCATGTGAAAAGGTCTTAAACACCCGTTCAATATGTGGTTTGCCTTCCGGGGTAAACGGTTTGCAAAATATCTGCTTTATTTCCAAGCTGTCAAAAACCCGGCGCATATGTTTCGACGCATAATCGGCACCGTTATCTGTTTTAACCTCTTCAGGAACGCCCCATTCAAGCAGACAGGCGCGGGTTATGGATGTTACGGCCTTTGAGTTTGAAGAGTTGGAAACAAGAAGTTTTAAGCGCCGAGAGTAAACATCAATGACGCCGACAATGTTGTGACGGGAACCATCGTCCAGCATTATGTCTGTAGGTGTACTATCAAACTCCCAACGCTGATTAAGGCGGACAATCTTTTCTGACTGGGAACCTGCTGCGGCCTGAAATTTATTGCGCCAGGCGTCTGGATTTTTGATTGCCAACAAAGTGGACTGATTTTCATGTTTCCATTTTGAAACCCAATTTTGAATTGTCCGATAAGACGGAAGAGTAGTTCTGTCAAATTTTACACGTAAAGAACGCATAATTAATTTACAGTTTATGTCAGGACGATGATAAATCAGCCCTAAAATAAACTCTTTAATTTCTGGTCGGCTTTCAACTTTACTGGCTCCTTTGCGGTTCCCGTAATTGTCAGCCAAACCCGATAATCCCATGGCTTCATAATTCTTTTCCCAGTCGAAAAGAGTATTTTTGCTAAGACTGTTTACAAAAGAGCGGAAGCTGCTATCCGTTAAAACTGTTTTATTATTGTATAACTCACAGAATGATAAGCGTGCTTTGGTTGCAGATAGGCCAGATTGTTTTCGGTAAGAGTGATATTCCTGAATAATTTTTTCCCGGATTTCTGCTTTCTGAAGCTGCGCATCATTAAGTTTGACAAGCGCAGATAAAGCTTCTTCTTGTCTAATCTGCTGTATAGTGTTGTCTTTGAACTGCTGATTCTTTAATATCTCGGTTTTAACATCTGAAGGCAAATCGTCAATGTTATATTCTTTGCCTCCGCCTTTGCCTTTTCTTGCTCGGAAAGGCCAATTTTCTTTTTTAGCCCTGATATTGATTAATCGTTTACAACTAGGTAAAGAGCTTAAATGCAAATCGTCCAATTCTTGAGCACTAAAATAATTTTTCATTATTTTGCCTCCCGGTAGCGTTCTGGGAACAAATCTTCTACACGGACATCCAAAGCCTTTGCCAAGGCTCTTTCTCCTGCCGGAAAAGGCTTTACCATAGCCGTCCGGCATGCACCCGATGATAAATCTTCGTCCAGTGCAGCTTTGGTAAAATTTGAACCTCTTTTCATCAGTTCTATTTTTATTTTGGCCTTATCCCACATTTAAATTTTCCTTTAAATTTCGTTTTTTTGTGTTACTATTAGCGAAACGATAATTAACATTAGGATAAAATTTTATCGCAGTCAAGAAAAATATTATCCTTTTGTTCATTCTTTTGGGAAAAATTTTATGACTATAGGGGCGCGCCTAAAAAAAATTAGGGAAAATCTTGGACTTAGCCAAGCAAGCATGGCTACAGTGGCAAAGTGTCACAAGAAAAGCTGGGAAGGATATGAAGCCGATAACAATTTACCAGGCGGAGAAGTTCTTTCTAATCTGGCAAAAGCAGGGGTTGATATTAATTGGATATTGACAGGACAAGCCAATCAGACAGAAAATACGATAAATATTTATGATGTCGAATTTTCCGCTGGTTGTGGTTCAATCATTAGTGAGGAAAATATTATTTCATCTTTGGTTGTTTCAGATGATTTCTTTGAAGTATATAATATTCCTCGAAAATTTGCAGCGGGGGTCAAAGTCCGCGGTGATTCTATGCAACCGAAACTATTTGAAAAAGATATTGCTATCTTAGACATGAGTGTTAAACAATTTTCCAACGATGCAATGTATGCTTTCGAATATGATGGCAGCTGCTTTATAAAAAAATTGCAATTGGCTGGAGATAAATTAAGAGCTATTTCCTTAAATCCAGAATATGCGCCATGGGATATTGAAAATGAAGAATTGCTGCACATTGTTGGTAAAATAAAAGCCGCTATTTGCAAAGCCTAATTTGTCAAAAATTCGTTTAAAAAGAATCCCAGTTAATATTAAACCGGGATTTAAAACAGGCCTTTTTAAATCCCAGTTCAAAACTTATCAAATTTCTCATTTGAATTATTAGGCTGATTTTGTGCCAAAAATTGGAAAAAATCCAAAACCATTTTAACATCATCCAAAACCATTTTGCAGTTTGTATTGTTTTCTAAAAATCATAATCGTGTCGGCAAACGATACTTTAAGCGGCTTTTAAACGTCCTGTAAACACCGTCTAGCAAGGGGTTTAATAAAATGGCGTCCCGATATATCCCGGTAAATCTCGGTTAATCCCAGAGTCCCAGTTGTCCAATACCATCTTTCTTCTTACATTTTGGCGGGAAGCTTTCCGTGCGGAAGAACCTCTTGTTCAATGAAGTTTTTTCTGATTAAGGCCAAATCCGGATCGGTAACCGCTAAATTGTCCATTTTGTTGTCCTTTCTTTGCAAGGCAATAAATCCGCAGCCTAAAACGGCCAGAATGATTGCCGCGGTGATAAAATATTTTTTCATTATTTATACTCTGCGTCAGAAACCGGTTCTAACCAGGTCGTCTGGGTATTCGGCAGGTTGGTTTCGACTGAAATGTGGGTAAACCAGCTGTCCGGAGCCGCGCCGTGCCAGTGTTCGACGTTCAGCGGAATGCGGACGACGTCGCCTTTTTTCAAAACGCGGATTTCGCTGTTCCTCTCCTGATAACGTCCTTCGCCGCCCAGCACCAGCAGAATCTGTCCGCCGCTGTGCTTGTGCCAGTTGGTTCTGGCTCCCGGCTCAAAGGTAACATTGGCCAGGGAAGAATTCCAGGTCGTGTCGTTCGCACTGAGACGGGTCAGATAAGTCTGTCCGGTAAAAAAACGGCCGTAAGGATTGGGTTCTCCCTGTTCAAAAATCGTGTCAATCGAAGCTTTCTTCATTTCTGCTGCCTTTCCTGAGATTGAATAAGTTGCCGTTAAAAGGGCGGAGAATACCGCCAGAGTTTTCAAAGCATGTTTCATATGTTTTCTCCCTGCTTGAACGATTCTGTAATCAGCATAATCTTTAGAGCTTACTCTAGGTCAAGCACTTTTTTATCAGCTTGATAAATTTTTATGAAAAGGCTATCGTCAAAAAAAAATTTCGCATTAAAGAGCAAACCGATGAATGAAGATATATTCGCCAGACTGAACAGATCAGCTTTCCGCAGCCGCTTTAAGCTGTCGCCCGCCGATAAAGACTATGTCAGAGAAAAAGGGGTGGAGACGATTCGCCGCCATGCCGAAGATTTCGTTGCCCGTCGGCTGGCTCCGGCCGATATTCCCAATGACGGCAGGCAGACGCCGATGCGCAACCACCCGGTCTTTGTTGCCCAGCATGCTACCGGAACCTGCTGTCGGCAATGCCTGCAAAAATGGCACCGAATAGCCCCGGGAAAAGAATTAACAGCCGAACAGCAGCGCTATGTTGTTGATATTATCCTGCACTGGATTGAAAATCAGCTGGCTCGGTAATATCCGCCAGTGTAAATTTAACGGCTTTGGCAAGCCCGGCCAGCGAAACTTCGACCTGATAGCCGATTTTTCCGGCACTGAAAATAATTGTTTCAAAAGCCGAAGCGCTGATGTCAATAACCGTGGGAAACGCTTTTTTCATACCAATCGGCGAACAGCCGCCGTGAATAAAGCCGGTTGTCGGCAGCAACTCTTTGCTTTTTATCATTTCAACCGATTTTTCATGAACGCTGGCGGCGGCTTTTTTCAAATCAAGCTCTTTTCCCGCCGGCAGCATGAAAACATAATGTTGTTTGGATTTGGCAACCGTAACCAGTGTTTTGAACACCTGAGCGGGATTTTGCCCCAAAACGGCGGCCACTTCCGTTCCGCTGACGGCCCCGCTGCCCTCATAGCAGTAATGGGCGTAGGGAACCTTCAGTTTATCCAGAATCCGCATGACATTTGTTTTGCTTTCCATTTTTCTCTCCTTCGGCAGACATCATAAAATCCTTTCTTCGGTTGTCAAGACGTGGGCTGGTGATTAGTCGGCATTATGACTTTAAAAAAATGTTTTTTTTGTTATATTAGCTTTTGGTTTAATCTGATAGATGAGGTCTTTCCCGTTATGATATTTGAGATATTTCTCATTCTGGCCGCACTTGGCGGCGTTTCGATTTTGTTTCGGGGAAAGAGACTGTCGCGGCTGCTGGCTTTTTTTCTGGCAGCTGCCGGGGCGGTTCTGCTGCTTAATTTTTATCAGAACTGGCAGCTCGGCTATACCGACGGTTTCACTTATGACTGGGTGTCTTCGGCTTACTATCCGGTTAAAATCAGTCTGTTTTCCTCTCCGTTGCATTATATGCAGATTTTTCCTTTTTTCGTGATTGCGGTGGCGGTTATGCTGTTTAATGTAAGCTACCCGCAGGAGGAAGATCGTTTCCGCTTTAACGGACAGATATGCCTGAATCTTGCCGCCCTGATTTTGCTGATTTGCAGCGAAAACGCCATTCAGCTTTTGGTCAGCGCCTGCCTGATTGATATCTTCGGTTTCTATATGATTAACGACAGCTCGGCGCGCCGGCGTTATATCTTTTACAATTTGCTGGCGGATATGGGGCTGTTTATGCTTTTTGCCCTCATCTGGGGCTATATCGGTTCGATCCGTCTGGCCGATTTTGTTGAATATGACCGCTTGGGCGCTCATAAGGATTTGCTTTGCATTCTGCTGTTGCTGTGCCTTTTCATCAAGTCCGGCCTGTTTATGTTTCAGGCGCCGCTGATGGACTGGGCCGTCCTTGACATGAACCGGATAGCCGCACTGGCCTATCTTTCCACCCCTGTCGTCGGTTTTATCATTTTGTGCAAAACGTCGATGTTGCTGCCTCTGTCTGAATACTCCTATCCGATGCTGCACCTTTTTGCCGCTTTGTCCATCGCCTGGGGGTTGCAGGGGGCTTTGCTGAAAGACGACCTGCGGCAGAAAAGCATATACTTTAATATGATGCTCTTCGGTTTTTTATACGGCATATTCTCCGGCGGTTTCCATATCGCCGGCCCGGCATTTGCCCGGCTCTGGGTGGGCGGCTTTCTGCTTAATGCCTGTTGGATGCTTGTTTCCGTCGGCAGTTCAAATGAAGTTTATGTTTCGGCCATGGGCGGCTTTGCCCGGAGTCTGAAACTGACGTTGGCCGTAACGCTGCTGGCATTTCTCGGACTGTTCCAAACGCTGGCGCTTGCCGGCGGAAGCCCGTATTGGACGCTGGCTTACGCTGCGGCTTTGGCTTTGAGCGGTTCCTGTGTCCTGCGACAGATTTATTTCGGACAGTCACGTGCCGATGAGCGGGTCATGGCACTGCTGAAGAATCCGAATATTGTCTATAACGGAACGATTTTTGCCCTTACGGCGGCAGTTGCGATTCAAAACCGCATTTTGCCGCCGGAGGCAGCGGCCGCCTGGGGAATTTTTCTGGTATTGCTGGCGGCCGGGCCGCTGCGTTTCTTGGTCGGGGCTTATGAGCGCGAGTTTATCCAGACGGCTGACCTGTTTTCTGATTTTTACCGTGTTTTTATCATCGGTCCGGTTAAAATTCTGGGACGTGTTTTGTGGCTGACAATTGATTTTCTGCTGATTGAACGGACGATTATTAACTCGCTGTACCGTCTGGTGGCGGTGCTGATTAACGTCTTCCGCCGTATTCATGCTGACAGCCGTATCGCCTGGCCGCTTTTCGTTCTGCTCGGCACCGGCCTGGCTTACGGCTCATATTATCTCTCGCAGGGGAATAACTGATGGAAAATACGCTGACAATCCTTTCAACGCTGATTGCGGTTCCCTTTATCGGCTTTTTCTTTGCCCTCACGGCCAAAGACGATGAAACGACAAACGGGCGCAATGTCTTCAGCGTAACGATTTTGACGCTGGTATCCAGCCTCTTTTTGCTGTGGCGCATTGCCGTCAACCTTAAAGGCGGGCAGGAGGGGCTGCAGCTTAAAGAAACGTTCCATTGGCTGCAAAATCCCCATATCGACATCGTCTTCGGCATCGACATCTTTTCCGTACTGGTCATTGCCGCCGTTCATTTTGCCGTCATCATCGGATTGGTCGGAGCCCGGCACCAGGGATATGTCCGAAAGTCAATGCATTTGATGACACTGCTTTTTCTGGGAATGTTTAACGGCTTGTTCGTTGCGGCCGACATTTATTCCTTTTATATTTTCTTTGAGGCGCTGTTGCTGCCTTTGTGGCTGTTAATCGGCATGTTCGGAGAAATCCGCCGCCAGCCGGTTATTCTGCGCTTCTTCATTTATAACTTTCTCGGCGCTTTGTTTTTGTTCATTGCGACGGCTGTGCTCTATCACCATGAAGGGCATAACCTTGCTCTGGACGCGGTCAGCCGGCTGCAGCTTAACCGGCACCTTGAACTCTGCATTTGGGGAGCAATTTTTGTTTCTTTTCTCTCCCGTATTCCGATTTGGCCGTTTCATTACTGGATTTCGGCGATTAATTCTGCCGCCCGCAATCCGCTGGTCTTCGTCATTGCCAACCTTATTCCGCTGACCGGCGTTTACGGCTTTATCCGTTTCTGTCCGCAAAGCGTTCCGGAATCAGTGGGCTATTATCTGAGCCTGCTGGAAATCATCGCCATCATCAGCATGCTCTTTATTGCGCTGATCGGCCTGATTAACAAAGACATCCAATATAAGATTTTTTCTTATGCGACGGTTTATTATATTTTGTTTTTGCTCGGGGCGCTGCTGCCGATTGACAAGATATTGCTCAATATCGGTTTTTCTCTCTTTGCCTTTATTATCATTATTGCCGCCCTTGAAGTTCTGACGACTTATATTGACGGGGAGCAGGATGACAAGTCCGTCTCCGCGCACGGCATCCTCTGCCGGGTACCGAGGCTTTCGCTGCTTTATTCTTTTCTGGTGCTGGCCGCCGTGGGTATGCCCTTGTCCTCAATGTTTCTCAACAACTTTGTCATCCTGTCGCATTTGTTCAGTTATAATATCCGCTCCGGCATATTGATAATGCTGTCAATTGTTCTGGTGGCCGGAACGCTGCTTCAGGAGCTCTATGTCTTTAAGGACAACAGCGGCATAACGCCGGATATCGCCTGCATTATGGACCTGTCCAAACGTATGTTTGTCGGACTGGCTCTGGTTTCCGGCCTGCTGGTCGTCACCTTTGTCAATCCGCTTTGGTTTATGGGAGTTTAAATGATGTTTGCCGACCATATCAGTATGCTTCCCGAATTTTTGCTTCTTTGCGGCATGTTTGTTCTGCTGCTTGCGGCCAGATTCCGGCAGAACACCACGCCGAAAACCTATTTTACCGTCAGCAAAATAGCCGTAGCCGCGGCACTGTTGGGAACGGTTGTCTTTTATAACCAAAGTTTTATGCCCGGCTGGCTTATCAACGATTCTTACACCACGCTTTTTAAAACGCTGATTTATATTGCCGCGCTGGCATCTTTTTATTTGGGATGCAAATGGTTTCTGAACAAAAACCGTTCCAGCCTGAGCTTCTATCTCACAGCGCTGTTCTCGCTGCTTTTGCTGACGCTGGCGGTTTCGGCGCAGAATCTTCTCGTTTTGTCTGCCTGCCTGACTGCCGCTTTTGTTCTGAACGCCTGTTTTATCCGCCTGCATCCTTTTGACGAGGTTTCCCGCCCGGTCCTGCGCCGCTATCTTTGGGGCTGCCTGGCGGTTGTCCTGCTCTTGGCCGCAAGCCTGCTGCTGTTTCACCGTTTGGGCATTCCTTATGATTATGCCGGTGCCTGCACATATCTGGAACATCTGCACCGCCCCGGCGGATTGCATTATCTGGCTGCGGTGCTGCTAATTGTTTCGCTGTTGTATATGCTGGGAATAGCGCCGTTTCATTTCTGGTATGCCGATGTGCTCGGCGGTTCTGTTTTGCCGGCAGGCACTTATCTGACCTTTATCCCGCCGCTGGCTTATCTGGCCGTGCTGGTTAATCTGCTCAGCAACGTATTTTTTCCACTTTACGGGCAGCTCCGCCTGTTTTTGACGGGCTGTGCGGCTCTGTCGGTGATTCTTGGGGCGGTGGGTGCCAACAGTGAAACCAATCTCCGCAAGCTTTTTGCCTATGTTGCGCTGTTTAATCTGGGCATTGTCCTGATGTGTGTCTCCGAGCTGAACGACAACGGCCTTCTCAGCGGTTTTGTCTGCCTTCTGGTCTGGCTGCTGGCACAGTTCGGCATCTATACGGTTTTTTACGCATTCAAGCGTAAAGGCGACTATCTGACGGAAACGGCAGACCTTGCCGGCCTTGCGGAAGTGCGGCCTTATATTGCCGCGGCCATGCTGATATTTATGGTCTCGCTGCTGGGAACGCCGCCGATGTTGGGCTTTTTAGGCAAACTTTCGGCAATAAATTACTTGATTATTGAGGGGAGTTATGCTTTTATAGGGTTAATTTTGGCAGCTTTGTTGCTTTTGGCCTATGCATTTTTGAATGTGATTAAGACAATTTATTTTGACGCGCGCGGCGGCAATACGTTTGACCGGGCGGATAAAGGGGTTTACATCTGCCTGATGGTAAACCTGATTCTGGTATTGATTTCAATCTTAAATCCCCGCTATCTGATGCATGACGCCGAAAACATCTTAAGCACGATTTTATAAGGATAACAAATGGAATATATCGGCGATTGGATGCTGCATGACATGGCGGAAACCGGCAGTACCAACGATGAAGTGAAAAAATTGAGCGCAAATATCCGCGGCCAGAAAGTGGTCATCAGCGCCCGCAGCCAGACCAACGGTCGGGGACGTCGCGGCCGCGGCTGGGTGAGCCTGGACGGCAACCTGTTTTTTTCGCTTGGCGTGGAAAATGAGCTGAAAAATCTCGGTGCGCTGGTTTTTATCGCTTCGCTCAGCCTGTGGCAAACTGTCAGAAACTTGGACCCGCTGCTGAATGTCAAATTGAAATGGCCGAACGATGTACTGGTCAATGACAAAAAAATCAGCGGCATGCTGCTGGAAAAGGGAGCCGGCGACTATTGGGTCATCGGCATCGGTGTCAATCTTAAGGTTGCGCCGCTGCTGGTTAATACGCTTTATCCGGCTGTCAGCCTTGCCGAAGCGGGAATTAATGTTGAACGGCTTGATTTTCTGCGCTCTTTTATTGCTGAATTTGACAACTATTTTAATTTATGGAAGACCGAAGGCTTTGAACCGATTCGCCGCGAATGGCTGGCACATGTCAAAAGCCTTGACGAAGAAATTCTCGTCCGTCTTGAAGACGAGGAACTTGAAGGAATTTTCAGAGGCGTGGACGAACACGGCTCATTGTTATTGGAAACGTCCGGCCGCATCCGCAGGATTTACGCCGGTGATGTATTTTACCCGCAAAGGAAACAGATTGTAAATGAATGAAATTGAGAAGACGGGGCAGGCGGAGTTTGACTTTGCCGCCCCGAACCCGGCTCAGAAAGAGCCGTCAGCCCTGCCGCCTTTTTTAAGACAGGAAGGTTTTTATTTTGTCGCATTGGGCGGTGCCGAAAAAGTCGGCATGAACATGTATGCCTACATATCCGACGGCCGGATAATCGTGGTCGATGCCGGCTATGATTTTTTGAATGACGACTTCCCCGGCATGGAACTGGGGCTGGCTGATCCGGCCTGGCTGGAAAGCTATCGCGACTGCATTGACGCAATGTTTATAACCCATTCGCATGAAGACCACTTCGGCGCCATCGCCCACATCTGGCCGCGCCTGCGCTGCCCCGTCTATGCGACTGATTTCACCATCGGCCATATTTTGCCGCGCCTGCGCGAATATAAGCTGGAAAACGAGGTCGAACTGATTTCCGTAAATCAGAACCCGGTTGTAAAACTGCCTGATTTTGAAGTCGAGTATGTTCCGGTCGTCCATTCGCTGCCCGAGAATTCGGCGTTGCGCATCAAAACCAAATACGGCACGGTTTTTCACGCCACGGACTGGCGCTTTGACGATTGCCATATTGATTTTATGAAAACCTCTTATGACCGCCTGAAACAGGTGGGCGAGCAGGGGGTTGACCTCTATGTCGGCGATTCTATTCATATGGCTCACCCGGTGGAGCAGCCTTCCGAAATGGTAATCCGCGAAAGCCTGATTGAGCTGTTGCCGAAGTTTAAGAATACGCTGGTTGCCACTTGTTTTGCCTCTAATGTTGCCCGGATGGAAAGCCTGCTGATTGCCGCGCATGCTGCCGGACGCACGCCGGTTATAGCCGGCATGAGCCTGATTCAGAATATGAATATAGCCAAAGAATGCGGCATTCTGAAAGATGTTCCGCATTATGTTGAAGCCAAACAGGCCATAGATATCCCTCTTGATAAAATGCTTTACATCTGCGCCGGTTCGCAGGGAAACTACCGCAGCGGGCTGACCCGGATTGTCAACGGCGAAAACAAGGACATCAAACTCGGCAAAGGTGATGCCATTATCTTTTCGTCACAGATTATTCCCGGCAACGAGGAAAAAATCGAACGTATGCAGGAAAAACTGCGCGATGCCGGAGTGGAGGTTATTTCTTCCGAGGAATATCTGGTCCACACGTCCGGCCATGGCTGCAAAGATGACATTCGCCGTATGTTTGAAATGATTAAGCCGAAAATCGTCATCCCCGTACACGGAGACAAACGCGCCATCCGCCAGCAGAAACGCTTTACCGAAGAGCTGGACTGCGGCGTCAGCCAGGTGTTGGTGGTTCGTGACGGTGATGTCGTCAATGTTAAATCGTCCCATGCCGAAATTGTCGGCGAAGTTCCCACCGATGAATTGGGGGTTGACCGCAAAAAGGTCATAAGCCTGGGTTCTCAGCTGGTTAAAAACCGCCGCCGCATAGCCTACAATTGCAGCCTGTTCATTACCGCGGTACTCGCTGAAGACTGGTCGGTTGAAGATTTGCAGATAACCTCCATCGACATCCTTGAAGAAAACGATTTTGCCGCTTTGGCCGATGAAATCAAGACCGATATGCTGAAAGCGATTCCGGCGGAAGCGGTCAAGGTTTCTTACCGCGCTCAGGCGGTGAAGGAATATATTGCCGCAAAGATCAGAAAGCGGATATTCAACGCCACCGGCATCAAACCGGTTACTTTTATCCATTTTTATAAACGTTCCCGTGACGGTGAAGCCGATTTTGTTGCCGCAGACACATCCGTGAACTGCGAAACGGCGCAAATACTTTATGATTCGGATAAATAGGGGAAGGGGTACGCTGCCCGGGCGTCCGGCTATCCGAAACGTCTATGCTAGGTGGAAAAAAGAAAAAACACCTCTGATATAGTATTGACTTATAACGCGTAATATGCTAAGTTAAGAACAGACAAGGTTCAGTTATAACGAGGTGTATTATGAGAAAGGTAGTCGCGATAGGATTATCGGGGCTTGTCGTCTGCAGTTTTGCAGGGGCAGGTTATTCGAGCTTAACCCCGGGAGCCGCAGAGCTCTCTCATCAATACACGCACCTCATAGAAACCAATCAAAGCCAAACCTTTGAATCGTTGTCTCAGTCCGCTCTGCTTGCGGAGCGGACTGTCTCAGTTTCCCGCGGTGTTAAAGTTGCGTCGGTCAGCTTTATAGCCGGAGGCAAACAGCTTGATTTCGGCAATATAGATTTTGAAGATCCGACAATAGAACTATGCAAAAAAGAAGGCTATACCCAAACCTCCTGCCCGTCAGGGCAAAATCCGGGAACTTATTGCCCTTACAGCCGTACCTATTTCGACAAATGCTGTGACAGCCGCTATAAATATGAAAAAAGCGCCTGCACTTATCCCAATACCATCAGCGGAGACAGCTGCGGCGGCCGTTTTATGTGCTACTGTGACCGCAGCTTATATCCGGTAGAAAGCTGCGCTTCGCCGAAAGTGACAACCAATGACAGCTGCACGGAAGAAGGCAAAAGATATTATTCCGGCTGCGTCTGCCCGAGCAACTATAACCAAACCTGTGACGGACAAAACCAGCAGGGCGTCGGCGAAGGCTGCAACGACAACGGAACGGTAAAATATACCTCCTGCCAGTGTAAAGCCGGCTACAGTATGACCTGCACGGACATCGGTCCGGTTACGCCGAGCGACTATTGTCTGATGAACGGCATCAAATACTACAACAATTGCAAAACCTGCGAAAACAAATGCACGCTGGACAGCTGTCCGGCGGGAGTTAGCTGCACGCAGGAAGAATGTTCCGGCAAATATTGCGCTGTCGGCTGCGCCGTTGATTATAAAGACTTGGACAATTACTGGTGCAACGGTGCCTTACGGTGCTGGTTTAAATAAAACGGCAAAATTTAAAGAACAACAGACTAAGGAGAAAGACGATGAACAAGAAGTGTAAGATATGGATAGGAGCAATGCTGTTCATGACAGCTTTCTCCGTCAGTACATCCCGGGCACAAACTTGTATCCAGCCGCCGTCTTGTGACACTCTGGGATATACCATGACGGCGGACCAATGCGGTGATGCGGTCAAGTTTTTGAAATGCCCGCTTGACCAAAGCAAAATGTTCTGCCTGACTCAGGAAGAAATAGACGGCAATGCCGTCGGTCATGTCGGGGACATTCTCTATTCCGATAAAACTTTTTCAACCGAACTGATTAAAAGCAAAACGCCGATAGGTGTTGTTTTTGACGAAGCCAATCACTTGGCTGTTTCGCTTGATCAAACACAACTGACTTGGGGCGGATACGGTAAGGATATTCCTGCTTTGGGGAATTGTTCGGACGGCCTGACCTGTTCAACGAACGGCAAACAGAATACCGAAGCGATTATTAATTATGGCAAAGCGAACAGTGTAAGTTATCCGGCTGCGGAATATTGCGTTGCTTATAAACCGAGTACCGTCTATCAGGATGAAACTTGGTATGCGGCAGGAGCATGGTTCTTGCCGAGCGTGAAAGAGCTGAACACTTTATATGCCAACAAAGCTGCGGTAAATGCTGCGTTAACCAAAGTGAATGCAACCACGTTGGGGAACGAATATTACTGGTCCTCTACTGAGTACGACTACAACTATGCGTGGAAATTGCGTATGAGTGACGGTGGCAGGAACTACAACCTTAAGAACCTCTATAGCAAATACGTTCGTCCGGTTCTAGCTTTTTAACTTTAACCATTTACCAATTAACGGCCCGTTCGACGGGCCGTTTTTTTAGGGGATAAATAAAGCTTAATTGATTTCCAGCGGCAGATAAATGGTGAAGGTGGTGCCGTTGTATGCGGTTGACGTAACCGTCAGGTTGCCTTTATGCCGCAGGATAATATGTTTGGCAATTGCCAGGCCCAAACCGGTTCCTTTGATGTTTAAGTCTTTGTGTTCCTGCATCCGGTAAAATCTTTCGGTCAACCGGGCCAGATTTTCGGGAGAAATTTTCGGCCCCTTGTTGTTAACCGAAATGGCAACCGCTTTGCCTTTGGCAACCTGAAAACTCTTTGACGGCGGAATGTTGTCAACCAGCCGTGCCTTAATCAGCATATCGCTTTTGGCAACGCCGTATTTAACCGCATTGTCGGCCAGATTTTGCACCACCTGTTTAACCTGGCGCGCATCGGCGGTAATTTCCGGCAGATCTGGCTCAATAAAGCTGTGAATGGCAATTTCGCGGGCTTTTGCTTTTAGTGACAATGCTTCGCTGACCTCGCCGATAATTTTGGCGACATCGACTTTGTCTTCCGGCGGCATATCCTGACTCATTTCGATTTTGGAGAGCGACAGCAGGTTTTCAATCAGCGACGACATATATTCGGCCTGCTCCTGCATAATTTTCAAAAATTTGTCCCGCGCTTCGGCATCGTCTTTGGCCGAGGTCTGCAGGGTTTCGATAAAGCCGGAGATAATCGCCAGCGGCGTCCGCAGTTCATGGCTGGCATTGGCCACAAAATCAGACTGCATCTTTTCGATTTTCATGGCCTTGGTCAGGTCATACAGGGAAATAACCGCCACGGCCCGCCCTTTGGAAAGGTAAGGCAGCTGTTTGATATGGGCGTAAAGTTTCTGGTCAATCGGTTTCTTAACGTAAAAAATCAGGTTTTCCGATTCGCTTTCTTTTTTCAAAACCCGGGAAACCGCCTCAATAAAATTGTTTGAATCAATCACCTTTTCAATGTTTTTATCGGTGATTTCCTTGCCGAACAGCGTGCGTGACGACAAATTGGCGCCGATAACGTTTCCGGCGCGGTCAATCATCATAATCGGGTCGGGCAGGGTGTCCAGAACTGCGGTGTCGGAAATTGTCTGCGCCTCCAGCGTGTCGGTTTTGGCGGCCCAGAAACGGTGCATGGCATTTACCGCTTCCACGATTTCCTTGGCGTCTTTTTCCGAAAGCTCAATACTGCCTTCGCCGGGCACTTCGCCGCGGGAAACGTTTTTGACATAGTTTTTGAGCTGTTGCAGTTCAAAGGTAATCGGCAGCAGGAAGACCACGTTAAACAGGATAATCGTCGCGTAGGAAATAACCGCCATGGACGGCGCCAGCAGCCGCAATGCCACCAGCATAATGAAAACCATTGCCGAAGGCAGCGAAAGAACCAGTACCCGGTCGGCAAATTTATTGTTTTTTTCAAATTTATAATAGTTGCTGCTGCGTTTAAACATCTTCTTGTTCCATAAATACGAAAAAAGTCTGGACGACACCCTAAAATATATTATGATACAGATAGTTTAAATTTGTTAAATAATCTGAGAAAAATGACTGAAAACAACACCGCCTCCATAACGCCGATGATGGCGCAGTATCTTGAAATCAAACAACAGCATCAGGACTATCTTCTCTTTTACCGCATGGGCGATTTTTATGAGATGTTTTTTGACGATGCGGTCACCGCTTCCAAAGCGCTGGACATCGCGCTGACCAAACGCGGCAAGCACGAAGGGCAGGATATTCCGATGTGCGGGGTTCCTTTCCATGCTTATGAAAGCTATCTTGCCAAGTTAATCCGCCAGGGCTATAAAGTGGCGATCTGCGAACAGACCGAAGACCCCAAAGAGGCCAAAAAGCGCGGTTATAAATCAGTCGTCCGCCGCGAGGTTATTCGTCTGGTGACCCCCGGCACTCTGACGGAAGACAATCTGCTTGATTCCAAGCGCAACAACTTTATTTTGAGCCTGGCCAAGCTGAACGAGACGCTGGGGCTGTCCTGGCTTGATCTGTCCACCGGTGATTTTTACACGCAGGAAATCAGCCTGCGCGACAAAGACGAGGCGGTTATTCTGAGCTCGTCTCTGGCCCGGTTGAGCCCGGTTGAAATTCTGGTTTCCGATTCATATTTGCAAAATTCCGCGCTGTTTAACATTCTCAACGAATATCGCGAGAAACTGTCGGTTTTGCCGCAGGCGCGCTTTAACAGCGAAAATGCCCGCAAACGCCTGCAAGACATCTTCAAGGTCGAAACGCTGGATGCCTTCGGCAATTTCAGCCGCGCCGAAACCACGGCGGCCGGCATTCTGCTGGATTATGTCGAAAATACCCAGAAAGGGCAGATGCCCCGCATTGAAAAACCGGTCAAAGTTTATGAAAACAAGGTGATGGAGATTGACGGCGCAACCCGTAAAAACCTCGAACTCCTCGAATCTCTGACCGGCGACAAAGGCGCCACTCTGCTTTCGGTGATGGACCGCACGGTTACCGCCGTCGGCGGCCGCCTGCTTGCCGGGCGCGTGGCCAGTCCGCTGGTCGATTTGCCGGAAATCAACCAGCGTTTGGATGTCATTGAGTTCTTTATGAACCATCCCCGTTTGCGGGAAGATATCCGCGAACTGCTGAAATCCTGCCCCGATATGGAACGCGCCGTTTCCCGTCTCAGTCTCGGCCGCGGCGGTCCGCGCGATTTGGCCAATATCAAAACCACGCTGTCGGTTATTCCTAAGATTAAAAACATTCTGTCTGATTTCAACTCCGGCGCCGGCGCTTCGGTCGAGCATGAACTTCCCGCGGCGGTATCCGCCATTATCGGGCGTCTGGGTTTTCATGAAAATCTGGTCGAAACGCTGGAGAAGGCGCTTGATGAAGAATTGCCGCTGCTGGCGCGTGACGGCGGCTTTATCCGCCCCGGCTATTATCCGCCGCTCGATGCAGTTAAGGAATTGAAGGAAGACAGCCATAAACTGATTCTTGAACTGCAAAACAAATATGCCGAGGCGGTCAACATTCCCAATCTGAAAATCAAATACAACAATGTTATCGGCTATTTTATTGAGGTTCAGAGCAAATTTGCCACCGAAATGCTGGAGAACAAAGACTTTATTCACCGTCAGTCGGTGCTGAATGCCGCCCGCTTTACCACGGTTGAACTGACTGAGCTTGAAAATGGCATCCGCGGCGCTGCCGAAAAGTCGCTGGCAATGGAGCTTGAACTGTTTGACAATATGGTTCGCGACATTATTGCCGTTTCCGATGACATTTCCCGCACCGCCAAAGCTCTGGGAGAGCTCGACGTCGGTGCGGCGCTGGCCGATTTGGCGGTTGAAAACGGCTACTGCCGCCCGCAGCTCGACAATTCGCTGGCCTTTGAAATTGTCGAAGGACGTCACCCGGTTGTCGAATATGCCATCAAAAAAGAGCATGGCGGCGCCTTTGTCGGCAATGACTGCGTTCTCGACGAAAACAACCTTATCTGGTTGCTCACCGGACCGAATATGGCCGGTAAGTCAACCTTTCTTCGTCAGAATGCGATTATTGCCATTATGGCGCAGATGGGTTCTTTCGTGCCCTGCAAGTCGGCGCATATCGGCATTGTCGATAAAATCTTTTCCCGTGTCGGCGCCAGTGACGATTTGGCGCGCGGCCGTTCCACGTTTATGGTGGAAATGGTTGAAACCGCCAGTATTCTGAATCAGGCGGATGAACGCTCTTTTGTCATTTTGGATGAAATCGGACGCGGCACGGCCACCTTCGACGGCTTGTCCATTGCCTGGGCGGTTATCGAGCATCTGCACGAAGCCAATCGCTGCCGGGCCTTGTTTGCCACTCATTACCATGAGCTGACCAGCTTGGTTTCCAAACTGACCCGGATGAGCCTGCATTGTATGAAAATCAAAGAGTTTAACGAGGAAGTTGTTTTCCTGCATGAGGTAATCAGCGGCGCCGCCGACCGCTCTTACGGTATTCATGTCGCCAAACTGGCCGGATTGCCCAAAGTCGTGATTAAACGCGCCGAGCAGGTTCTTCAGTCTTTGGAAAGTGACAACAGTCACAAAAACGTGGCCGAACTGGCCGACGACCTGCCTCTGTTTGCCTCGCTCAAGCCCAAAGAGGAAGTTGTTCCTGTCAAATCTGAACTGGCGGAGTTTCTTGAACATCTGAATCCCGACGACCTTACGCCGCGCGAAGCTTTGGAAAAGCTCTATGAGCTTAAAAATTTGAGCGCGGACAAAGCCGCCTGAAACGGATAACAGGAGAAAAAACATGCGGCTGAACGGCTTTCAACGTATTTTGATAATAACGGCGGCCGTTCTGGCTGCCGTTGTCAGCAGTCTTTTGATACGGCATTATGATAATAATATTTGGGAATATTCTCTGCGGAACTGGTGTGATGACGACTTGCCTTTGCCGCAGTTGGTTGCCTGTGTTGACGGCAATTATCAAAGTTCCCGGGTCGGCGACGGCTGGAAAAGAGTTGCCGCCCGCCATTATTCCCGCCGTCCTTTTCCGCTTCAGGCGGCATACAGGGAGGTTAAGGACTTTTCACCGCTGAAACCCAAGACTTACAAAGTCGCGTTTTATAACGGCAAAGCCCGGCTGATTGTCGCTGATCGGTTTGAAAAATTAAATTTGGTTATGCCGCAGTTGGCAATTCCCGGATTGGTTATCCAGACGCCGCGTTATCCCGACAAAAATAACAAGTGCAAAATGTTTATGGAAAATGTTCTGGTTTCAAAAGCTTTTCCCAATTGGAAATATCCCGCTGACCGCATATATTTGTCCAAAGATCTGCTGATAACCAAAACCGGCGGCAAATATAAAATTTATGCAGCGTCGTATGAAGCGGTCAGGCTGAAAGGCGCAAAGGCTCTGTTTGTAGTTTCGGTTGCCTCTTTCTGCCCCCGGGGGAAATTTTTTGACTACTGCGGGACCTATTATGTTTATTTCACCGACACGTACAGTTTGCGTCGCGATTATGTTGAAGAGGCGGAGCTTCCTGCAAAATATAAGACTGACAAAGAACTGTTTTTGAATTGCCCGCCTTATCCGCGGCTGATAAACGATGTTGCCGACGAAAGCCAGCCGGAAAAAGAACTTGTTCTGAGCGCGGATCGTCGTGTAAACCCGCGTAGTTTATATGTTAAGGTGAATAATCGTATTTTTGCCATAGATATTTCTGCCAAAGGAGAAAAAGGAAATGATTGAGATTTCTCCGGAAGAGTTGCTGCCAGAAAATTTTGCCGATTTTAAAAAGCAGATTCCCGATTTGAAAATCGCCGACCGGCTGTCTGCCGAAAATCCGCTGAAGCCGTTGTTGACAGCAATAGAAAATCATCGACAAAGCGGAATGTTATTTAAAACGATAGTTGTTTTGCTGTTGACTTATCTGACGCTTTTGGTTGCGGCCGCATTCTTCAGAGGGCATCCCTCCACTTGGGGAATGCTGTTGTTGCTGCTGCCGGTCTATGTCGGTGCATTTTTGGCATGGAAGCGCTCACCGCTGGCTCCGTACAGTTTGGTGCAGATACTGCTGTTTTTCCGCACGCGCAGGGTCTTAAAAAAGGCTTTTGCCGAACGGATGACCGAAGCACCGAAAGAAAAACACCGTATTCTTAAAAAGATAATGATACCGTTTGGACGGCATTTTTTTCTGCAATTCAGCTTCGGTCATACGGAGCAAAGCAAAAGCAAAGCTGAAAAGGAGCTGACTGCCGTAAAGCAGATTGTCCGGCACATATTGTGGGACAGAGTTGTTCTTATTGGGGGCGGGGCGGTCTTGGCTGTCGGTTATTATCAAAGCGCTTTTTTTCTGAGTGACGCCGGCTACGGCAAGGTTAATTTCTGGTCAGAAGCGGCGGCGGATTTGATCTTTGCCGGAGAGAGTTTTGGACCGCATCTTTTTATAACCTTTTTTCTGCTTTCTCTGGCGGCCATAAACTTAATCCTTTATTCCGGTAATATTTTCCTGCCTTATGAAAATGCCCGTATCCGTCAGTTTGTTGCCGGTTGTCCCCAAAGTCTGTTTGAGCGCTTTGTCTATCTTCCGTTGCTCAATGTCTTTATATTTGTCGTTTACCTTTGGTTTATGTTTTATGCCGGCAGCGGAATCTTTGCCCTGTATGCTTCCGCTTTCTATCTAATTCCCGGTACAATAACAATTCTTGTATTGCTGGTTGCTTTTAATCTGATTTTTTGTTTTCTGTTCCGCTTATGTGTTGTTTTGTTGAGAAAAACGGCTTTTTTCATTAACAGGTTTTATTGAAAAATGTTTAATTGAGCAAAAACAACAAGATAACAAACGGTATAATAATACCGTTTGTTATCTGTATGAAAAATAAAGAAATTTTGTTGTTGACATTAATATTCTTTCCTGTATATTCATCTCGAATTTAATAACCATCTTTTATAAAGAGAGAAAATATGAACACTTATGCAACAAAACCATCTGATATTCAGAGAAAATGGTATGTCGTTGACGCCGAAGGTGTCGTATTGGGTCGTCTGTCTGCCGAAATCTCTAAGATTCTGCGCGGCAAACACAAACCCTGCTACGTTCCGAACCTTGACTGCGGCGACTATGTCGTTGTCATCAATGCCGACAAAGTCAAGCTCACCGGCCGTAAACTGACTCACAAGAAATATTTCAAACATACCGGCTGGATTGGCGGTATTAAAGAAACGACTCCGGCAAAAATTTTGGCCGGACGTTTCCCGGAAAGAGTTATCGAAAAAGCTGTTGAACGTATGATTTCCCGCAATCCGCTGGGCCGTCAGCAGATGACCAAACTGAAAGTTTATGCCGGTTCCGAACATCCGCATACCGCTCAGAACCCTGAAGTTCTGGATATTGCGGCTAAGAACCCGAAGAATAAAAGGAGCGCATTATAATGGCTGAAAAAATCGATTCTTTAAAAGAAATTAAAACCTCAGCTGCTGCTTCTGCTGAAGTTCGCAAACCCAAACGCGACAAACAGGGCCGTTCTTACGCTACCGGTAAGAGAAAAGACGCCGTTGCCCGCGTATGGATTAAACCGGGTAAAGGCAATGTGACCATTAACGAAAAATCGATCGATCAGTATTTTGCTCGTCCGGTTTTGAAAATGATCATCAATCAGCCGTTTGAAGTTGCTAACCGCGAAAACGAATTTGATGTTATCTGCACCGTAAAAGGCGGTGGATTGTCCGGCCAGGCCGGTGCCATCAAACACGGTATCGCCAAAGCTCTGAACGAATATGAACCGGAACTGAGAACCGTTCTGAAGAAGGCCGGTTTCCTGACCCGCGATGACC
>ERZ832317.431-NODE-431-length-60693-cov-11.222732_pt1 | contig 60693 bp, 49 predicted proteins | sample MGYA00519695_ERZ832317 | MGnify/ENA primary metagenome ERZ832317 (study PRJEB31850, sample SAMEA3708726) | human gut metagenome | biome: human gut; feature: human-associated habitat; material: faeces | place: China | collected 2014 ...
TATCGGGGATTAAAGGTCGGAGGTGTAAGCCGTTAGTACGACTGGGCAGTTACAAGCCCATGACCTTTAGGTCGCGGGTAGTTGACAGAATGGTTGATATGAAATCATGTAATGATACTCCTTTTAAAATAGAGTATCACCAACAATAGATTGAGTATGCTAAATGAATTGAGTATAAATAAAACATAAAAATTATTCTGTAAAGTGAAGATATGTGATATAATACCTAAGCTGCCGAACCTCCAGCAGAAAGGAGGTGAATTCCTATGGGAGAAGTATTTACCAGTTTTCTTATCTCTGTCATAGCAGGAGTAGTTAGCTACTACATATGCAAATGGCTGGATAGGGATAAATAGGCAGCCACAGCCTAAACGGAGTAGTTCACCGTAACGAACAAGAAAACCCTCAGAGTTGCCGCTCTGAGGGTTTTCGTTTTGCCTATGAGAATTTACCAGTTTCCTTAGCTACGTTCATTATATGCCAGAGCAGGGAAAAAATCAACTAAGAAAAAGAAAGATATTACTTTTTTTGTTGTCATACAGAGGGAAGATGAGGAAGAATATAATCAAGAGTATAATTTACTGGTACAAAAAAGTCATTGAATCCTGCGGAGAAAAATTATAAAAAGATTCAGACAGAAAGCCCTTTTGGAGAATAATATTTCTTCAAAAGGATTTTTGATATATATGGATAATTCCTGATGAAAATCTTTGTTAAACCATGTATAATAGGATTTGTGGATAATAAAAAATAAAAATGGATGAGGAATGAAAATGGAGGGAAATTTAACAAAAGATCCTATTCTAAAAACGCTGACGAAACTTGCGGTTCCGATCATGGCGTCATCGTTTCTGGGGACTTTGTACAACATCACGGACATGGCCTGGATTGGTCTGCTTGGTTCGAAGGCAGTTGCAGGTGTAGGTGTTGGAGGTATGTTTACCTGGCTTTCGCAGGGACTTGCAGCTATGGCTAGAATGGGTGGACAGGTGCATGTGGCACAGTGTATCGGACGTGGAGACAGAGAAAAGGCACACGGATTTGCACAGGCGGCAGTACAGCTTGCTGCATTTATGGGAATGGCATATGGAATTCTTTCGTTGCTTTTTACCAGACAGATGGTAGGATTTTTTCAGCTTGCAGATGCACAGGCTCATGCGGCGGCAATGTCATATACGAAGATTGCCTGTGGGCTAATCGTATTTTCTTTTATGACGCTGACACTGACTGGACTTTATACGGCACAGGGAGATTCAAAGACACCTTTTATAGCGAATCTTGTCGGCCTGGCCACAAATATGGTTCTGGATCCTGTGTTGATTCTTGGAGTGGGGATGTTTCCGAAGCTTGGTGTTGTCGGAGCTGCAATTGCGACAGTGACAGCACAGGCGATCGTTATGAGTATCATGATAGTCGGAATTGTCATACAAAAGAAAGAAAATGTACTAAAAGGAACTAGGCTTTTGGCAAAAATCCCGCGGAAATATCTGCAGGGAATCTGTAAGATCGGAATTCCGACAGCAATACAGGGAATGGCATATTGTGCAATCTCCATGGTGCTGACACGTATGATCTCCGGGTATGGTGCAGAAGCTGTTGCAACGCAGAGAGTCGGAGGTCAGATTGAATCGATATCATGGAATACTGCAGACGGTTTTGCAGCGGCATTAAATGCCTTTATCGCACAGAACTATGGTGCGGGCAAAAATGACCGTGTCAAAAAAGGATATAAGGCTTCTTTGTGGACGGTTGGTATCTGGGGACTGTTGATCTCAGCTGTATTTATATGTATGCCGGAACCGATTGCCAGAATCTTTTTTCATGAACCCAAAGCAATCGCAACATCAGTTGAATATCTGATCATCATAGGTTTCAGTGAAGCTTTTATGTGTGTGGAACTGACGACAGTCGGTGCATTATCAGGGCTCGGCAGAACCCGACTTTGCAGTATCATCAGTATAGCTTTTACCAGTGCAAGAATTCCGCTGTCGATCATTCTTGGAGGTATTATGGGTCTGGATGGAATATGGTGGGCTATTTCTTCAACCTCCATTGTAAAGGGAATTATTTTTACCTGTACATTTTTATGGATCACAAGAAAACGACGGTAAACTTTCAAAAACAATGTGTGTAATACAGAACAGCAGAAAGAAAAGATTGCGGAATGGATATTTCAGGCAATCAGAGAGTATTATATGAAAAAATGCACTTTTCCGAATGACAAACTGCATCATCCGGAACTTGCCGGAAAGCCAATGGCAGTCGGTGGTGATCCGGAGGCAAGACATGGAATTGTGCTGAGTGCGAATTATATTGCAAAGCGAGCCGGAATAAAAACAGGTATGGCATTGTGGCAGGCAAGGCAAGTTTGCCCGGAAATAATTTTTGTACCACCTCGCATGGATCTTTATTTGAGGTTTTCCAGAATGGCACAGGAAATTTACAGTGAATACACGGATCAGAGAGGATTTATGTATCAAGATAAGATACTGGCACAGCTGAATGCTAAGGAACACATGATTCATCCACAAGCATATTTTCATGGATAGGAAACGCAGCGTGTCAGGAGATTGTTTTCGGATCATCATGGCGTTATATTTTATAAAATTATTTCTATGGCCTTCATTTGCACATTTATACAAACCTCCGTAAATTTTTTATTTGTCTCGAACCATCGCTGCAAACTTCTCATGAATCCTGGTATCGTTATCCAGTTCCGGGTGAAATGCAAATGCCATTTGATTTTTATACTGCACACCGACAATTTTCCCATCGACCGTGGCAAGGACTTCCACGCCATCTCCTGTCTCTGCGACATATGGTGCACGGATGAAGGTCATCGGGACTTCTCCAACGCCTTTTAATTCAGCGACGGTGCGGAAGCTTCCAAGCTGTCTGCCATAGGCATTGCGGCGGACGCACATCGGGATTGTTCCAAAGTGACATCCTTCCTGGCCGTCCACCTCTGAGGCAAGCAAAATCAGCCCGGCACAGGTTGCAAGGACCGGCATGCCGTTTTCTATCTGTTCTTTTATCGTATCAAACATGCCCAGCTCTTTTAAAAGCTTTCCCTGGACGGTGCTCTCGCCGCCGGGAAGAATGATGCCGTCATAAGGTGTTTCCAGGTCTTTTGCCTGGCGAAGCTCGATACAGTCGACACCGAGACGTTTCAATACATTTTCATGTTCTGCGAAAGCACCCTGTAGTGCTAAAACTGCAACAGTCATTATTTTCCTCTTTCTGCCATCAGTAAGGCGATTTCCTGTTCATTGATGCCGACCATAGCTTCCCCGAGGTCTTCGGAAAGTTTGGCGATCAGTTTTGCATCAGTATAATTAGTAACTGCTTTTACGATCGCAGCAGCTCTTTTTTCCGGATTTCCGGATTTGAAGATACCGGAACCTACAAAGACACCTTCTGCACCGAGCTGCATCATCAGGGCTGCATCGGCAGGAGTAGCGACACCGCCGGCTGCGAAGTTTACAACCGGAAGTCTGCCGTTGTCATGTACATAGGCAACCAGTTCATAAGGAACCTGCAGTGTTTTTGCAGCTTCAAACAGTTCATCTTCACGCATACTGGTCAGCTTTGCGATTTCACTGTTCATTTTTCTCATGTGGCGTACGGCCTGCACGATATCCCCGGTTCCCGGTTCCCCTTTGGTACGGATCATGGAAGCACCTTCGTTGATACGTCTTAAAGCTTCTCCGAGGTCTTTTGCACCACAGACAAACGGAACACGGAAGTTGCGTTTGTTGATATGATAAACATCATCGGCAGGGGAGAGTACTTCACTCTCATCAATGTAGTCGATTTCGATCGCTTCGAGAACCTGAGCCTCCACGAAATGTCCGATACGGCATTTTGCCATAACTGGGATAGAAACAGCATTCTGGATGCCCTGGATCATTTTCGGGTCGCTCATACGGGAGACGCCGCCTGCGGCACGGATATCAGCCGGGATACGCTCCAGAGCCATGACTGCACATGCACCTGCAGCTTCAGCGATCTTTGCCTGTTCCGGTGTGGTGACGTCCATAATAACGCCGCCTTTTAACATCTGTGCCAGTTCTTTGTTCAATTTATATCTTTCATTTGTTGTATTCATGTTTAAACCTCCTGCTTTGTTTTTTGCAATCTTTACTTTTTACTGGTTTCGAATTATAATGGAAAAGTGACTATTATAAAATTGCCAAAATAGATATATTCAGTAAGGTCAGATTGGAGAAAATAATCAGATGCTGACATACAGTTTTGCAAATACAGGGTCAGATTCGATGTATGAATATTTATATAAATGCATTCGAAACGACATAACACAAGGGAAGATTAAGGCAGGGGAGAAGCTGCCGTCAAAGCGTACTTTTGCAAAAAATCTGGGCATAAGCGTGATCACAGTGGAAAATGCCTATGGACAATTATTAGCAGAAGGTTATATTTATTCCATGCCAAAGCGGGGATTTTATGTCTCAGATTTGAGCAGTGCGACCATGGAAAAGAAGAAGGTCAGAAAGGAACAGCTGACGCTGACAGGGGGAGCGACTTCTTATTTTGCAGATTTTTCCAGCAATCAGACGGACAGCGAGATCTTTCCGTTTACCATCTGGTCAAAGACGGTGCGGGAAGTTTTAAATGACAATCAGAAGCAGCTGATGATCAATCCGCCCTGCGGGGGGATCCTGGAGCTGCGACAGGCGATTGCCCGGTATTTAAAGGAGTTCCGTGCCATGCAGGTCGAGCCGGAACAGATCATCATCGGAGCGGGGACAGAATATCTGCATGGACTTCTGATACAGCTTCTTGGAAATCACCGGATCTATGGAGTAGAGAATCCGGGCTATCATAAAATTGCCAGGATTTATGAAAATATGAAGGTAGAATATGCCAAAGTTACGCTGGATCAGGATGGTGTATCCATCCGGGAACTGGAAGAAAAAAGAGTGGATGTCATTCACACATCACCGTCGCATCATTTCCCAACCGGGATCGTGATGCCGGTCAGCAGGCGTTACGAATTGCTTGGCTGGGCGGCCAAATCGCCGGATCACTATATCATTGAAGATGATTATGACAGCGAACTGCGGCTGACCGGGAAACCATTTCCGACGCTGCAGAGTATTGATGTGTCAGATCGTGTTATCTATATGAATACGTTTACGAAAACGCTGGCATCAACCGTGCGTATCAGCTATATGGTGCTGCCGCTGACGCTGACGGAGATCTTTTATCAGAAACTTTCGTTCTATTCCTGTACTGTTTCCAATTTTGAACAGTATACATTGGCAAAATTTATGGAAAACGGCAGTTTTGAAAAGCACATCAACCGGCTCAGGAACTACTATCAGACAAAGAGAGATGCGATTCTGCAAGTATTTCAGAAAGAGCCGCTTGGAAAATATGTCACCATCCGGGAAGAAGGGGCGGGTGTGCATTTTCTGATGCAGATCCATACAGAAAAAAGCGAGGAAGAGATCGTAACGGAAGCAAAGGGAAAAGGCATCAAACTGGCACCGCTGTCCCACTATTTTGATGGTGAAAAAGATGGGAATTTTGAAAACACGTACGTGATCAATTATTCTTCGGTCGATTTGACCAATATCGAAAAAGCAGCACAGATACTTTATCGTTTACTGTAATATTCAAGTCGAACGCACGTGAGACTTGGTGCGTGATTCTGGTCAGCGAAAGCTGACATATTCTTCTCAGAATCACTGCACATTCTACACTTCGTTCCGATACAAATGTATGGCATCTTTTCAGTGCGGTATCGCATATTTATAGCAGAGACAGCGTTTTTCGGAGGTCGAAGGATATGTACCGCATGGCAGGATATTGTCGTCTGTCCAAAGAAGACGGAGAAAACAGAATAAGTGAAAGTATTGAAAATCAGATGCGTCTGATTTCAGAATATGTGGATAAAGCCGGGGATATGAAGCTCGTCAGGATGTATATTGACGACGGATATTCCGGGCTTTATTTTTCGAACCGCCCACAGTTTCAGCAGATGATGGCGGATATTTACAAAGGAGAGATTCAGGGAGTGATCACAAAAGATATTTCAAGACTTGGGCGTGAGCATATTGAAACAGGGAATTATATTGAGCGTGTGTTTCCGTCACTTGGCATCCGTTATGTTGCGATTTTAGATGGTGTGGATTCGCTCTGTCACAGCAATGAAGAGCTGGCTCAGTTTAAGGCACTGCTAAATGATATGTACAGCAGAGATATTTCAAAGAAGATACGGGGAACTTTCCAGGTACAGAAAAAGCAGGGGAAATATATGTCCGGTTTTGCACCTTATGGCTATCGAAAAGACCCGGCTGACCGTCATCGCTTTCTGATTGATGAGGCAGCAGCGGAAACAGTGCGTAACATCTATACTCTTTATCTGGAAGGCGTTTCCGTACAAAAGATAGCAGAACGGTTGAACAGACAGCAGATTTTACCGCCGACCGAGTATAAAAGAAAAATCCAGAAATTAAGTTATGTAAACCGTCAGGGAAAAAATCAGGTGCAGAAATGGAATGCACCAACGATTTATAGCATTTTGAAAAATCAGGTATATACAGGGGCGATGGTTCAGCACAAGACAGAGAAAATATCCTATAAAATCGAAAAATACAGAAACATTCCGATGGAAGAACGTTATGTGGTGGAAGGAATGCACGAGGCGATCATTTCAAAAGAATTATTTGCAATGGCACAGGAAAAACGGCAGAGATTTAAAAACAGAAATTCCTGAAAACAGTTATTGACAAATGGGAAAAGTATGGTAACATATATATAAAATAATTATATATAAAAATTTTATATATACAAAGGGGTGAGTGTATGTACTATTATCCGGTGTCAGCTGTTCTGACGGAATGTCTGATTCTTTCTGTCGTGGAACAGCAGGATTCCTACGGTTATGAAATCAGCCAGACGGTGAAGCTGGTTGCAGCGATCAAGGAATCGACGCTGTATCCTATTTTGAGAAAGCTGGAGACGGGCGGATATCTGACTACTTATTCCGAGGAGTTCCAGGGGCGGAAACGAAAGTATTATTCCATCACGGAAGAGGGACGCAGGCAGCTGGAATATCTGAGGAAAGAATGGCGGGAATATCGCAATACCGTAGATGATATTGTGGAAGGGAGAGTGAAAAAATGACGAGACAAGAATATATGGAAGAGCTGAAGAAATATCTGAAGCGGCTTCCGCAAGAAGATTTTGACAATGCCATAGAGTACTTTTCGGAATATTTTGAAGAGGCAGGTCCTGAGAAGGAACAGCAGGTTATGAGAGAACTTGGTGAACCAAAAGAGGCAGCAAGGGAGCTGTTTCTGAATCTTTTGCAGGAGAGCGTAGAACATGATGAGGATATTGTGGAAGAGAAAGCACCGGTCTTAAAAGGAAAGAGACGTTCTCCGGGCAAGATCATTCTTCTTGCGTTCCTGGTTCTATGTGCATCACCGGTCAGCCTGGCACTTCTGGCATTTGTTTTTGCAGTGTTGTGTGCGGTGATCCTCACTGTTGCGGCAGTGATTTTTTCGATTGCTATTACCGGCATTGCGGCGATAGCAGGAGGTATTGTGACCATCGGGGTTGGGGTCTCTTTGATCCTGAAATCTGCTGCTGCAGCCTGCATGATGGTCGGAGGTGGATTCCTGATGACAGGACTTGGAATCCTTGCAGGTCTTTTGACTGTATATATCTGCAAATGGTGTGCAAATGGGATCGGACGTCTGGTCAACAGACTTGTAAGAAAGAAGGTGCATAAGAATGAATAAGACTGCAAAAACAGCAATGATAACAGCTCTAACGCTCTGTGCGGTGGGAATGGTTCTTTCAACAGCAGGATATTTTGCGGGCGGAAAGGATTTTAACGATAGTTCCGGACATGTATATATATCCGGTGGAACGGATTCTGCAAGGAAAAATCTTGAGGTTATGGAAAAGCAGCAGATGAATGCTTTTACAAAACTGAATGTAGATTTTCAAAATTTTGACCTGGATATCAGAAAATCAGGTGATGACTGCTATTACATGGAATACCGACTGGAAAAAGGCGGTAATGAAAATCCACTGACATGGGAAAACAAAGGTGGTGAGCTTACGCTTCAGGAAACTTCCGGCGGAAAAGGAAGTTATTATATAAGTTATGATCTTGGAAATCTGCTGCATCATACCGAGACGCAGAAACAGGAAGAAATCAATACAGTGATTCTCTATGTACCGCAGGATGCACGGTTTTCCGAAGCCAGGATTCAGCTTGCCGATGGAGATCTGACTGCAGAACAGTTCTCATGCAAAAATATGACAGCAAACTTTTTGGATGGAGATATGATACTGGATCAGGGAAAATTTGCAGATGGAGTCATTACACTTGCCGATGGCGATCTGAAGACAAATCACAGCAGCTTCAGCGGTAATCTGGAAATAAACAATTCAGACGGAGATGTTTTCATACAAATGGAAAACGGCAATGCAGCAAAGATGAATATTCACCTGAAAACCACAGATGGAGATGTGATCACAGACAATCTGCCGCAGGGCAAATCGGAACGCAAAGAAGACAGCTCTCTTTACGAAAACAATGTCGATGGTGCCACATCAACGCTGAATGTAATATGCAGGGACGGAGATATTACTTTGATCGAATCTGCAAAACAATAAAAGTTATCTCTATATGGCTCACATGACGGGACTTCACTTCTGGAAACATACATCGACATGATTTCCGGTATGTGGAAGAATGTGATCTGTGTGGGTACCGGAAATGAAGGGAACACAGGTGGGCATATTTCCGGAAAGCTTGGTCAGCAGGAAGAGAGAATCCTGGAATTCGGGATTTCGCAGCAGGAGCCGGTGATGAACATTCAGCTCTGGAAGGCCTATTTCGATCAGTTTCAGATTATATTGATTCATCCGGATGGTGAAAGCTTCGGACCGCTTCAGGAGCGTCTTGGAGTGCAGAGAATCCTGGCCGGGAATACAGAGATTCTGATCTATTACGGAGAGCCGAAGCCCTACACTACCGCTCAGGAGATTTATTTTGATTTTATCCCAAAAGGTTCTTATGTCGATGACGGCGTCTGGAAGATCCGTCTGATCCCGCAGAAGATCGTGGAAGGAAATTATCATCTGTGGATGCCGTCTGCCGCTCTTTTAAATCCATTGACGCACTTTTTTTCGCCAACGGTTGACACGACTCTGACCATTCCTTCAACGGCAAGGAATGTGGTTGCAGTCGGAGCTTACAATGCACGCCTTATGACATATGCTCCGTTTTCCGGCCGTGGTTACACAAGAGGAAACACACAAGTAAAGCCGGATATCGTGGCACCTGGCGTAGATATCGTGACAACCGCTGTGGGAGGTTCCTACACAGGTGTGACCGGAACCTCTTTTGCCACGCCGTTTGTGACAGGGTCAGCGGCGATCATGATGCAGTATGGCATCGTACAGGGAAATGATCCGTTTCTTTATGGAGAGAAGATCCGGGCATATCTGCAAAGAGGTGCACAGAGATTAACAGCACTTGTGGGATATCCGAATGAGATTGTGGGGTATGGGGCACTGTGCGTAGCGGAGAGTATTTTATGATATCGTTATCAGTCTGAAAGAGGCAACGCTTAGTCATACTCTTGTTTACATCACAAGAATGTGCTAGAATAAACCAGAATTATAGAAGATATGCGAAACAGAAACTGCTTCAGTATTTTTTACCGGTACAGGTACTGTTCACAAGAGCGGTGCTTGCATTCCTTGCTTTGCTGATATTTTATCCGCACCATCTGAAGCTGAAAAGCCCAAAATAGGAGTTTGCTTTTGCAGGAGCAGGCCTGTTCGGGATCGTTTTATACTTTATGCTGGAAAATACGGCACTGAGCATGACATATGCATCAAACGTCGGCATCATCGTTGCATGTGCCCCGTTCTTTGTAGCCGTTATGGTCGGATTCTTTTTTAAGAATGAGAAATCAGGCCTGTGGTTTTACATCGGATTTGTGATCGCCGTGACACGCAGAATTTATTTTTACGGAATTCTTTTTTTTGATACCGGTACTGCTTATACAGCACGCATCCTGGAATGTGGCATTGTTCCGGGATACGGAGATTGCAGCCAATTTCCTGATTCTTGGATTTTCAGGTAAGTTAAAAACAGAATTACAGTAAATGATCAAAAGAAAAGATGGCATGAAAAATATGCTGTCTTTTCTTTTTTTATGATAGCAGGGGCAAAAGCCTGAAACCAAATTGTGGGAGTAAGAAACAATTTGCATGTTATCTTTTCGTTTTCATATTGACAAAACCAGAAAACTAGTGTACTATATAGCTATGACAGTGATACAAGAAAGAAGGAAGAGCTTATGGAATACAATTCATCGCTGCCAATCTATCTGCAGGTAGCTAATTTGATCAAACGTGATATTGTCACAGGGAAACGGGAACTTGGGGAAAAGCTTCCTTCCGTACGGGAACTGGCGGTGTCTTACACCATCAATCCGAATACGGTCAGCCGTGTATACAAAGAGCTTGAGACGGAAGGTGTCTGTTTTACCAGACGTGGCATGGGAACTTTTGTGACAGAAGATTCAGAGAAGGTGAAAAATATGAAAGAAGAGATGGCGGGGACGCTGATCCATGAATTTTTAGAAGGAATGCAGCAGCTTGGATTTACCAAAACGGATGTGATCCGGATTCTGAAAAAAAAGGAAGAAAGTGGTGAATGATATGGAAAATGTACTGGAAAGTATTGGAGTAACCAAAAACTATGCCGGTAAGGCAGCGGTTGACAATGTATCGTTAAAACTGGAGACAGGGCTTGTCTATGCGATGCTCGGGCCGAACGGAAGCGGCAAGACTACCTGGATGAAGATGGTGGCAGGTCTTGTCAAACCTGGAAAAGGGGAGATTTTATATAAAGGCGAAGCCATCGGAAAAGAGAGCAAGAAAGAGATTGCCTATATGTCCACGGAGCCATATTTTTATAGCTGGATGACGGTTGCAGATGTCGGCAGATATTATCAGGACTTTTTTGAGGATTTTTCAATGGAAAAATATCATCAGATGCTCAAAAGAATGGAGCTGACAGAAGAGCTGAAAACCAAAAAACTTTCCACCGGTATGATGGCAAAGTTAAAGATTGCAGTCACAATGGCAAGAAATGCAAAACTGTATCTGCTGGATGAGCCATTAAACGGCATTGATCTTCTGGCAAGGGATGAGATCATGAAAAGTATTCTGGAAGTCATTGATCCGGATGTCACACTTGTGATCTCCAGCCATCTGGTAGATGAACTGGAGCGAGTGGCAGATGCGGCCATCTTTATGAAAGAAGGAAAAATGGTCAGACAGTGTATGGTTGAGGAACTGAGAAGCAGCGAAAAAAAATCTGTTGTTGATCTGTATCGTGAAATTTACGGACATGGGGGAGAGGAACTATGTTAAAATTAATGAAGTATGAATTCCGGAAGAGTGCATCTTCCAAGCTTATTCTGCTGGTGCTTACAGCAGTTTTTGAATTGGCATTTCTGGGGGGTGTATTTTTTAAAGGATATAATCTGATGGGGACAGGTATGATGTTCCTGATCTTGTGTGCATTTTTCGGTGTGTTTTACATCGGACTGGAAGGTATCATGACACTGTATCGGGATCTGAACAGCAAACAAAGTTATATGCTGTTTCTGACACCAAAGAGCAGTTATGAGATTTTAGGTGCCAAAATCCTGGAAAATGGCATTTCAATCCTTATGGCAGGAGCATTTTTTATCGTACTTGCCGTGTTTGACCTGACTGTGGCAACGCTCTGTATCGGCGGGGCAAAAGAACTCATGGATAGCATAAGACAGATTATGGATATAAGACTGAACATCAAGATAGTATCAGATGCAGTGATCCTGTCCGTCTTTGCATCCCTGGTCAGCTGGATCAGTATTGTTGTGATCGCCGATATGGCAGTGATTCTTTCGGCGAGCGTGCTTGCAGGCAAAAAGGGAAGCGGGATCGCGGCATTTGCACTGTTTCTGATCCTTTCCTGGCTGTTCAGTCAGATGCTGAACCTGGTGCCTGCATTTGACAATATGAACCTGACCATGATTCTGGAAATCGCAGTATCTCTGGTACTGAGTGTGATTTTCTACTTTATCAGCGGATGGATCATGGAAAAGAAACTGAGCGTCTGAAACAGAAAAATGATAGGTTGACCTTTATCTCCTGGCATCGTAGAATAGTGACAGAGCAAAAAGCTTTCTATTGATATTGAGAATCTGACAGGAGAAAAAGATATGTTATCATTTGAAAATGATTATTCTGAAGGGGCACATGAAAAGATCCTTCAGAGATTTATGGAAACAAATCTGGAGAAAGTATCCGGATACGGATCTGATCCATACTGTGAAAGTGCAAAACAGAAAATCCGGGAGGCGTGCGAATGTCCGCAGGCAGATGTTTATTTCCTGACGGGCGGTACGCAGACAAATGCCGTTGTGATCAGCTCAATGCTGGAATCTTATGAGGGCGTGGTCGCAGCACAGACCGGCCATGTAGCCTGCCATGAGGCGGGAGCCATTGAGTACAGCGGCCATAAAGTGATCACAGTTCCGCAGTACAAAGGCAAAATGAAAGCAGAAGATCTGAAGAACTGCCTGAAAACATTCTGGGATGACGAAAGCCACGAACATATGGTATTTCCGGGGATGGTTTATATTTCCCATCCTACGGAGTACGGTACTTTGTATACAAAGGCGGAGCTGGAAGAGATCAGCAGCGTATGCCGCAGTTATAATATCCCACTGTTTCTCGACGGAGCAAGACTGGGCTATGGTCTGATGAGTGAAGAAACAGATGTAACTCTTCCGATGATTGCAAAATACTGCGATGTTTTCTATATCGGCGGGACAAAAGTCGGAGCACTGTGTGGAGAAGCCGTCGTATTTTTGGGCAACAGAACACCGAAACATTTCCTGACGCTGATCAAACAGCGGGGAGCACTGCTTGCAAAAGGCAGATTGCTCGGAATCCAGTTTGACACACTGTTCACAGATAACCTGTACTTTGAAATCAGCAGACATGCGATAGCAATGGCAGATTATTTAAAGAAAGGACTGGCAGAAAAAGGCTGCCGTTTCTATCTGGATTCACCGACCAATCAGCAGTTTGTCATTCTCGAAAACCGGAAAATGACAGAACTAAAAAAAGAAGTAAAGTTCAGTTTCTGGGAAAAATACGATGAAAACCACACCGTAGTACGCTTTGCGACAAGCTGGGCAACGAAAAAAGAAGAGATCGATCAGCTGCTGGATCTGTTCTGAGAGTTTAGCAGCATACAAAGGCAGGGTAAGTGATTACCCTGCTTTTTTACAACTCTTTCACAAAATCGGCTGTTTTCTTTCAGCTTGTTTTAAACTTTACGGGATATACTTCTCTTAAATCAAAGAGAAAAGGAAGTGCATGCTAAGTCTCACGTGCGTTCTATCTATATCTCACCCGGTATATCCACGACACTGTCTCTGACAGCCAGTGTCGGCGGCAGCACGATTTTATAAGGCAGATGCTGCGGATCGTCCAGGCGGTCAAGCAGCATTTTCACAGCCATTTCCCCCATCACTTCCAGATGTGCGGTGACACTGGTCAGCGGCGGCTCTGTCAGAATAGACAGCGGTGTATCATTGAAACTGATGACTGATACATCCTCCGGAACGCGAAGTCCGATTTCACGCAGGTTGCTGACAGCGGTGATGGCAGACTCTTCATTATAGGCAAGGAGAGCTGTCGGGATATGATCTTTTTGTTCCAGCCATTTGCGGATCTGTGCAGAACCGTCCCTGGCAGAAAGCCCGGTATCAATGATCAGATGTTCATCGAAAAGCCCGGCATTTTTCATATAATCAATAAAATACTGTCGCCTTGCCTCCAGTGCAGGGCGTTTTTTCTGATCTAATTTATAGGCAGGACCAAGAAAACCGATCTTGCGGTGACCTTTGTACAGCAGATAATCCAGTGCCTGTTCCACACCGAGACGGAAGTTTAAGACAACCGAGTCAAAGCGGCGTTCATCCGGGGAAGAATCCACAAATACAATGTTCGGGCTGATATCCAGCAGCTGTGCAATCTGCTGGTCTGAAAAAATGCCGATCGCCAGGATGCCGTCAAGCGGTGTCTTTTCCAGTGTCTGGTATTTGCCGGACTGCTCAAAAAGATAAGATACATTGCAGTCATGCTCCATACAGTTGCGTACCACATAATTTTTCAGGTACAGATAGTACGGATCAGCCAGCTGTTCTTTCAAAGACATCATCTCAACGATAGCAATATGGACGAGGCGGTTTTTATGGGAACGTCTCGTTTTCGGAAGTGTGTAGTGGAATTCATCTGCCGCTTCAAGAATCGAGACTCTGGTGTTGTCGGTTACGTTCAAAGTCGGATCATTGTTCAGTACACGGGAAATCGTGGTCACTGAGAATCCGGTGTGTTTTGCTAAATCTCGGATAGTTGCCATGCTATTTTCTCCAATACATTTTTTATTTGCACATAACTGCCGAAAAACGGCCCAGGATCGCATACAGGGTCTTACGTGTGTCTGGCTTGAATGTTACAGTTATGTTCACTCATTTGTTTACTTTAATACTTTGATTATAAACACACTTTTTTACTTTAGCAAGAAAAATTTAAAGAGACTTCCGGTATTTGCTTGGAGATATTCCCTGCGTTTTTTTGAAAACTTTTGTAAAATAAAAGTAATCGTGGTAGCCGACTGCGTTTGCAATCTCCTCGATGGAGCGGCTGTCATCTTTTAAAAGTTCTTTCGCCTTCTGCATACGTCTTGCCGTGATATATTCTGAAAAAGACAGTCCCAGTTCTTTTTTGATCAGGGTGCTTAAGCGGCTGGAGCTGATATTGTACATTTCTGCCAGGGAAGTTAAAGAGAGTTCTTCCGTATCGTGTTCCTGGATATAAGCCAGAATTTTTTTGAACAGAGAGGTTCCGACAGTCGAAAGGTCTGTGATCGTTGCATTTTGCATCGTGTCTTCAGAAGTTTCAGAAGCGGCAGGCTCAAGTTCATTTCGAAGGCGTGACAGGGTTTTGTTCAGAGTTTCCTGCTGGATCGGTTTCAGAAGATAATCAAAAGCACCGCACAGCATTGCCTGTCGTGCATACTCAAATTCGGCATAGCCGGAGATCAGCACGACTTTGGTGGGGATCTGATGTTCTGAAAGATAGGACATGACTTCCAGACCGGAAAGCCCTGGCATACGGATATCGGTAAACAGGACATCCGGTTTTAAGGTTTTGATATCTTCAAGCGTAGTCACGCCGTTATGTGCTTCTCCGATCACCTCAAAAGGAAGTCCGGATTTCTGGATCAGTTTTTTCAGACCAATGGTGATCCAGGCTTCATCATCTGCAATATAGACACTTATCATAAAATACTCCCTTCTGCTTCTGTCATCATTTTTTGTGGAATCATAATGGTAATGCAGGTTCCTTTGCCGGAGATACTTTTTATGTCAAAAGAAAACTGCTTATCATAATGAAGTTTCAGTCGTTGATAAATATTAAAGACGCCGATTTTGGTTGTATTTTTTTCGGTTTCCAAAGAGGCGGTGATCTGTTTTAAATGCTCCGGTTCGATGCCGCATCCGTCATCTTCAACCACAAAGCAGAGTTTCTGGTCATCGGAACTGAAGACACGTACCCACACGGTACCGTTTTCAATCTTTTGTTCAAGCCCGTGAAAGACGGCATTTTCCACGAGCGGCTGGAGTAGAAGCTTCAGTACGCTGCAGTTCAGTATGGAATTTTCTGCCTCGATTTCAATGCAGATCTTGCCCATAAAACGATAATTTACGATCTTTGCATATTCACGGATATGATCCAGCTCATTTTCTACGGTAACCATATCACTTCCCTTGACGGCAAAGCGGAAGACATTGGAGAGAGCCATCGTAAGTTCTGCGATGTCATCAACATCGTAGAACAGAGCCATATCCCGGATACATTCAAACGTATTATAGAGAAAGTGCGGATTGATCTGGCTTCGATAGGCAAGGATCTCTGCCTGCTTTTTGGAAAGTTCCGTTTCATAGGCAAGATATTTTACCTGTTCGATCTCCAGCTGCATTTTTTGCTTTTCATCAAGCATCTGATTCAGGCTTTTTGCAACCGTGCCGATCTCATCCGGGCGGTCGAGGGAAAGCCGGGAGTCTGGATTCTGATTGATCTTACGGATAAAAGCAGAAATTCCGGTGATCGGTTTTATGATGCTGTAATTGCAGTACAGAAGCAGAAAGAGCAAAAGACACAGGGAAATGCAATAAACCAGGATTTGTGTTTCTTTCAGGTTCTGGTCCGGTTTCCGAAGATCTGATTCCGGAAGGAAACCGGCAATTTTCCAGTCATTGCAGGAAAGTGTCTGAGTGAAAAAATATTTTTCGGAAGTGCTGTGCAGAATCTCGGATGCCAGCGTGCTTCCGCAGGACTCCACGGAACCGGCAGAAGCAAGAATGCAGTCCGAGGAATCCAGAAGAAAAACAACTGCATCTTCCGTTGACTGCACATTTTGAAGTGTATCATCAAAACTTTCCGGTTCCAGGACAAAAACGCAGGTACCAAGCAGCTTCTGGTACTGGATATTGTTCAGATCATAAACAGGGAAGATCAGCTCATAGTAAGGGCGTTTTTCGTTTGATTTCAGATGTGATGCCCGGATATCCATCACGGCATCGGTGTTCAGTACGGAAGTATCGATCGAAAAATTTTTCCCCATGGAAGCAATCTGCTTTGCATCTGCATTGTAGAGATAAACGCTTAAAATGCGGTCATTCAGCAGGATTGTGTTGGAAAAAACCGAGGCAAGCTCCTGTGTATCCGGAAGCCGGTTCAGAGAATTTACCGAAAAATACTGCTGCACGGTCGGAGAATAGCAGAATGCAGTTGTGATATTGTAAAGCGAGTCCCAGGATGCTTCGATACGTGTGGCAGTCTGGGCTGTCAGCCGTTCATTCAGGGCGAGCGTGTTTTTACGCACAGATCTTGCATAGTCTGCTGACATAAAAAGATAGGCAGATGAAAGCACAGCAAGGATCACGGCAGCGATCCCGGCCAGCTTAAAGATCAGGTGTCTGCGGTAAGTCTGTAAGAAGTTCATGGTTTTGTTTCTCCGTTTGGTTTTGAGGTGTCTTGCATTTGTGGGTTGACTTTCTCTATTTTTTTACCGTAATAGGAAAAATTCTCCTGCATTTGCCGGTTGATCTTCTGATCCAGTTTTTCAGCTCCAAGTTCTTTTTGTGTGGTTACAAAAAGCTGATACTGTTTTTCAAACTCGGTATCCGAAGAAGCAGAGAGGATTTTCGGAATCTGCTCTTTGCGGTAAGCTTCCAGCGTGCTTTCAATCTGACCTTCTTCACTGTCCGGGGAAATGTAATTATCCGGCAGACGAAGAAGGGCAGAATCATAAACATAAGTGTCCGGATATCTGGCAAAAGCAGTCTGGATCTGATTTAAACAGTCGTCCATGCTTCCTTTTGCAGGTACCGGGATCAGGCTGTGATCCCAGGCAACATTGTAAAAATTCCAGAACAGTCCGAGCATATCATTGGAATCATGAAAGCGCTGTTGTCCTCTGGCAGTCCGGTGGATATAACCATCCGAGTCGAAAGTATAATCTTTGTTTTCCACGCCGTAGTTGCTGTAGAGCAATCCTTCGTCAGAAGTCATATAATCCAAAAAGCGGGCGACAAGTTCCGGGTTTTTGCAGCTTTTGGATACAAAAGTCTGCATCCAGCCGGTCGGTACACTCAGGTCGATGCTCATCACCGGACGTTTTCCAGAGTCAGAGAGGATCGGACCTGCGGAAACCCACCTGGTGGCATCCACACCTGTATTGGAAGTGTTTCCGATATAGCAGAAAACACGGTCATCTGCTATCAGATCGCGCATCTGGAGATTATCAAGTGTCAGATCTTCACTGAAAGCATAACCTTTGCGGAAGGCTGTGTTCAGAAAGGCAAAAGCCTCTTTGCATTCCGGCTGAAGGAAGCGTTCAGTATAATTTCCGTTATCGTTAATGACTTCAGCACCGAAGGAACCGATCAGGCAGGAAATCGAAGAGTCCAGATATTGATTGCCTTCCAGCAGCAATGGGATGGTGGACTGTCCGTCGTCAGCAGTCAGCTTTCTGACTTTTTCAAAAGCTTTTAAGACCTGAGAGGCAGTCTGTATATCCGAAACGGTCAGGTTTGCACGTGCCAGAAGTTTGCGGTTAAACATAATGCCATGATTGTAACTGTGGGTGAAAAGATCTCCATAATAAGAGGTCTTTTCTTTCCAGGTTTTGCGGGCATCATCGGTATTCAGGTGTGAAAGATAAGCATACCAGTCTCCGTACTGTCGGATATATTCCAGTTTCCTGTCTTTCGGGAAATCTTTCAGCAAATGGGAATCCGGGCAGTAAGTTTCAAAAAAATCCTGCAAAGCCCAGACCTTTCCGGAACGGATCAGCTGATTGATCACATTCTTGTCCGTAGCGACGATCAGGTCAGGGAGTTCATCTTTTAAGATCATCAGACTCAGCTTTTTGGATGCGTCCTGCGGCGGAATCGCAAAATCCAGGTATGCTCCGGTTTTCTTTGAGATACCGGCACTGATGCTTCCTTCTTCAAAACTCCAGACAGGAGGATTCCAGAAAGAGACATCTGAAAAAAGAGTAAGCTCTGTATAATTGTTTTCAGCAGAATCCATGTTTTCCTGCGTGGCAGCTGTGCAGCCAGTCAGAAAAAGACAGAAAAATAAAAAGAGGAGAAGCAGTTTTTTTGTACGTTTCATACATACAACCTCCAAAAAATTTTTGATCCAACATTATTAGTATAACACAGGAAAAAAGCGAAAGAAATGGAAAACGGTAAAAAAAGTACCAAAAAACAAAAAATAGTACATATGATTTTGGTGAAAAATTTTGTATATTACCAGTAAGCAAAGTGTATAAATTCACTAAACACGTTGCGGATACTGTGAAAAGCAGCAAAAAGGAGGAAAAAATGAACGAAAAAAGAAAAGGTGCGAGACGATGGACGGCGTTAGCCTTGAGTGTTGCCATGGTTTTCAGTGGAATCGGGATTCTTCCGGCTCCGGTGAAAGCAGAAGCGGCAGATGTCGCAGCAGCCGTTCAGAAAACAGGAGAGAAAACAGAACGCAGTGAGCGTAAAATGAAATTTGGAGATGACTGGAAATTCAAACTGGTCAATAAGTACAACATTAACGATACTTCCGTTCAGGCGGACGGTATGGACTACGATGATTCGAGCTGGGATACGGTGGATCTGCCGCATGACTGGGCGATCTATGGTACTTATGAGAACAGCAATGGTGTCAGAGCAGCACAAGGTTCTCTGGCAGGTGGTGTCGGCTGGTACCGCAAGAGTTTCACACTTTCCGATGATTTTAAAGACAAGACCGTTTCGATTGAATTCGACGGTGTGCAGATGATCAGCCAGGTATGGGTGAACGGACATACCGAGGACAACTGGAAGCAGTACCTTGGCTACAACACCTTTACTTATGATATCAGCAAATATCTGAAATACGATGGCAGCGAGAACGTAATTGCAGTCAAAGTACAGAGCAGCAACAGCAGTGCAAGATGGTATGCAGGAGCCGGTATCTACCGTAATGTATATCTGATCTCCACTGAGAAACTGAATGTTCCGGTGAACGGCGTGCAGATCACCACTCCGTTTGAAAAGCTGGAAGCAGAAGGCGGAAAATACGAAGAAATTAAAAATGCCGCAAAAGCAGGTGTTGACATCAATACCGATGTTGCAAATGATTCTGATACCGCTGCAAAATCAGTCTCTGTAAAGTCAACGGTTTATGATAAGGCAGGTGATATAGTATCTGCACAGACCGATGATATCGAGATACCGGCGGGAGCGACAAAAACGATCAGCCAGAGTGTGGAGGTATCAAACCCGAAACTGTGGTCCGTGGATTCTCCGAACCTGTACTGGGTAAGAACGGAGATCATCCTTAATGGCAAAGTTGTGGACAGCACCGACAGCCGTTTTGGTATCCGTTATATTGCTACGGATCCGAACAGTGGATTTTATTTAAATGGTGTGCATACAAAACTGAAGGGTGTCTGTGAACATTCTGACCTTGGATCGCTTGGTATGGAGACGTATCAGGCAGCTGTTGACAGAAGAATCCGTACACTGAAAAAATACGGTGTCAATGCGATCCGTACTTCCCATAACCCGGTGTCACCGGAGTTTATCGAGGCATGTGACCGTCTTGGAATGCTGGTATTTGAAGAAGCATTTGATCAGTGGCTGTATTCAAAAAACAGTGATGATTATCATAACTACTTTAATAAAGCAGCAGATGGAAAGACGGTCGTTTTTGATAAAGCCGGAAATGACAATACCAACAATGACACTTCTTATATAGAAGTAAAACGTGATGATCTGCAGTCCAATGCAGAACGTGATATCAAAGCGATGGTAGAGCGTGACAAGAACGCACCTTGTATTTTTGCATGGAGTACCGGTAACGAAATTTACGATGCACGTTACAAACATGGTGAAAACACACTGGATATGCTGACCGGATGGATCAAAGAGATCGACACGACAAGACCGGTCGCAGCATGCCCGCCGACCTGGGACAATTACTGGGCAAATAATGCACAGCAGGAAAAGCATCTGGCAAAAGCAGAAATGTCCGGATTTAACTATGCAACCGGACAGTATGACGGTGCCCACTCCAGATATCCGAATATGGTTATTTTTGGATCTGAGACAGTATCCGCTTATTATTACCGTGGTGTTTACTTCCTGGAAGGAGAAGGAAGCAGCGACAGATGTAATGAATATCCGACTTACTGGACATTTTCATCGGCAACCGCTTCTCTGGAAGCACACAGAGACAAAACATACACAGCCGGTGAGTTCGTATGGACCGGACATGACTACTTAGGTGAGCCGACACCAAGAAGCTGGCCATCCAAGAGTTCCTATTTTGGTATGATCGACACTGCGGGTTTTGCAAAAGATGTTGTCTATATGTACAAGAGTATGTGGACGGATACACCGACCGTACATCTTCTGCCGCAAAAATGGAATTTCAAAGCAGGACAGAAAGTGCCGGTATACATTTACACGAATGCAAAGAGTGTGGAACTGTTCTTAAACGGAAAATCACTTGGTATCAAAAATTATGACAAACAGACTGCTTCCCCGGTATATATTTACTGGACAAAAGGAACCAGCGGACTGGATTACGAAGCAGGCGAACTCAAAGCAGTCGGCTATGATCAGCCGGACGGAAAAGGAAACGTGATCGCAACCGATGTGGTAAATACATCAGGTGATGCAGCACAGGTAGAACTTTCCGCAGACAGAACATACATCAAAAACGATGGCGATGATATGGTATTTGTAGAAGCAACGATTGAGGACAATACAGGAATCATGGTTCCAGAAGCAGACAACCGTATCACTTTCGACGTAGAAGGCGGCGAAATCGTATCTGTGGACAACGGTGATCCACGTGACCATGATCCATACAAAAACACAGACAACCGCAAAGCGTTCAGCGGAAAAGCACTGCTGATCGTAAAAGCAGAAGAAGGAAGCACCGATGACATTGTGATCACAGCGACAGCTGAGAGTGACAATGGTATTCTGAAATCCAATACCATTACGGTAGGTTCTAAAAACGAACTTCCAGGTGACGGAACGGATGCACCGAAGCTTCTGGACGCATCCGTAGTGATGGGCAAAGGCATTTCTGCAGATTCTGTTCTGCCGAAAACCGTAAAAGTACAGTACAGCAACGGTGTGATTGATGAGCATCAGGTAACCGGATGGAACCTGGATAACCTGAATGCAAACCAGGCAGGTATTTACAAAGTAACCGGAACGGCAGAAGGCATGGAAGGCACGTTTGAATGTACTGTAACAGTCAAAGATATCAAATCCGCAACGGTAGACAATGTAACAACACTGGTAAATGTAGAACCGTCCCTGCCGCAGTTTGCAGCGATCGAGTATGCAGACGGCACAAAAGGTTCTGCCCCGGTAACCTGGGATGAAGTTCCGGCAGAAAATTATGCAAAAGCAGGAAAATTTGAAGTGACCGGAAAGATCGGACCGGAAGTTACTGTAAAAACAGAAGTAAGCGTAAAAGAGATCAAGTCTGTCGAGGAAGTACATGCCTCTACCGTAATCGGAACACTTCCGGTTCTGCCGGCAGGTGTGGAAGTAACCTTTACCGACGAAAGCAAAGAAATTGTAGGTACAGACTGGCAGATCAAGGCATCAGATGTGGCAGCAGCAGGAATTTTAAAAGTAAAGAGCAAGATCCTTGGTTCTGATATGGAAGCTGTTGCGAATGTCGATGTGAAATATGCGGTGGCAACAGGTGATCTGGAATACACATCAACAGGAACAGTAAGCAAAGACAAGACCGTAAACGGTGCAGGTTTGAGCGTACGTATCGATCAGGGCGGAAAGCCGACCGAATATGCAGCAGGTTTAAGTATGCTTGGCGGATCAGAAGCCGTTTATAATGTAGAAGGAAAAGGATATGAAGCATTCCGTGCTTATGTCAGCCTGAGTTTTGATAACGGACAGGATGCAGAAGGAGCCGTTTCTTTCGAAGTTTATGTCGATGATGAAAAGACAGCAAGATACCGTTCCGGTGTCATGACACATGCCACCAAGAACCTGGCACTTGATGTGGATATCAAAGGTGCAAAGATCGTAAAACTGGTGACAAAAACGGAAGATTCCAGTGTAGATAACAGCAAGAATATCGGTAACTGGTGTGACACGAAATTTGTTTCTTCCAATGTGGCGGTCAAGAGTGCAAAACTGAAAGAAAAAGATTTCTACTATGCAGAAAAAGGGGCACAGCCGTCCCTGCCGCAGACAGCAGAAGTACAGGTAGATGATACCCATACCGGAGCATTCCGTATTGCATGGTCTGAGATTGATACATCAAAAGCAGATGTAGTCGATGTAGAAGGAACAGTTCTTGGGATCGCTGATCCGGAAAATCATAAGGTGAAAGCAAAGGTAATCGTTGATTTTAACAATGTAGTTAAAGTGCCGGCACTGATGAATAAGATCGGTAAATGGGAAGTAAAAGAAGCCTTTGACTATGTTGAGACAACGGGAACAAAGATCAATATCAAAGATATTGAAGATATCACAGCCAAATCGTCCGTTATTTATAAATGGACAAACAATATGCTGATCGAGAATTGCCATAACTATGGTTTTGATTACGGGGTATATCCGGGAACAAACAGTGCAAATCCGGAATATCTGATCGTGCGTGCACCGGCGATCAAAGGTTTTGTTCTTCGAGGAACCGGCTCAACAGATGGAAATGCAAATCAAAACTTTACTTTCTATACTTCGGCAGACGGAGAAAACTGGAAAGAATGCAAAGATTACACAAAAACAACCGATACTTCCGTAAGCGGAAGCTGGCCGAGCAGACTTTATACAGCAACACAGCTGCCGGATGACACAAACTATATCAAGATTGCATATCCGACCGGAAATACATGGCAGTTCAATATGAACAAACTGAAGCTGACCGGTGGCGAAGTAATTCCTGAAGGCAAAGCAGTTGTCAGTCTGGATGCAAACGGCGGAAGCCTTCCGGAAGGAACAAGTACAAAACGTACGCTGAACAAAGGCGACCAAGCAGGAGAACTGCCGACACCGACCAGAAACAGACACAACTTTAAGGGCTGGTTTACACAGCCGGAAGGTGGAGAAAAAGTAACAGAAGAAACGGTGGTTTCAGATTCTATAATCCTCTATGCACAGTGGGAAAAATCAACCAAAGCAGAAGACGTACCTGTTTACTTTGTGGACTGTGGTGCAAATGCTTTCTCAGCAGAAGGAAAAGCATATAGAAAGGATTACACAGATACGCTGAAAAACACAGTACCGGATCAGGCATACAGTGAAACAAGCGGGTGGGGATTCACAAATCCGGCATCCGAAGTAGAAGCAAACGGAAGCGGGGATGCCTATACGACGATCCGCAACTTTAAAGCAGGAAACAATCAGAAGACCATGACCTACAAATTTGCACTGGATGCAGGAACGTATGAAGTAGTAACTGGATTCTATGATCCATGGGCACAGTGGGCAGGCGATGACCGCCATACAAAGATTACTGTGGCAGATGAAGCAGGAACCGAACTGGCTGTACACGAAGACCACAAGATCAGCGGCAGCAAAGACAGTGTGACACTGGAAAATATCACACTTTCAGAAGCAGGCAATGTGACTGTGAACTTAAGTCCGCTGAAAAAAGTGGACAGCAACATCGACAGCTGTGATGTGCTGGTAAGCTTTATCGTGATCGTGAAAAAGGCAGCAGAGCAGCCGGATATTCCGAAGACAGATACAAAAGCAGGACTAAAGGCAGCCATTGACCTGGCAAAAACGCTGAAAGCAGATGACTATACAGCAGCATCTTACAAAGCACTTTCTGATACGATCGCAAGTGCGGAGAAAGTATATGCAGAAACAGAACCAAGTGCAGAAGCAGTCCAGACACAGATCAATGCTCTGGCAGAAGCAGTCAGAAATCTGAAATCTGCAGCAGCAGATACGAAAAAAGACCTGACACAGCAGATGAAAGAAAAAGATGCAGAATTAGCAGCAAAAGATACCGAACTGAAAATAGCACAGAAGAATGCGTCAGATCTGGATGATCAGCTTAAAAAAGCAGAAAAAGATCTGGCGGATCTGAAAAACGGAAGCGAAGCAGAAAAAGCAGAACTTCAGAAACAGATCAACAGCTTAAAAGAACAGCTCAATGAAGCAAACGCAAAAGTTACGGTTCTGAAAGCAGAAAAAGAGAGACTGACAGAAGAAAAAACATCCCTGCAGACAGAACTGAAAAAAGCTCAGGAAGATGCAGCGAAGAAGAAGGCAGAGGAAGCAGAAGCACTGAAAAAAGCTCAGGAAGAAGAGCAGAAAGCCAAAGAAGAACTGCAGAAACTGAAAGATGCCATGACACTGAAAACAGGTGATACCATTACTGTAAAGGGCGTAACATATCGCGTGACCAATGCAGAAGCAAAGACAGCGGAAGCTTATGGCGTGGTAAACAAAAGCCAGAAACACATCGAAGTAGCCGCAACGGTTAAGATCAAAGGAAATACCTGCAAAGTAACGGCAATCGCAGATCAGGCATTTGCCGGAATGAAAAAAGCAACAAAAGCAGTGATCGGCAAGAATGTGAGCAAGATCGGCAAAAAAGCATTCAACGGCGATGGAAAACTTAAGAGCATCACAGTAAAAAGCAGGAAACTGAAAACGGTCGGTAAACTGGCACTGAAAGGCATCAACAAAAAAGCAGTGATCCGTATACCGAAGTCAAAGAAAAAAGCTTACAGGAAACTTTTCAAAGGCAAAGGACAGAAAAAGAGTGTCATTGTAAAGTAGTAAGTTCATAAATCCAAAACGCATATCACCTTAAAAACAGCAGAAAAACCACAGACAGCGTAAGAACTGTTCTGTGGTTTTTTGTATCGTACAGAAAAAATTACCAAAAAATAAAAAATATTCCATATGTTTTTGTAAAGAAATTTTGTATAGTTATGGTAAGCAAAATTTTGTTTTTACTAAACACAACAAAGGGAACAAAGAAAAATAAAGGAGGGCAATATGAACTACAAAAAGTATTTAAGTGGTGTTCTGGCAGCAGCGATGGTACTTAATACCGGAGCAGTGAGTGTCCTGGCAGCAGGGACTGATACGTCCGTGCAGGAAGCATCTCAGACACAGACATCATCAACACCGGAAACGGTATACGTCAATTCATATGATGGAAAGGAGCGTTCCGTTTCTTTTAACGATCACTGGAGATTTTATCTGGGAGAATTAAACGGTGCGGAAGCAGTTTCTTATAATGATTCTTCCTGGGATGATGTGACGCTTCCGCATGATTACAGCATCGACCAGGGATTTTCAACAGCAGCACCGGCAGAGCAGGAGAGCGGCTATGTGCTTGGAGGCACCGGATGGTACCGCAAAAGTTTTACACTGGATGAGAGCATGCAGGGAAAGACGATCAGCATTGATTTTGACGGTGTTTACATGAATGCAGCCGTTTATCTGAACGGTGAAAAGCTGGGAACACATCCATATGGTTATACCCCGTTTTCTTTTGTGCTTCCGCAGGACAAACTGAAATTCGGATCGGAAGAAAACGTGATCACGGTCAAAGTAGATCATAAACAGCCGTCCAGCCGCTGGTATTCCGGTTCCGGTATTTACCGTGACGTAAAACTTACCGTTGCAGATCCGGTACATGTGGCAAATTACGGAACGACCGTGACAACCCCGGATATTGAAAGCGGAAAAGGAACCGTCAACGTGGTAACGGAAGTACAGAATGACAGCAGCGAAGCAGCTGATGTTTCTGTAAAACAGACGGTTTATGAAAAAGGCAGTGACGTCCCGGCAGCAGAGGGCGAAAAGACAAAGGTACAGAGTGTTGCAGCGGGCAAAACAGCCAGGATCGAGGCCAGTGTCACCGTTGCAGACCCAAAGCTCTGGGATACGGAAAATCCAAACCTCTATACCGTAAAAACAGAAGTTTATGTTGGAGATACCTTAAAAGACAGCTACCATTCTGACTTTGGCTTCCGCTGGGTAAACTTTACTACAGAGAAAGGTTTCTATTTAAACGGAAAGAACATCAAACTGCACGGAGTGTCCATGCATCATGACCAGGGTTCTCTTGGATCCGAAGCCTGGGAGCGTTCTGTGGAACGTCAGGTACAGGAGTTAAAACAGATGGGAGTCAATGCCATCCGTGTAACACATAACCCGGCATCCCAGGTATTGATCGATGTGTGCAACCGTGAAGGCATCATGCTGGTGGAAGAAGCCTTTGACTGCTGGCTTTCCGGAAAAGCAGGAAATACCGAGGATTATGGTAAATGGTTCTACCAGACCATTGAGAGCGGCAACCAGATCGTAAATGGCAGAGAGGGCGAAAAATGGGCAGAATTTGACCTCAAAGCCATGGTAAGACGAGGAAGAAACAATCCTTCCATTATCATGTGGAGCCTTGGAAATGAAATCTTTCAGCAGCTGATCGACTGGAATGTAACAAGTCAGTATCCGGAAGTGGCAAAAAAACTGATCACCTGGACCGGAGAAGAAGATGCGACCAGATATGTAACCTTTGGTGACAACCAGGTAAAGAGCAATGTCTGGGCAGACAATAATCAGGTAAACACAGCACTTGTTTTTGCAGAAGCAGCAAAATATGGCGTGCCGGGAGGTCTGGTAGGATTTAACTACGGAAGTTCCGGACAGATCAGCAACGGACACAGCAGAGGATGGCTGGTTTACGGTTCTGAGACTGCTTCTTCCGTAAACAGCCGTGGTGTTTACGACAGGAAGAACAGCAACAGTGACAATGGAAGTGGAGACCGCCGGCTGACTTCTTATGATAAAAGTGCAGTAGGCTGGGGACATCTGGCAAGTGCAGGGCTGTGGATCACGATGCAGCAAGAATTTAATGCAGGCGAATTTGTCTGGACAGGTTTTGATTATATCGGTGAACCGACCCCGTATAACTGGCAGGGAACCGGTGCAAACGGAACCTGGCCGAACATTGCAAAGAACGCTTACTTTGGTATCATTGACACGGCAGGTATCCCAAAAGATTCCTATTATCTGTATCAGAGCCAGTGGAATGACAACGAAAATACCCTTCATGTTCTCCCGGTATGGAATGAAGATGAGATCATGCTCGATAACAGCGGCAAGGCAGAGGTTGTAGTTTACAGTGATGCTCCTGTTGTGAAACTTTATCTGAACGGCAAAGAAATCGGAAGTGCGACAGCGACACACACCGATACACCGACCGGTGGTTATCAGAATTATACAAGCGGAACAGGATGCTTTGACAGCAGCAAGGCGAACGGACATACTTCCCTGTATGCAACATTCCAGGTACCTTATGAGGCGGGAACACTGGAGGTAAAAGCATTTGAAGCAGACGGTGTGACCGAGATCAAAGACACGGACGGACGTAATGTGGCAGAGACGACCGGAGAGGGATCCAAACTTACCGTAAAAGCAGACCGCAGCGAGATCACGGCAGACGGCAAAGATTTAAGTTTTGTTGAAATCGATGTGACAGACAGAGACGGCAGAGAAGTAAACGGTGCAGAGCCGCAGATCCATGTTGCCGTAGAAGGTGACGGTAAGCTCCTTTCACTTGATAACGGTGTTCAGAACGATACCACTTCTTACAGTGAACCGACCAGAAAAGCCGGTAAAGGAAAACTGATCGCGATCGTTCAGTCCACAAAAGATGCCGGAAGCTTTACCGTAAAGGCAACTTCAGACGGATACACTGCAGCACAGACTGTCGTTACCACAGTTGCAGACGGCAGCGGAGTAACCGGAGAAAAGACCGTTGTAAGCTATGAGATCGCAAAGAATTATTATGTAAAACAGGGAACGAAACCAGTTCTCCCATCCGAAGTAAAGATCCATTATTCTGACGATACTTCCGAGACAAAGAAAGTAACCTGGGATGCATTTACCGGAGAAGAAGAAACGTATTCGGTATCCGGTACGGTAGCAGATCTGAATATGCGTATCACGGTCAATGTCAGTGCGATCGGCCAGACAGCAGGTGTCCTGAATTATTCCGCAGCAGTCGGAAAAGATGCAGAAGTCAGCCTTCCTGCAGCCAGACCGGCAGTTCTTGCAGACGGAACAATCCTGGCAGCAGAATTTCCGGTAAAGTGGGATATTCCAAAAGATCTGACAGCGACAATCGGAACAAAGAATGTAAAAGGAACGGCAACCGTATTTGACCAGAACTTTGAAGTGACTGCAGCAGTCAGAGTTACCAATGGAGAATACAAAGACGGTGCAGAAGCCCTTGGCAACGTGCCGGAAATGTATTACAACGGTACATCCAGCAAAGAAGATGCATCTGTTGCAGATGTCCTGGTGAAACTGCAGAATGATAAGACAAGTGCCGATGATGTGGCATGGAGCGGAAAAGGAACCCTCGATTTCCGTCTGGATACAGCGATCGAATTGAAAGGATTCACAATGTATCTGAAAGACACCGCACCGACCTCCGGAACGATCAAAATCTATGCATCCGGTGACAACGGAGTCAACTGGACGCCGGTAGAGTGCACGGTAACGAATAAAAAAGAAAAAGGTGTGACGGTTCGTACTTACAATGTAAAAGAAACCGTTTCCGAAACCTATTTCCGTGTAGAATTTACCAAAGATGCCACCCTGACGGAACTGGAAATGAACACCAGGATCCCAAGCTTTACGGTAGGATCAGAAGCAGCACTTTCCAGGCTGAAAGTGGGTGGTCACATTGCGGATGAAGCAAGCCTGAAAAAAGGCTGGTTTGGCGTAAATGAAACAGAATTTGATGCGGCAGACCTTACAGCAGAAGGAAAAGACAATGCAAGCGTGACCATTCTTGACAAAGATGCAGATGGTGTGATCCGTATCCTTATTGAATCTGAAGATCATCTGATGCGTGCCATCTATCCGGTTATACTCGGAAAAGACAATACAGCAAGCGACAGTGCTTCCGATGCATCTATGGATTATGATTACAGGAACATGACACTGCGTGCACCAAGTGAAGAAGGCAGCGGTTCTGTTGCAAAAGCGGCAGATGGAAAGACCGGTACCATCTGGCATACAAACTGGGGAAAAGGAAGTGGATCGACAGACCTTCGAAATGATCCGGATAACCGTTATTTGCAGATTGAACTGAAAGAAACAGAAAAGATCAATGCACTGCGTTATCTGCCGAGAAGCAGCGACACAAACGGTATCGTTACAGAGTACAGCATCAAAGTAAGTACAGATGGCAAAAACTGGACGGAAGTTGCAAAATCAGATGCAGACAGCACATGGAGTAAATCCGTAGAATGGAAACTGGCACAGTTTGCACCGGTCGATGCAAAATATATCCGTCTCTATGGTGTGTCAACCGTAGGACAGTCTGCAGCAGAAGTAAATAAATATATGTCTGCAGCAGAAGTAAGGGTACGCTACGCTGCACAGGAAATTTACCGTGACAATACAACCGTGACACTGGAAAACAGCAGCTTTGATTACACCGGAAGTGCACTCACACCAAAGCCGGTTGTTACTTACAAAGCATCCGAAGATGCACAGGAAGCAATCCTGACAGAAGGCACAGACTACGAACTGAGCTACCGAAACAATACCAATCCTGGAACAGCAACAGTTGTAGTAACAGGAAAAGGCAAATATCAGGGAGCGGTAGAGAAAAACTTTACGATCAAAGCTGTTGATGCAGTTATTAGCGGTTATGAAGAAGTTGCGGTAGAAACAGCAGTGAATCAGGCTCCGGCTCTTCCTGGAACCATTATTGCATACAGCAACGTCGGCGATCAGGTACTGGAAGTAGAATGGGATGCGATTCCGGCAGACAAACTGGAAAAAACAGGAACCTTTACAGTCGGCGGAACAGTTGTAGATACAAAAGCACGTATTATCGCAACTGTAACCGTAAGTACCGTAGTATCCAGAGATAATATTGTTTACTTTGTAGATGCAGGAGCATCTGAATTTACTGCAAAAGGACAGGAAACAGTAGAAGCAAACGCAGGAACGATCAAAAATACCGTTCCGGACCAGGCTTACAGCGAAGCGTCCGGATGGGGATTCACAAACAGCAGTGATGATATGGAAGTGCACGGAAGCGGAAGTGCTTACGGAACAATCCGTAACTTCAAAGCCGGAAAGAATGGCAAGACTTTAACGTACAAGTTTGCACTGGATGCAGGAACCTACGATATTGTGGCAGGTTACTATGATCCATGGGCACAGTGGGCAGGAGATAACCGTCATGCAAAAGTATCTGTGACAACGGATGATGGCACAGAGCTGGCAAACGAGGCAGATCATCATATCAGCAGCGAAGCAAGTGTAACTTTTGAAGATGTAAAACTGGATACGGCAGGAAATATCAGCCTGAACACCATTCCTCTGAAGAGCGGTTCTGATAACTGTGATGTTATGATCAGCTATATCGTGATCGTGAAGAAGAAAGGTGCAGTTGAGCCGGTAGATCCGGATCAGCCAGATCAGCCAGTTCCGGATGAAGAAAAGAAAGCCGGTCTGAAGAATGTGATCGAGCTGGCAGAAAAACTGAATGCAGAAAATTATACAGCAGAGAGCTATGCAAAACTGACAGCAGCACTGACAGCAGCAAAAGAAGTTTATAATGCCGAGAACAAGACAGATGCAGAGATCCAGGCACAGATCACAGCGATTTTCGATGCAATCAAAGGACTGGAAAGTGCAGATAAGGCAGCAAATGAAGATCTGAAAAAACAGCTGGAAGAAAAGACAAAGCAGCTGGAAGATAAAGAGACAGAGCTGAAGACAGTAAAAGAAAATGTAACAACACTTCAGACACAGATTAAAGAGGCACAGGATCAGCTGGCAGCCCTGGAAGACAGTGCATCCCAAGAAAAAGCAGCACTTGAAAAAAAGATCGAAGATCTGACAGCAGAACTGAATACAGCAAGAGCAGAAGTCCTGACACTGAGCAGCGAAAAAGCTTCTCTGGAAGAAGAAAAAGCAGCTCTGCAGGCAGAACTGAAGAAAGTTCAGGATCAGGCAGCAAAAGACAGTGCAGAGGCTGAGGTAGCAATCAAAAAGGCTCAGGAAGAAGCCCGGAAAGCAAGAGAAGAGATTGAAAAACTGAAAGATTCCATGACACTGAAAAACGGTGATACCGTTACCGCAGGTGGCGTACAGTACCGTGTAACCGATGCGGCAGCCAAGACAGCAGAAGCATATGGCACTGCAAAGAAGAACATCAAGAGCATCAACGTGGCAGCAACGGTAACCATCAAAGATGTGACATGCAAAGTGACTGCAGTTGCAGATCAGGCATTTGCCGGCCAGAAGAAAGCCACCAAAGCCGTGATCGGTGCAAACGTAACGAAGATCGGCAAAAAAGCATTCTATGGTGACAGCAGACTTAAGAGCATCACTGTAAAAGGCAAAAAGCTGAAAACGGTCGGTAAACAGGCACTGAAAGGCATCAACAAACATGCAGTGGTCCGCGTACCGAAAGCAAAGAAAAAGGCATACAAAGCACTGTTCAAAGGAAAAGGACAGAAAAAAAGCGTAAAAGTAAAGTAATGAAAACACAAAAATCCTATCACACATCACCTTAAAAAATAACAGAAGATCCACAGACAGTATAAAAACTGCTCTGTGGATCTTTTTGCTTTCAAAAATCAGCAGCTTTACTGCAATAAAGAGTTGAAATATTTTTCTTCGGCAGTGAGTAGCAACGGTATCTTCCAAAGGTGTGGTAAAAGCAAAGAAAAAATAAAAAAATTAAAAAAAACACTTGCATTTTGAAAAGAAAGATGATATATTAATGGAGCTGACGAAAACAGCAGAAAATAAAACAGAAAACGATGCGTGGCTCAGCTTGGTAGAGCGCTACGTTCGGGACGTAGAGGTCGCAGGTTCAAATCCTGTCGCATCGATTCCTTGGCAGGGGCGAGTCGAAAAATCTGGAAAGATTTTCGGCTTCTTTTTTTATTCTATGAGAGAATTGTGGGAGTACGAAGTACGGAACAATTCGTATGGCTTCTTTTGACTCCAACATCATTCTGTAAATGAAAAACAGCAGTTGCATTTGTTTGAGATAAAATTCAAACAGATGCAACTTTTTTCTGTTTTTCGAAGTCTAATAAAAGCAGACGGTCATTCTGAGCATTTGCAGCCTACGGTGATTTTGTATCCATCAATAAGCGGAAAAAGTTATTTTTTGACACTCGTGTATAGTGATTACTTGTTGAAATAAGCAGATATAACGTAATATAATAAGAATGTTCAGGAAAAATTAAGAAATAAAATGGCTATACGAGGAGAAAAAAGATGAAAAGAAACATGGCTGAAAAACTGACTGCATCTGTTCTTGCAGCGGTCCTGACCTTTGGTATGATGGCATCGCAGACGGCAATGACCGCAGAGGCAGCAGCAAAGAGCACACTTGAAAAAGATGTTCAGAAACTTGTAAAGAAGAGCAAAGCAAAGAAAGAAAAGACACAGAAAAAGCAGCTGAAAAAACTGTTCCAGTATGTAGAGAAAAATTACGGCTATGCAAGGGCGATCGGCTTTAAAAACACCAGAGGCTGGGAGAAAACATTTGCGGCAGAGATGATCAAAAACAAAAAGGGCAGCTGCTATCATTTTGCGGCTCTGTATGCATTCCTGGCAAAAGAAGCCGGTGTGAAAGCAAGGATCTGCCTTGGCAGGACCAACGGCTTTAATAAAGCAAGATGGCAGGATCATGCATGGTGTGAAGTAAAAGTCGGAAAGAAATGGTATATCTGTGATCCGAACATGGATAAATTTGCAGCAAACAGCAAAGGCAAATATTTTATGAAGACGGTTTCCTCCATGAAAGCAACGTTCAAAAAATCAAAAACGATCAAAGTAAATTTTTAAGAAAAGGAAGAGCAAATGAAGAAAATAAAAACACTGATCGCAGCAGCGGTTCTGGGACTTGGCATTACCGTAAGCAGTATTTCACCGGCAGCAGTTTCCATGCAGACGGCAGAAGCAGCCACGGTAAAACAGGGACTTGTAAAAGTGAAGAACAAGTATTATTACTATAATGCAAAAGGAAAAAAAGTAAAGAACAAATGGGTTACGGTGAAAGTAAAGGGCAAAAAGCAGAAATATTATTTCAATAAAAAGGGAGCTGCCTTGACCGGGACTGCGGCAGTGAAGAACCGTCTTTACTGTTTCGACAAAAAAGGCAGACTGAATCAGAAGAAGAGCAAAAAACTGGCAGCTTACCGGCAGAATTCCGATTTTGCAGGGCTGAAAGCACTGATTGGCGAGCCGAAAAAGGCAGAATATTTTGACAGCTGTATGGGAGCCGGCATGGACGGCATCTTAAAATATCAGGGATTTATCGTGTATACCTACAAAGAGAACGGCAAAGAGATCATTCAGGGCTTTGAATGATCCGGCGGAGGTAGAAAATGGTATTCAGTTCCCTTGTATTTTTATGTATCTTTTTGCCGATTGTATTTTTAGGACATACGATTCTTCCGGGGATCCGTGCGAAAAACGCCATGCTTCTGCTGGCAAGTCTGGTGTTTTATGCATACGGGGAACCGGTCTATGTAGTGCTGATGATCGCATCTGCACTGTGTAATTATTTATTTGCACTTTGGATCGAACGGTTTCAAGATCAGAAGAAATGGATCGTCAGTGTGGCGGTGATCCTGAATCTCGCACTTCTGGTGATCTTTAAATATGCAGGCTTTCTTACGGAGAGCGTGAATACGATGTTCGGGACGGGATTTCCGGTTCCGGACATCCGTCTGCCGATCGGTATTTCCTTTTTCACGTTTCAGGCGATGTCCTACGTGATCGATGTGTACCGTGGGGCAAACAAAGCTCAGAAAAATTTTGGAAAAGTGCTTTTGTACATATCCTTTTTCCCACAGCTGATCGCCGGCCCGATCGTCAAATATCACGATGTTGAGCAGGAAATCGAATACCGGACGCAGAGTGCCGATGGCGTAGCAAGAGGTATCCGCCGTTTTATTGCTGGTCTGTCAAAGAAAGTCCTGATCTCAAATGTGATGGGCATGACGGCAGATGCACTTTTCGGAGCAGCGGTCGGGACGCTCGGGGCAGCGACCGCATGGGTGGGGGCACTTTCTTATTTATTCCAGATTTATTTTGATTTCAGCGGCTACAGCGATATGGCGATCGGACTTGGATGGATGTTCGGATTTCATTTCAAGGAGAATTTCAACTATCCTTACAGTTCGACCAGCATCCGGGAATTCTGGAGAAGATGGCATATTTCCCTGTCCAGCTGGTTCCTGGAATATCTCTATATTCCGCTTGGCGGCAACCGAAAAGGCAAAGTGCGTACCTGCATCAATAAATTTATCGTATTTTTATGTACCGGTATCTGGCATGGAGCCAACGTAACCTTCCTGTTCTGGGGCATTTATCATGGATGTTTCCTGATGCTGGAAGAATTTGTGCCGTTTTTCCGAAAAGAAGGCGGAAAGATCGAAACCGCAGTGATGCGTATTTATACGTTGCTTGTCGTTTGCATCGGTTTTGTCTTTTTCCGGGCAGATACGATGACACAGGGCGTGCAGTGGGTAAAAGCCATGTTTACCGGATTTTCAATGGGAGCGGCATCGACAAGCCTGGCACTACAGCAGCTTACACCGCTTTATCTTGCAACCTTTACAGTGGCATGCATTGCCTCCTTTCCGGTTTTTGAAAAGTGGAAAAGCGATGGCAGATATCAGGAATTCTATAACAATATGGCTTTTGTATGCAGTATCGCCGGACTTGTTTTATGCATGTTAAGTCTTGCGGGCGGCACGTACAATCCGTTCATTTATTTCAGATTTTAGGAGGAACTTATGAAGAAAAAAGGAAACATGATCTATGTCGGATTTTTCTTTGTTCTGTGTCTGATCCCAAGTGTCGGTATGCTGCTTCCGCAGACCCGGGGCAGTGCCACGGAGAACCGCAAACTTGCCCTCTGGCCGCAGCTTCGCACGGAAGAAGGATGGAATACCGATTTCCTCTCCGAGGCAGGAGAATATTTCCAGGATCACTTTGGATTCCGTCAGCAGCTTGTCACAGCAAATGCACTGATAAATGGAAAAATATTTGGTGTATCCACAGCCGACGGCGTGATCCAGGGCAAGAACGGCTGGCTGTATTATAAAGATTCCTTAAGCGATTACCTTGGCACAGAGCCGATGAGCGAACGGGCACTTTTCAATGTAGCACATACGCTCAGTATGATGCAGGATTATACAGAAAAAAGCGGAGCGAAATTCCTTTTTACGATCGCTCCGAATAAAAATACGCTGTACGGTGAAAATATGCCGTACTACGACAGCATGATCGTTTCAGAAGATAAAAACATGGACCGGATCGAAGCGTATCTGGAAAAAGAAAATGTGAATTATGTCAATCTGAAAGAAATTTTGGAAAGTTCGGATGAAGTGCTTTATCACGAACGCGACTCGCACTGGAACAACAAAGGTGCGGCACTGGCAGGGGATGCACTGATGACAGCTCTTGACAAAGAACACACGGATTATACGCAGGAAAGCTATGAAGAGTGCGTGGACTTTACAGGGGATCTCGATGAGATGCTCTACCCGCTGGCACTGACCGAAGAAAAAGAGATTTATTACGACAAGGCAGATGTCTTTGCCTATGTCGGAGAAGTGGAGAGCAATTTTGATCCGAAGATCACAACGGTAAATCCGGGCAGCACGGGAAGTCTGGTGATGTACCGCGATTCCTTTGGAAATGCGATCCTTCCGTTTTTTGCAAACAGCTATGCAAACGCCTACTTTTCCAGAGGTATCCCTTATCAGATGACCGATCTTGCGGAGCATCAGACCGATACTGTGATCGTGGAGCGTGCAGAGCGATTTCTGCCGGAAATGGCAGAAAATCCGCCGCAGATGGAGGCACCGCAGCTGACGGTCGGAGCAGTTATGGAGCCGGAAATGGAAGAAAATGCACGGGGCACAGTCACCGCAGAAGTGCAGGGAGATTTGGTTAAAGTCAGCGGTCTTGTGGATGAGGCAATCCTGGATACGGATTCCAGGATCGCAATTCGCAGAAACGGGGGCGATACCTTTGAAGCGTTTCCGCTGACACTTGGGCAGGAAGACGGAAGCAGCTCAGATTATGGATTCCTTGCTTATTTTGCAGCAGATAGCTGGATGCAGGATCAGGAACAGATCGAGGTTCTGATCGAAAAAGACGGAACCTGGATCTTGGTCGGAACACAGAGTTTATCTTAGTCGGAGAAGACTCCCGCTTTTGCAGGCGGAAAGTAAGAATGCCCGAGACATTCTTGAACAGATGTAAAATAGAAGAAAAGGAGAAACACAATGAGAAGAAAATGGATGGCAGCACTTTGCGTAGCATCTCTGTCAATGGCTATGATGACAGGATGTGGAAATGGCAGCACACAGGAAACAGCAAAAGAAACACAGACAGAGACGCAGACACAGGCAGAAACACAGAGCGAAACACAGACAGAGACGGCATCCGAGACGGAAAAAGCCACTGAGACGGAAAGCGAAACAGCCAAAGCAGAAAAAGCAGCCGAGACAGAAGCAAAAGAAAAGACCATGTATGTATCCGGCGATGTGTATATGCGTGAAGCTGCAGACAAGGATGCAAAAGCAATGACCGTTCTGGCAACCGGAAAAGAAATTACCGTTCTCGGAGAAGAAGGCGACTGGTATCAGGTCAAAGTCGATGACAAAGAAGGTTATGTAGTTAAGAAATATATCACCGATTCAAAAGAAGAGGCAGAAGCAGCTGCGGCAGCTCAGCAGGCAGCAGAAGCAGCAGCCCAGCAGGCGGCAGAACAGGCAGCCCAGCAGGCAGCTCAGCAGCCTTCACAGTCCGCAGGCGGCAAGACGGAAGTGAGCCGTCAGGCTTATGATGACTGCGACGGAAGCGGTCATGGTTACTACGAGATCACGTATTCTGACGGAAGTACGGCGATCGAAGAGTACTAAAGTGTCTGACGGAAAGCACAGAGCATGATCAGGAAAGGAAAGATAAAGATGAAAAGCGAAAGAAGAAAAGCAGGTTTTATAAAGATGCTGCTTCTGGTGCTGACACTGGCAGTATTTATGCCGGTAAGTGCAAATGCGGCACCAAAAACAAATCAGTGGGTAAACAAAGGCGGATATCGCTATTACTACAATCAGAAGGGCAAAAAAGTAAAGAATAAAGTAAAGCAGATCGGAAAATTCAGGTATTCATTTGATAAGAAGGGAAGAATGCAGACCGGCTGGCAGATTTTCGGCAGCAAAAAAGCATATTTTTCCAAGAAGAGCGGAAGAATGCAGGTCAATAAAAAAGTAAACGGTGTCAAGATCGGAAAAAGTGGCTATGTAAAACGGAGCAAGACGGAGCTGAAGGAACAGAAAGCCCTGGAGAAAGCCAACCAGATTCTTGTTAAGATCACAACTTCTAAAATGAGTAAGAGCCAGAAGCTTTACGCAGCTTTTCAGTATATGACAAGCCGTGCGAATTTCAGTTACCGTACCTGGAGAGGATTCTCTGTGTATGACGGATGGGAATACGACTATGCCCTGGAAATGTACGAAAAGAGAGCCGGAAACTGCTACAATTTCGCATGTGGATTTGCCATGCTCGCCAAAGCAATCGGCTATCAGCCACAGGTCATTGCCGGCCGTGTCCCGGGCGGCGTAGATGGTGCACCGGATGGGTTTACCAGACATTCCCTGGTCAAGATCAACGGACTTTACTATGATCCGGAGGCACAGTTTGACGGTTGGGCAAGGGGCGTTTACGGACTTGGCTATTATCCGATGTATCTGCAGATTCTTTCTATCCGAACTATCTAAAATAAAAAGTATTTTACACAGACAGACCGAAAAACAGAAAAATAAAAACGACTTTCCGAATGGAAAAACCATAGCGGAAAGTCGTTTTTGTTTTCTTCCTTTTGTTTAAAGAGTTTACGCAAGAAAAGCTTTTACTTTCTTGTAGATGCTCTCTGCATCCAGACCGTATTTTTTCACCAGCTGTACTGCAGGACCGGACTCGCCGTATACATCGTTGACACCGATTTTCAATACCGGAGTCGGATAGTTTGCACAGAGTGTGTCGCATACCGCACTGCCGAGTCCACCGATGATGGAGTGTTCTTCAACGGTAACCACTTTTTTGCATTCTTTTGCGGAAGCGACTACCAGTTCTTCATCGAGCGGTTTGATCGTGTGGATGTTGATGACTTTGGCGTTGATGCCGTCTGCTGCAAGCATTTCTGCGGCCTGCATGCTTTCATAAACTTCCAGGCCGGTTGCGAAGATTGCAACATCGCTGCCTTCACGGAGGACAACACCTTTGCCGAGTTCAAATTTATAGGTACTCTCATCATTGAATACCGGGATTGCCAGACGTCCGAAACGCATGTAAACCGGTCCGACATATTCATAAGCAGCTTTTACGGCAGCTCTTGCTTCCACATCATCGGCAGGGTTGATGATCACCATGCCAGGGATCATACGCATCAGAGCGATATCTTCGTTGCACTGATGTGTGGCACCGTCTTCACCGACAGAAATACCGGCATGCGTAGCACCGATCTTGACATTCAGGTGCGGATAACCGATGGAGTTGCGGATCTGTTCAAAAGCACGGCCTGCTGCGAACATGGCAAAAGAGCTTGCAAACGGAACTTTTCCGGTGGTGGCAAGACCGGCTGCAACGCCCATCATATTGCCCTCTGCGATACCGCAGTCGATGTGTCTTTCCGGGAATACTTTCTGGAAAATAGCGGTTTTGGTAGCTCCGGCAAGGTCGGCATCCAGTACAACCAGATCTTCATGTTCTTTTCCGATTTCAACAAGAGCATTTCCGTAGCTCTCTCTTGTAGCGATTTTCTTTACTTCTGACATAATGCTTCACCTGCTTTCTCAAGTTCTTCCATAGCGAGTTTGTACTGTTCATCGTTTGGAGCGACACCATGCCAGGAAGCCTGATCTTCCATGAAGGAGACTCCTTTTCCTTTGATGGTCTTTGCGATGATGGCAGTCGGCTGTCCTTTTACGGTGCGAGCCTCATCAAAAGCCTGTTTCAGTGCATCAAAGTCGTGCCCGTCTACGTTGATCACATGGAAACGGAACGCTTCGAATTTTTTGTCGATCGGGTAAGGAGAGTTTACATCGTCGATCTTACCGTCAATCTGCAGACCGTTGTTGTCTACGATCACAACCAGGTTGTCCAGTTTTCTGTGGGCTGCGAGCATGGCTGCCTCCCATACCTGTCCTTCCTGGATCTCGCCGTCACCAAGCAGTGTATATACACGGTAATCATCGCCGGAGAGTTTGGCAGAGATTGCCATACCAACGGCAGCGGAAACACCCTGTCCAAGAGAACCGGTTGACATATCAACACCAGGGATATGTTTCATATCCGGATGGCCCTGAAGATAAGAACCAATGTGACGCAGTGTCTTTAAATCTTCCACCGGGAAATATCCACGGTTTGCAAGAGCTGCGTAATAACCAGGTGCAGCATGTCCTTTGGAAAGGACGAAACGATCGCGATCCGGTTTTTTCGGATCTTTCGGATCTATATTTAATTCTTCAAAAAAAAGATAACTGTAAATGTCTGCTGCGGATAAAGAACCGCCCGGATGACCGGATTTTGCAGAATAAACGCCGGTGATTGCACCTTTGCGGATTTCATTTGCAGTTTTCATAAGCTCTGACTTGTTCATGGTGTCCTCCTAATTCAGTATTTTGTACCAAAAACGCCCTGCAGGCGTAACAATAACCGGAGTTCATTATAAACAAGGAAACAGGGTTCGTCAACAATTCTTCACAAGAATGTACACACTTTCCTGCTGTTTTGTTTAGAATGTTTGGAAATGATTTAGAATTTCATAACAATACTTTCACCGTTCGAACACACTTTATTCACAGAATGCCGTTATGATAGTACTTGTACAAAGGTTCATTCCTTTTTTACATATATTTCATTTTTTCTCTTTCCTAATGCCAGACTTGTAACAAGTCTGGCTTCCTTTTTATTTCACAAAAAATAGGGTTTTGCACAGGGCTTTCTTGTGTTATAATAAAAAAAGCGTAACGTAATGATACCAACGAGACAGGAGGAACAGATATGCAGGTATTATATAAAGATGAAGAAGGATTTCTGGCAGTTATGGAAGTGACCAAAGCTGCCTATATTGAAGACGAAGAACTCATGGAGATCTGCGGCCCGGAGGAAGACATCGCAGTTGCCATCGATGCAAAATCAGCAGAAAAAGCGATCCGTGAGCTGTATGCTAACGGCAAGGCAGATTTAAGTGCCTATGAATATCAGGACAGAGACTTTGATGACGACGATTTTGATGATGATGATGACGAAGACGATGAGGATGACCTGTTTGATCGCATGATCGATATGGATTTCCGTACCCTTGGCAAAGACGGCGTGATCTTCAGAGACGACGAATAATCCGGGGTGATCATTTTGGATAAGAAAAAAAGAGTTCAGGATTCTATGACAGAGCAGACGTATCTTCTGATGCACCGCCATATCAATGGATATGGAAGGCTTTTCGGCGGACAGCTGATGCAGTGGATCGATGAACTGGCAGGGATCGTTTCCATGCGGCATGCGGGAGGACGGATCACGACGGCCAGCATTGACAACCTCAACTTCAAAGCCGGAGCTTATTTAAATGATACGATCGTTCTGATCGGACGTATCACTTATGTGGGACGCACTTCGATGGAGGTACGTGTCGATACTTATGTCGAGGATCTTGAAGGAATGCGTCGCGTGATCAACCGTGCCTATGTGGTGATGGTGGCGATCGACGAGGAGGGACATGCAGTGGAAGTCCCGGGACTGATCGTTGAGAGCGAGAGTGAAAAGGCAGAGTGGGAAGCAGGAGTGAAACGCTATGCACTCCGCAAACAGAGACGCAGAGAAGGTTTTTAGAAGAAAAAGGACGGAAGCAGGATTATGAAGACAATCACAGCGAATATAAAAGAAGGGATCGATCAGGAGATCATTACAGAAGCCGGCAGCATCTTAAAAGACGGCGGTCTTGTGGCGTTTCCGACGGAGACGGTATACGGACTTGGCGGCAATGCACTGGATGAACAGGCGGCGGAGAAAATTTACGCTGCGAAGGGAAGACCTTCCGACAATCCTCTTATCGTACATATTGCAGAATTTGAAGCATTAAACAAAATTGCGGCAGAAATTCCAGAAGAAGCAAAAATGCTGGCGGATGCCTTCTGGCCGGGACCGCTTACGATGATTTTTCAAAAGACGGATCTGGTTCCGATGGGGACGACAGGCGGATTGAATACAGTCGCAGTGCGTATGCCGGATCATCCGGTGGCACTGGCACTGATACGGGCAGCAGGCGGTTATATCGCAGCACCGAGTGCCAACACTTCCGGAAGGCCAAGTCCGACCTGTGCGGCACATGTGCAGGAGGATCTGGACGGCAGGATCGAGATGATCCTTGACGGAGGTCCGGTAGGGATTGGGCTGGAGTCTACGATCGTAGATTTGAGCGAGGGCGTTCCGACGATCCTGCGTCCGGGCTATATCAATCAGCAGATGTTAGAAGAAGTGATCGGAAAGACGGAGATCGACCGTGCGATCCTCTCGGATGACAGCGGCATCAAACCAAAGGCACCGGGCATGAAGTACCGTCACTATGCACCGAAGGCAAGCCTGACGATCGTTGAGGGAGAGCAGGAAAAGGTTACGGCAAAGATCAACGAACTGTTAAAAGAAGGAGAAGCGGCAGGCGAGAAGATCGGCGTGATCGCTTCAACGGAGACAGCAGCAGACTACCTGGGCGGAATTGTCCGCACGATCGGCAGCCGCAGCGATGAGCTTAGCATTTCACGCCATCTGTTTGGCATATTAAGAGATTTTGACACGCTTCAGGTGGATCGCATCTATTCAGAGAGTTTTGAGACACCGCAGATGGGGCAGGCGATCATGAACCGTCTGATGAAAGCAGCAGGCCATCAGGTGATGGAGGTATAGCCTATGAAGAAATACGACAGACTGATCTTTGTCAGCAACAGCGATACCTGCAGAGGACCGATGGCGGAAGCGATTCTGAAAAGCAAATTTCTGCTCTCAGAGCTGGAGGTGGAGTCCAGAGGACTTGTCGTGCTCTTTCCGGAGCCGGTCAATCAGAAAGCAGAAGCAATCCTGGCAAGCCACGGGCTGACCATGAAAGATCATACGGCGAAGATGCTGGAACAGGAAGATTTTGATGAGCGGACGCTGATTCTTGTGATGGAAGACGCTCTCAAACAGAGGATTTTCCAGGAGCATGAGAATGTTCAGAACACCTGGCAGCTTTCCGAATATATAAAAGAAGAAACTGATGTTACAGAACCGGTGGGCGGGAGTCTTGCGGACTACGGAGCCTGCTATGAGCTGCTTGACTGCATGATCAGCAGCCTGGTTGTTGTATTGAATGAGGAGGAACTACTATGTTAGCACTTGGATGTGACCACGGCGGTTACGAACTGATGCAGGAAGTAAAGAAGCATCTGGAAAACAGAGGAATTGCATACCACGATTTCGGCTGCAGCAGCACAGAGTCGGTAGATTACCCGATCTACGGCAAAAAAGTGGCAGAGGCTGTTGCAAGAGGAGAATTTGAGAAAGGAATCCTGATCTGCGGAACCGGAATCGGTATTTCCATCGCAGCCAACAAGGTAAAAGGCATCCGTGCTGCACTTTGCACCGACTGCTTCTGTGCAGAGGCAACGAGACTGCACAACGATGCCAACATTCTGGCAATGGGCGGCCGCGTGGTAGGTCCGGGACTTGCCCTGAAGATCGTAGATACGTTCCTTGATACCCCATTTTCCGGGGATGAGCGTCACATCAGACGTATCGAAATGATCGAAGACAAATAAGAGAAAAGACAGGAAGTAAGAATGAGGAGAACGTTATGTCAAAAGTAAAAGTTATGGATCATCCGCTGATCCAGCATAAAATCGGGGTGATCAGAAGAAAAGACACCTGCAGCAAAGATTTCCGTACAATCATCAGTGAGATCGCAATGCTGATGTGCTATGAGGCAACCAGAGAACTGAAACTGACGGACATAGAGATCGAGACGCCGATCTGCACGGCAACCGTAAAAGAATTACAGGGTAAAAAACTGGCTGTTGTGCCGATCCTGAGAGCAGGTCTTGGCATGGTTGACGGTATGCTTTCCATCATTCCGTCCGCAAAGATCGGTCATATCGGTCTGTACCGTGATCCCAAAACACTGGAGCCGGTGGAATATTACTGCAAACTGCCGGCAGATTCTGAAGAGCGTGAAGTTTTTGTCGTAGACCCGATGCTGGCTACCGGCGGATCTGCAACCGCGGCGATCCAGATGCTCAAAGACAAAGGCGTAAAGCACATCCATTTCATGTGCATCATCGCAGCACCGGAAGGTGTAAAGAAGATGCAGGAATGTCATCCGGATGTGGATATGTACATCGGTGCATTGGATGAACAGCTCAATTCCCACGGCTATATCGTCCCGGGACTTGGCGATGCAGGAGACCGTATCTTCGGCACAAAATAGACGTTGCCTGAGTCTGACGGAGAACGTCATTTGGAGGAAAGTATGGACAAAAGAACCGACTATATTTCCTGGGACGAGTATTTTATGGGGGTTGCACATCTTGCGGCACTCAGATCCAAAGATCCAAATACACAAGTTGGCTGCTGTATTGTGAGCGAGGATAATAAAATCCTGTCCATTGGATATAATGGATTTCCAAAGGGATGTTCCGATGATGAATTCCCGTGGAGAAGAGAAGGAGATCCGTACGATACCAAGTATTTTTATACAACGCACAGCGAACTCAATGCAATCCTCAATTACCGGGGAGGCAGCCTGGAGGGAGCAAAGCTTTATGTTTCGCTCTTTCCGTGCAACGAGTGTGCCAAAGCGATCATTCAGTGCGGGATCCGAACCGTAGTATACGACTGCGATAAATACGATGGTACGCCGAGCGTGCGTGCATCCAAACGTATGATGAATGCGGCAGGCGTGCGGTATTATAAATATCAGAAAACCGGAAGAAATATTGAAATTTCAGTATAATGTGACAAAAATGCCGCAGGACAATCTCATAGAGAAGAGAGGGTTCTGTGGCATTTTTCAGGAGGAAACTATGTATCTGGTAAATGCATTAAATGTAATTGACGAAGTCAAAAAAGCAGTCATTGGAAAAGATTCCTGCGTGGAAATGGTGATGATGGCCATTCTTGCGAGGGGACACATTCTGATCGAGGATATCCCGGGTGTTGGAAAGACCACGATGGCACTGGCATTTTCAAGGGCATGTGCCATGAGCCAGAACCGTGTGCAGTTCACACCGGATGTGCTGCCGGCAGATATCACAGGATTTTCCATTTACCGCAAGGACACCGGCAAATTCGAGTACCAGCCGGGGGCAGTGATGTGCAACCTGCTTCTGGCAGACGAGATCAACCGTACATCCCCGAAAACACAGTCCGCACTGCTGGAAGTGATGGAAGAAGGAAATGTGACGGTGGATGGCATCACAAGAGAAGTACCGAAGCCGTTCATCGTCATGGCGACACAGAACCCGATCGGCTCATCAGGAACACAGATGCTGCCAGAGTCCCAGCTGGACCGCTTTATGATCTGTATTTCCATGGGCTACCCGGATATCCGAAACGAAATTGCCATTTTAAAAGACCACAGAAGCGGCAGTCCGGTAGATCGCATTTCACCGGTGATCCAGATGAATGATCTGCTGACAATGCAGGAAGAAGTCGACAAAATCTTTATCCATGATGTGATTTACAATTATATTGCAGAGCTGATCGCAAAGACCAGACAGCATCCGATGCTGGAGCTTGGTGTAAGCCCACGAGGAACGATCGCCCTGGCGGGGATGATCAAGGCGGCTGCTTATCTGGCGGGAAGAAATTATGTCGTGCCAAACGATGTGGAGAAGGTATTTCTGGCAGTCAACCATCACCGAATCCGTTTAAACTCCAAGGCAAGAGCCAACCATGTGACAGCAGAAGGAGTTCTGGAAGAGATTTTCGCCGGCGTGGCAAAACCATCACCGAAAAAGAATTAGCGGAGGTATGGTATGATAAGAAAAGTATGGTATATGATATTGGTTCTTGTCACGATATATCTGGAGATCATGTATGACAGCACTTGGATGCTTGCGATGCTGGCATTTGAACTGCTTCTGGCAGCAGTTATGTTTCTGATGTCCTGGTATCTTAAGCTGCATATCCGTGTATGGCTGGATATGAAAGTGCCGGTATCTGCAAAGAAACAGACGTTTGAGATGGAGCTTCATATAAAAAACAGCGGAGTGCTGCCGGTATCTGCTGTATATACCATTCTGGAATGTGAGAACCGCAGCGGCGGATGCAGTGAAAAAAGGATTGTGGATGAGAGTGTGGCGGCAAAAGCGGAAAAAACGATAAAAATCAGTGCAAAAGCAGATTACTGCGGCAAAATGGTCTTTTCACTCAAAAAAGTGCAGGTGAGTGATTATCTGCATCTTTTTGCAAGAAAGGTCAGAGTACGGTCTCAGATAAATGTTAATGTATTGCCTGATATCCACACGTTTCCGGTGGAGGTTTCCATGAAAACCAGAAATTTTCCGGTGGAAGGCGATGAATATGAGAAGGAGCGAAGCGGGGACGATCCGTCCGAGATTTTTCAGATCCGCGAATTCCGACCGGGAGACCGGATGCAGCAGATCCACTGGAAAAGCAGTGCAAGAAGCGGTGAGCTGATGACAAAAGAATACAGTATGCCGTGCGGCTGCAAGGTATTGCTTCTTTTGGAGCTTAGTCAGAAAGAAGGTGGTGCAAAAAGAGCAGATCACTTTTTTGAGCTGGCGGCTTCGCTTTGTTTTTCCATGCTTGAGGCAGAATGTCCGCATTTTGTGGCGTGGTACGATGAAAAAGAAGGACAGATCCGGCGTCATACAGTGAAAAAAGAACAGGATCTCTACGAAATGCTGGATCTTCTGATGCGAACATCCTTTTATAAGCAGGAATATGATGTGAAAGCAGCTTATTTTTCCTCCTATCCGAAAGGAACTTACAGCACCGTTCTGATTCTGGATAAAGAAGGAAATCTGCAAAGAGACGAAGAAGATACCGTAACATTTGGAGAAGAGGAGTTGAAAGAGAGCCTCTCAGGCTTTGTATTGGAAGTGTAAGATATGAAAAAAAGAAAAAAAGATACAGGCCTCTCTTTGCAGGCAAGTATCTCCGAAAAAGAAAAGAGAACGGTAACATCCGGATTTCTTGCGATCGTTCCGGTCTGCTATATGATCCTTGGTGTTTTCGGATGGATGAAGACGGCTCTTGGAATCATAAACGTTGTGTATGATGCGGATCTGCTGTATGGTGTGCTGCTGGCAGCCGGGATCTGGATGGGCATACTCTATCTGATGAAAAAAAGGCAGTTTCTGCTGCTTTTGCTCACACTGGCGGTCACGCCCATTCTTGTGTGGATGCGTTTTTCCGTGATCCTAGAAGGATTCTCGGAGATCAGCAGGGTTTTCCAGTCAGGAATGACAGTGCCTGGGGGTGTTTATCAGGGGATCGGTAGTGAATATGAGATCACCTGTGCCCTGATCGTGGTCGTTTTTTTGCTGTATGATCTGTTTTTTATCTGTCTGAGCACAGAAATCGGCAAATATCTGGCGGTCTTACTTCTGGTGCTTCCATTCTGTGCGGCATTTGTTTTCGGACAGGTTCCGGATGGCATGGGGACATTCTGTATGCTGCTGTGTGCACTGGGACTGATCGCATCCTCCGCAGAAGAACACGACAGGCAGCGAAATGGCAGTGCTTTCTTTCTGGGGATTCTATCGCTGCTGTTGCTCTTGATCGGATTTTCAGCCGGAAAATCCCTTCTGGAGCCGCTTTTTGAGGGAAAAGAACAGACGAGAGCCAGGATCCAGCAGACGTCCTTTATAAAAGAGATCGAGAAATGGACGGCTCCGCTTCAGAGCCAGATGCCACAAATAGCATCCGGCGGCGTGAGCGAAGGTACGATCAACGATGCTGATTTTTTCCTGAATACAGGCGAAGTGCTTTTTTCAGTCAGCCAGGATCAGCAGCCGCAGGGCAGCCTCTATCTGAAAGTATACACCGGTACGAAATACTCGAATACCAGGTGGAAAGCAAACGACGATCCGGAAGAGAAAGCAGAAATTTTCTGCCAGAGAGCGGCAGCCTGGTCGAATACACAGGGATATGATGGGGCAGTCCGTCTGACAGTTGGCTTTCCACAGGGGAAAAGCGATGCCAGTCATCCCTACGCTCCTTATTTTTCCCAGGGTATGTCTGATGACGGCACAGAAAAGGAATATCGTTATTATCCAATCGAGAGAATTGCATATCTTTTCACTGAACCGGCTGACAGCCTGACGGACGATTACCGCGACTATGTGTATCAGCATTATCTGGATTATCCGACAAAGGGAACAGAGCGGATGCAGCAGTTTGTGGCGGACAATCCAGGGGCGGATATCGAGGAAATCTGCAATATCGTGCGGACGTTTCTCGATGAGAGTGCTGTTTATAATCCACAGGTCGGACGTTTTCCGAAAAATCAGAATTTTGCAGAATATTTCCTGTTTGAAAAACACGAAGGGTACTGCGTGCATTTTGCGACGGCAGCTGTGCTTCTGATGCGGATGTACGGCATCCCGGCACGTTATGCGACCGGATTTGCCATTCCGGCAGCTGATTTTGACTGGCAGGATGGAGCCGGATGGCTCGCAAACGTAGAAGACAGCAGGTCACATGCCTGGGCAGAAATTTATACGAACTACTATGGCTGGATTCCATTTGAGACAACGCCGTCCTATGATTCTGGTGCAGATTTATCCTACTATGGCGAAAGTCCGCAGGAAAAACAGCAGCAGAGCGAAGAAGTGGCGTCCCGTCTGGAAACACAGCAGACAGAGAGTATGGATACAGAAGATGGAACGCAGAACAACGATAAAAATGAGGATCAGACTCCGGATACGAGGAAACAAAATGCAGACCAGAGCAGCGATTCTGACAGCAAAAACGGATATGGTGCAAATGGCATGAATGGAAGTCTTTCGGGCACACAGACAGGGATCGTATCGATCGCAGCCGTTCTTCTGTCTCTGATCTTTGCAGGGCTGATCCTGTTTGCAAGACGGACGATCCGACTTCGCAGACGCAGCGGCGAAAATGCACAGGAGATTTTCAGGGATTTCTATGAAGTACTCGTTTTTGCCGGAATGCCGCAGGGACTGGACTGCATGAAAGACGGATTTACGGCGAAGGTCTGTGAACAGTTCCAGTGGCTGAACAAAGAAGAACTTGATCAGGCGATGGACATTGTGATGCGGGCAAACTTTGCGGGTGATCCGGTGACAAAAGAGGAAACCATGCAGCTGAGGGGACTTTATCGTTACACCTGCCGTATGGTTTTGAAGGGCATGAGCCGCAAAAAGAAGTTTCTTTTCCGCTTTATCAAAGCATATGCTTAAAACTGACCCTGTAAAAATGCTGAATATTGTCTGTTTTTTAAATGACAAAAAAAGCTTATACTGAACAGCAAGAAAAAACAGGAAGGTGAAAGTTTGGAAGTTGACTTCCAAATCTGCCATTATTGACGCAGCAAGTGCGTCATGAAGGAGAAAAGTATGAACGAAAAGAAAAGTACAAACTGGACAGCAAAGAAACTGGCAATCAATGCTCTGGCGATCGCACTTGTCTGTGTATCGACCATGGTGATCCAGATCCCGATCCCGCTTGGTTACATGCATCTTGGGAACTGCTGTATTCTGCTGGTCAGTGTTTATTTTGGAAATATGACCGGAATGCTGGCAGGCGGCATTGGCTCCTGTCTGGCAGATCTGCTCAGCGGCTATACACAGTGGATCATTCCGACACTGATCATCAAAGGGATCATGGGACTTGTGATCGCTATGATCGCTTATCGCGAAGGCGAAGAGATCCGTATGATGCGTCTCCGTACATTTCTCGGAGCAGCGGCAGGTATTGTGATTATGATTGCAGGCTATACGTTTGCAGGATGTTTCCTTTACGGCGGCATGGCAGCAGGTTTTGCCCAGATCCCGGGACTGACCACAGAAGGTGTGATCGGACTGTTGCTGTTCTATGTGATCGGATTTGCATTTGAAAAAGCTAAAATTCCGGTATTTATCAAACGACTTGCGTAGGAAAGGTGAAATATGTCTCACAACAATCAGAAAAAAATTGCAGTGATCAATGATTTCTCAGGATTTGGCAGATGCTCGATAGCCGTAGCACTGCCAATTCTCTCTGTTATGAAGGTGCAGTGCTGTCCGCTGCCGACCTCCATTTTTTCCAACCACACGGGTTTTCCAAGCTACTTTTTCGAAGACTATACTTCCCGCATGGTTCCTTATATGCAGGAATGGAAGAAACTGGATCTTCATTTTAATGGGATTTGTTCCGGATTTTTAGGTTCCAAAGAACAGATCGAGATTGTAAAAAAGTTTTTTAAAGAGTTTAAAACAGAAGAAACACAGATCATCGTTGATCCGGTAATGGGCGATTATGGAAAACCATATCCGACCTACACAGAAGAAATGTGCGGTGAAATGAAAAAACTGGTCGAGTTTGCCGACATTCTCACACCGAATGTCACAGAAGCCTGCGTGCTTACCGATACACCGTACAAAGAAAAATGGAAGATCGAAGAAATCCAGGAAATGGCAGAAAAGATCCACAAGATGGGACCGAAAAAAATCGCCATCACCGGCATCGTCCAGGGCGGATTTATTGCAAACTTCTGTTACGAAGAAGGGCAGCAGCCGAAAGTGCTGCGTACCCACAAAGAAGGAACACAGCGTTCCGGAACCGGCGATATCTTTGCATCCATCATCGCAGCCGATGCCGTCAACGGAGTGCCGTTCTATAAATCCGTGAAGAAAGCTTCCGATTTTATCAAAAAATGTATTATCCGCTCACAGGAACTGGATATTCCGCTGACAGACGGCGTATGTTTTGAAGAAGTTTTAGGAAAATTAAAAACAGACTGAAAGGAATGCTGCATTATGAAAAAAGAAATGACGATTTTCTATGAAGTACACGATAATATCTATGTAAATCTCACTAATAAATGTCCATGTGCCTGTACCTTCTGCCTGCGTCAGACCAGAGATCACATGGAAAATTCCCATGTTTTGTGGCTGGAGCATGCACCATCTTTTGAAGAAGTGCAGGAAGCCATGAAAGCCGTAGATTTTTCAAAATATAAAGAAGTGGTATTCTGCGGATTCGGCGAACCGACCGAGGCACTCGATGTGCTGAAACAGAGTGCAAAGCTGATCAAAGAAAAGTACAATATGCCGATCCGTATCAACACAAACGGACTTGGCAGTCTGGTCAATGAAAGAGACATCGTTCCGGAACTGAAAGGTCTTGTGGATACGATTTCTGTCAGCCTGAATACCCCGAATGCAGATGAGTACCACAGGCTGGTACGCAGCAAATTCGGAGAAAAGTCATTTGATGCCATGATCGATTTCACAAAAGAATGTACAAAATACATTCCAAATGTTGTGATGACGACCGTAGAGACGACCATCACACACGAAGAAGAAAAGCAGTGTCAGGAAATCTGTGACCGCGTAGGGGCAAAATACCGCATTCGCCCGTGGGAGGACTGAAAAGTCCTCCTTTTTTTTGACAAATCTGCAATTCTGGGTATAATGGAAGGAAAAAAGGTAACTGTGAGAATACCGAAAAGTTAGTAAAGGAGAACACCATGTACACAGTGATTGTTGCAGATGACGAGCAAGAGATCCGTCGTTCCCTGATCCGGAAAGTAGACTGGGGAAGCGTCGGTTTTCAGGTGATCGGAGAGGCGGAAAACGGTGCGGAAGCTTTGGAACTGACGGAAAAGCTGGAGCCGGATCTGCTTCTGACGGATATACGCATGCCATTTATCAGCGGCATCGAGCTTGCACGCCAGGTGCGGGAGATAAGGCCGGCTACCCAGATCGCATTTCTGAGTGGATTTGATGATTTTTCTTATGCACAGCAGGCCATACAATATAATATTATCAGCTATCTGTTAAAACCGATCTCATCTTCCGAACTTGAAAAAGAGCTCCTGAAGATGAAAGAGAAGATCGATCAGAAGTTTCAGGTATTTTCCCAGCCGGGGATGCGTCAGGAGCATATGGAGAAAAGAGAGTTTCTGACACCGTTGCTTCTGGATGGCTTTGGCGGGGAACTTCCGGAAGAAGAGCACAGGATGCTGATGAAAGAGGCAATTTCCTGCGGACTGCTCGACGGGGAAGAGCCGGAAGCCTTGAATTATGCGGTGATGGTCACCAGAATCCTGGATAAAGACGGAAAGAACTGCACGACAAGAGGCAGCGTCAAGGCGATCGATTCCATCCTCAAAAAGTACACCAAGTACTGCAGCGTCTATTTACAGGGACGCGTAGTATCTTTGCTTCTGGCAACGCCGCGTGGCTTTGATAAATATCTGCATATTCTGGTAGATGACATCTGTCAGAGTGTGGAGCGTATCATGGGGATGGACAGCGTGATCGGAGTCAGCAGAGTAGTCGAAAAGCTGGAAAGATGTCATGAGTGCTATCTGGAGGCGATGAGTGCGGCTGCAAATTACGGAAAAGAAGAAGGAAACATTCATTTTATATCAGACGATGAACGGACAGAGAGCTTTGACAAGGTGATGGTGCATCAGACCGTGGAAGATATCGAAAATCTGCTTCGAAAAGGCAGACCGGAGGAGATCAGCGGCTATCTGCAGAACTTTTTTGATCAGGTCGTACAGCACAAGATCTCTCAGTCTGAGACGGATTTTATCCTGATGCTGATCGTTTCGACGGTTTATCAGGTACTTTATTCGGTTGCCGGAGAAGAAGTGGTTCAGCAGATGCAGCAGAAGTTCCCGATGTACAGCATGAAAATGTTCGGCAATATCGGAGATTCCAGGCAGTTCTATGTAGATATCTGCACTACGGCACGCCTGATGATCGCAGACCAGCGAAAGAAAAGCAGTGTGATGCTCTGCAACCGTGCGATCCGCATCATCAACGAGAAATTTGCCGATCCGGATCTGTCCCTTGTCTCGGTCAGCACCGAGATTTCCGTCAGCCCGAACTACTTAAGTGCACTTTTGAAAAAGGATACCGGTGAGACGTTCAAAGAGCTGCTTACGAAAAAGCGTATCGAGACAGCCAAAGAGCTTCTGATGGACACCAACATGAAAGTCCGTGAGATATCGGAAAAATGCGGCTACAACGATCAGCATTATTTCAGCTATTGCTTCAAAAAATATACCGGTGTTTCACCGAACAGCTGCAGGAGAACGTATGAAGATGGCAGACAGGATTAAACAGGCGGTGAAGCGGTTTCAGCAGATTTCACTGTCGAGTCTGTTTGTCATCCTGGTGAGCGTGATCGTTATGATCACTTCAGTCGTATCACTGCTTATATTTGTTAATCTTTACCGTAATGATATGGAGCAGAATGCGATCACAACGAGCGAGCAGGCCGTTGTACAGGTGAAAAATACCGTTTTCAACTATACCGAAGACATGAGCGATATCATGCAGATGATCTGTGCTAACATTCAGAAAGAGGAGGAAGAAGCAAATAATTTTTTCTCCAATCTTCTGAAGATAAGATCCGATGTTGTTGCAGTTACTTCCTATGATATGAACGGCAAGATCTTAAAATGCTGGACAAATGGTCAGAAATTAAAAGAAAATTATATCAAAAATCTTTCTTATGTGCGTGATCTGCCGCAGGAAGAAGGAATTTTAAATATCACAAAACCGCATGTAGAATCCCTGTTTGTGGACTACTATCCGTGGGTGGTAACGATTTCCCAGAACATGCAGGATGCAAACGGGAATACGATCCAGGTAGCGGTGGATATCAGTTTTTACAATATCGCCGATTATGTTGATGATGTCGGGATCGGGCAGCATGGTTACTGCTATATTGCCGATGATGCCGGAAACATTGTCTATCATCCGCAGCAGCAGCTCATTTACGCTTCTTTAAAAGAAGAAAACCAGAAAAATATGGAGAATGGGACGTACATCAAGTCTAATGTGATTTACACCGTCAACTCCCTTCAGAACTGCGACTGGCATATCGTGGGAGTATGCTATGTGGATGAAATGATCACAAACAAAGTGGAACGCGTAGTCAGCAGCCTGGTCGTGATCCTGGCGATCGTACTTGCCGGAACGGTGTTCCTTGGCAGCGTTTTCTCGGATCTGTTCTCAAAACCGGTTACAAGCCTGGTGCGTGCGATGGGAGAATTCGAGGGAAACAGTGCCGAGTTTGTCTATCATCCGGTGACGGGAACCAAAGAGATTTCCGCCCTGTCGGATTCGTTTGAACATATGGCAGTACGGATACAGAAGCTAATGGAAGAAGTCCGCCAAGAAGAAATCAGCCTTCGGAAAACAGAACTGAAGGCACTTCAGGCACAGATCAATCCACATTTCCTCTATAATACACTGGATGCGATCGCCTGGATGTGCGAAGCCGGACGCAATGAAGATGCCGTGGAGATGGTCAATGCCCTGGCAAGGCTGTTCCGCATCAGCATCAGCCGCGGACATGAGCTGATCCCGATTGAGAAAGAGCTGCAGCATGCACAGAGCTATCTGCATATTCAGAATTTCCGCTATAAAAATCAGTTCCGGTATCAATTTGACGTTGATGAGGCATGCCTTTCTTATTACTGTAATAAAATCACACTGCAGCCGATCATCGAGAATGCAATTTATCACGGCATGGATCGTATGGTAGATGAGGGCATGATCAGGATTAGCATCCATCAGAGCGAAGACAAGATCATCTTTACGGTGGAGGACAACGGAGTTGGCATGACAGAAGAACAGTGCGAGGAAGTACTGAAAAAGGAGCGAAGCGACCGTGCCGGAATCGGAATCAAGAATGTAAATGACCGTATCAAGATCTATTTCGGGGAAGAATACGGCCTGACCATAAAGAGTGAGCTGGATGAAGGCACCTGTGTCACGATTATGATGCCGAAAGTAACGGAGGGAAGCTATGAAGACAAATAGGTGGAGAAACCGCATCCTGTGGATGGCATTTCTGGTCTGTCTGGTGCTGATCTTCTGTCTGACGGCTTTTCACCGTCCGATTCTCAACGGAAAAGAAAGTGAAAGCAGCAGCGATCAGAAGCACAAAGTTGTTTTTATTGCAAAGTCAACCGTTTCCGGATTCTGGAAATCGGTATATGCAGGGGCGAGCAATGCTGCCACGGCATGCAATCTGGATCTGACTTTCGAGGGACCGAAAAACGAAGAAGATTATGAGACACAGAATCAGATGATTGCAAAGGCAGTGGAAGACGGAGCGGAAGTCATTATTTTTTCTGCGGTAGATTATGAGGCAAATGCCGATGTGATCAATGATGCGGCAGGCAAAGGGGTCAAGGTTGTGGTCATCGACAGCGACGTGGACAGCGATGCGGTCAGTTGCCGGATCGGAACCGATAATTACGATGCTGGATGTAAGGCAGCGGAAGCAGCCATGAAAGATGAAAACGAAGAAATCCATATCGGCATTGTGAATTACGATAAAAACTCGGACAATGGACAGAAAAGAGAAGAAGGATTCCGGGATACCATTCTGCGTGATGGAAGAGCCGGAATTGATGCCGTGATCAATGTGCTTTCCGATACAGAAAATGCAAAAAAACGAACAAAGAAAATGCTGAAAAAGCATCCGAAGATTAATGTGATCGTCACCTTTAACGAATGGACAACACTCGGGGTCGGCTATGCAATCCAGGAACTTGGGCTGAAAGACAATGTCCGTGTGGTCGCATTTGACAGCAATGTGGTCTCGGTCGGCATGCTGGAGACGGGGGAAGTGGACACCCTGATCGTACAGAATTCCTATGCCATGGGGTATCTCGGCGTGGAGACCGCCTACAAGCTGATCAACGGATATTCCATCAAAGATACCATTTATACGGATACGATCGCAGTGGACAAAGAGAACATGTATGATGAAGAATGTCAGAGAAGACTCTTTGCTTTCGAAAAAAGTAACAAAAATTAAATCTCGTTTTCGTGCAAAAGTATGAAACGGTGGTTTAAATCTTAAGAAAAAAATAGAAAATTATATCAAAATCGTAAATTATCATATTGGAAAATTGAGAACTTTGTGCTATATTGTTAGAGTAATGAAAAACAAATCATTTTTTTTGGGAGGAACTTATCATGAAGAAAAAAGTAATCGCTGGTTTACTTGGAACAGCAATGGTAGCATCTCTGCTTGCAGGATGCGGATCATCTAACAACACAACAGATACAACAGCTGATACAGCAGCAGCAACAGAAGCAGCAGCTGATACAACAGCTGATACAGCAGCAGCTGATGCTGAGTCAGAAGCACAGTCCGTAGCAGATGCAGCAGGTGATGTTGACCTGTCTAACGCAGACGTAGCAGTTATGTACTATACATACGGCGATACATACATCGCTTCCGTACGTACAGCACTGGATGCTAAACTGGACGAACTGGGTGTTAAATATCAGGACTACGATGCAAACAACAACCAGACAACACAGAACGAGCAGATCGATACAGCTATCCAGACAGGTGCAAATGTACTGATCGTTAACATCGTAACATCTGGTTCTGTAGACGCTTCTTCTCAGATCGTTGAAAAAGCAAAAGCAGCAGGTATCCCTGTAATCTTCTTCAACCGTGCAGTTGAAGGTGACGAAGACGAAGGTAAAGTACTTGGAAGCTATGACAAGTGTGCATTCGTTGGTACAGATGCTCCGGAAGCAGGACATATGCAGGGCGAAATGATCGGAAATTACCTGGTTGACAACTACGATTCTGTAGACCTGAACGGTGACGGAAAGATCTCCTACGCTATGTTCATGGGACAGCTTGGTAACGTAGAAGCTATCTACCGTACACAGTATGGTGTAGAAGATGCTAACAAAGTTCTGGAAGAGAAAGGAAAACCGGCTCTGGAATACTTTGATTCTTCCAACACAGACTGCTACCAGGTTGACCAGGATGGTAACTGGAGTGCAACAGCTGCAAACAACTACATGACAACCAACCTGACACAGTACAACGAAGAAAACAAGAACATGATCGAACTTGTTATCTGCAACAACGACGGTATGGCTGAAGGTGCTATCTCTGCTCTGAATGACAAAGGATACAACCTGGGTACAGACGACTGCAAGACAATTCCTGTATTCGGTGTAGACGCTACAGATGCAGCTAAACAGCTGATCAAAGACGGTAAGATGACAGGTACAATCAAACAGGATGCTGAAGGTATGGCAGCTTGTATCGCAGATCTGACAAAGAACGCTGGTTCAGGTCAGGATGTAATGGCTGGCACAGATTCTTACAACATCTCTGAAAACGTTAAGAATAAGATCTACATCCCATACGCTATGTACACAGGAGAAGAATAAGATCTGATTCTGAAACAGAACGGGAAATGAATGATGGAAGTTCATTCGTGAAATAGTATACAAGGGTAACGGCTGCCGCTGGTCGGCGGCCGTTCCTTAAGTATAAGGTAAGCAGTAGAAAGACAGGAGGTCAGGATATGGAGCATGATGTTTTGCTTGAAATGAAAAATATCAGCAAGGAGTTCCCAGGCGTTAAGGCGTTGGATAATGTTTCTTTGACCGTAAGAAGAGGAACGGTTCACGCACTGATGGGAGAAAACGGCGCTGGGAAATCTACATTGATGAAGTGCCTGTTTGGGATGTATGTAAAAGACGGTGGATCCATTTCTCTGGAAGGGAAAGAAATCAATTTCAAAAACTCCAAGGAAGCTTTGGAAAATGGTGTAGCAATGGTTCATCAGGAGTTGAACCAGGCCCTGAAACGTAGTGTTATGGACAATATCTGGCTGGGACGTTATCCCAAAAAAGGTCCGATGGTAGACGAAAAGAAAATGTATGATGATACAAAAGCACTTTTCGAAAAACTGGAGATCGATGTTGATCCGAAGAGGATCATGAGCACTATGCCGGTATCACAGCGTCAGATGGCAGAAATTGCAAAAGCAGTTTCCTTTAATTCGAAAATTATCGTGTTCGACGAGCCGACATCTTCCCTGACGGAAGAAGAGGTAGAACATTTGTTCAAAATTATAAATATGCTGAGAGATCAGGGATGTGGTATCATCTACATCTCCCATAAAATGGCAGAGATCCTCAGAATTTCTGATGACATCACAGTCATGCGAGACGGTACATGGGTAGCTACCAAACCGGCAAAAGAAATGACAATGGATGAGATCATCAGACTGATGGTAGGTCGTGAGCTGACAAACCAGTTCCCGCCAAAGACAAACAAACCAGGCGATGTTGCTCTGGAAGTAGAAAACCTGACCGCACAGTACTCTCTGCTGCGTGATGTTTCCTTCAAAGTCCGCCGTGGTGAGATTGTCGGTCTGGCCGGTCTGGACGGAAGCGGACGTACCGAAACACTGGAGAACATCTTCGGTATTGCAACAAGAAAATCAGGAACGATCAAACTGGACGGTAAGGTTTGCACAAACCGCAACGCACGTGAATCTATCAAGAACGGTTTCGCCCTTCTGACAGAGGAACGTCGTGCAACCGGTATTTTCGGAATCCTCAGTATTCGTGAAAATACGGTTATCTCCAGCCTTAAGAAACATAAAAAGAAAGGTCTGTATCTGAGCGAGAAGTCCATGAGGGAGGATACTCAGTGGTCCATCGATGCGATGCATACCAAAACACCGACACAGGAAACAAAAATCCGTTCACTGTCAGGTGGTAACCAGCAGAAGGTTATCCTTGGACGCTGGCTGCTGACGAATCCGGAAGTACTGCTGCTGGATGAGCCGACACGTGGTATCGACGTTGGTGCTAAATACGAGATTTACCAGTTGATTCTGGATCTTGCAAATAAGAACAAAGTAGTTATGGTAGTTTCTTCTGAAATGCCAGAACTTCTGGGAATCTGTGACCGAATTCTCGTTATGTCCGGTGGACGTCTTGCAGGTGAAGTAAATGTCAGCGAGACGAACCAGGAAGAGATCATGACCCTTGCGGCAAAATATGTATAAGGAGGCTGAAGTAAGTGAGAGCATTTTCAAATTTAAAAGCAAGTATCGCAAATTATAAAACACTGGACAGCAAAGACAAGAAAACCTTCTGGAAAGAGGGATTCATCAACAACCTGATGTATATCTTGATCATCATTGCTGCAATCTATACATACACACAGAACCACAAATTCCTGAGTGTATCTTCTATCGTAAATATTATTTCTCTGTCAGCTGCAAATATTCCGATCGCACTTGGTATCGCAGGATGTATCGTACTGACCGGTACCGACCTTTCTGCTGGTCGAGTTGTAGGTCTGACAGCATGTATTTCCGCATCTTTACTGCAGTCTATGGACTATGCAACAAAGATGTTCCCGAATCTTCAGCCACTGCCAATCCCGGTAGTAATCCTGATCGTTGTCGTTGTTGGTGGTATCGTAGGTTTCGTCAATGGATGGTTCGTAGCACAGTTTAAACTGCATCCATTCATCGTAACACTGGCAACTCAGCTGATTACATACGGTGTACTGCTTCTGTACATCATGATCAACGGAAACAATGGACAGCCTCTGTCAGGTCTGGACAATTCCTTCAAAAACTTCGTAACAGGAAGTTTAGTTAAATTCTTTGGCGTTCCAATCCCGAACTATGTTTGGTATGCAATTATCATGATTGCTTTCATGTGGTTCATGTGGAACAAAACAACATTTGGTAAAAATATGTTCGCTGTAGGTTCTAACCCGGAAGCAGCAAACGTATCTGGTGTAAGTGTATTCTGGACAACAATCGCAGTACATACCCTGGCTGGTGCTATGTATGGTATTACAGGTTTCATCGAGTCAGCACGTATCGGTTCCAACCAGGCCAACACAGGTCTGAACTACGAGTGTGATGCTATCGCAGCCTGCGTTATCGGTGGTGTATCTTTCGTAGGTGGTACTGGTAAGATCAGTGGTATCGTTCTTGGTGTATTCATCCTGAGAATTATCTTCGTTGCACTGCAGTTCCTCTCAATCAACCAGAGTATGCAGTACATCATCAAAGGTCTCATCATTCTGGTAGCTTGCTCTATCGATATGAGAAAATACCTGGTTCGTAAATAATTTTTTACAGAATCTCAAGGGCCGGACATATTGTTCGGCTCTTTTTTTCTCTTGATCGGAGAAAACGTTCGCCTGTATTTGAACTGAAAATAGAAAAACAGATAAGTATTATCTATCTTTTCTGTTGGAAATGTGATATCATGATGTGGGTGTCAAAAGTCTCCAACTATGATGCCTACGGAACAATCCAGTATCAAAGAGGGCAAATACCTTTTGACCAAACATCATAATATGTGAAATACAGGCAAAAAGAGAGGAGCATAATATTATGAATGACAGAGCAAAGTATAAAGGACGTATGGCGATCTATGCCATGGCAGGCGTATATCTGCTGGCACAGGCCTACTATATGTATAAAGATATCCCGACCAGCAGCGGAACCGATAAAATACTGATGTCCATTTTTATGGTAGTGTTTGCTGTGATCGGTGCAGGGATGGTGATCATGGGAGTCACCAAGAGCTATAAAGCAATCAAAGAAGACTATAATGCAGTACCGGAAGAAGAAAAAAAAGATACAGAGACTTCTGAAGGTGAAGAAGCTGCCGTAGAAGCAAAAGAAGTGGCAGAGCTGGAAGATAAAATAGAAGAAAGCAAAGATGCATCAGAGGATGCAGATAAATAAAAAATTGTGGTGGAGGTTTGTGTAAATGTGCAAATGAACGCCATAAAAATGATTTTATAAAATATATAACGCCATGATGATTCAAAAACAATCTCCTGACACGCTGCGTTTCCTGTTCGGTTCGTTCGCCTGTTAGCCGCCCTTCGCCTAAACTCGCCTCTTCGAGGCTCAGACAGCGGC